>Ga0116228_10001952_pt1 | contig 17507 bp, 14 predicted proteins | sample S1TSphfallax_2_FD_89694 | JGI IMG/M metagenome (GOLD analysis project Ga0116228, IMG submission 89694) | Host-associated microbial communities from peat moss isolated from Minnesota, USA - S1T2_Fc - Sphagnum fallax MG | ecosystem: Host-associated > Plants > Peat moss > Unclassified | place... | reverse complement strand
CGCTGGTTCAATCACTGGGCCCTGACGCACGGGCCGCCACTCCCGAGGAGGCCGCTGCGGCGCCGATCGTGATCCTCGCCGTCAAATGGGACCAACTGCCGTCGGCCGTTAAAGCGATGGGGCCACTGGCGGGAAAGATCGTCATCGATACCAGCAACCCCTATCTGGAAAAGGATGGCCAGCTGGTACTTGCCGATCTTCACGGCAGAACATCCAGCGAAGTGGTGGCGGGGCTCATGCCAGAGGTCAAGCTGGTCAAAGCGTTCAATAATCTGCCGGCAGCCGTGCTTGCCGAAGAACCCGAGCAGGGCGGCGGCCGGCGAGTCATTTTCGTCTCTGGCGACCACGCCGATGCCAATGCCGAGGTGAGCACCATTATCGCGACGGTGGGTTGGGCACCCGTAGAACTGGGCGGCCTGGTCGTCGGCGGTCGTATCCAGCAGGGGCGCGGCCCTCTCTCCGGGCTCAACCTGATCCGGTTGGAATGATCGCCTGATCTGGCGCTGCCGTGGCATGCCTTGATGCCTCACCGCCAGACAGGCCCAGACAGACGCCACGCATCAGCGTGGCGTCTGTCGTTTCACTGAGCCGGATACGATCAGAACGAGCCGATGTTTCCGTTGACCGTACCGAGGTTGAAGCTGCCACGCCCCGTCACGTCGTCGTAGCCTGGGCCGGCGCTGAAGCCGCCGTTATTGCCACTGGTCACATCGTGATAGTCGCCAGCTGGCAGCTTGTAGATGTGAGGACCGGCGAAGCCCAGTGAGGTGTGCGCGGCAAGCAGGCGTGCCCACGAACCCGTGAACAATGGTGCAGCGAGGCTCGTGCCGCCGATCTGCTCGTTGCGGCCGTTGACGATCACCAGTGCGCCGGAGTTCGGGTCGGCATCGAAGGCAACATCGGGGACGACCCGGAAGCTGCCCGTCACCGCCGTCTGCCACGTCGGTCGCGGCTCGACCAGGCTCGGGCTGCCGCCACTGCCACTCCAGGCGGTTTCACTGGTGTAAGTACTGCCGCTGGTGTTGAGCGTGGTGCCGCCCACGGCGATGACGTAGGGCGAGCTTGCCGGATAGCTGGGCGTCGTGCCACCGTCGCCGCATTCGTCGGCGCCCGAGTCACCGGACGAAATAGAGAAGGTTTGTCCTTGCGCCTCGGCGGTCTTGAACAGCTGATCGTCGGCCGCCATGGAGCCGTCCTGCGTGGTATCGGTCTCGCACTCGCCCAGGGAAACATTGATCACCTTGGCGGCATTGGCCGAGACGGCGGTGTTGATGATGCTGGTCAGCGCTGAATTGCTCAGTGACGTGGCATCGTAGAAGATCAGCTTGCCAACCTTGCCGCCGGCCATGCCCACGATATCCTGGCTATCCAGGTTCCATTCCTCGAGGCCGCTGGTGTCGCTGCTTCCGGAGCCCACGATTTGTGTGCTCACCGTGCTCAACCCATTGTTGGAAGTGAACTTGTTCAGATCCGTGATCGTCTGGGTGAGCCGGCCTTCGGCAATAATGCCAACGGTTACCGTAGATGCCGTGGGCACGCCGCTACCGCCATAGATCGCGGAGAACGTCGTCGGGTTATGGCCGGTGACCGATTGCGGGCGCAGTGCGGAGGTTGCATCCGCGCGAACGTTCATCGTGTGCATCCGATGAACGTCCTGGAGGCCCACAACGGAAAGCACGGCATTCTGCAGAGAAGCCGGGATCACGGCGTCCTTGTCGTTCGCATACGACTGGCGCCCATCGCGCGTTACGTTGACGAACGTCGTCTGGAAGGCCTGCTGGGCCGCATCGACGTTGCCGTCTGCCGTAACCAGAAGACGATTGGGTTCGACCTGGACATTAGTGAAGCCGGCCTTGCTCAGGTATGCCGCTACCGCCTGCGCGTCGTCGGCGGTGGGGGCATGATGATCAAGAAAGGTCTGCGCCGTCATCGGGGCATCGAGCTGCGCACCCGTGGCAGCCAGTTGCCGGCGAGCGGCAATAAACGCGTTCAGTTGATCAGGATTACGAAGTTTCAAGGCAACCGCGATGTGCAGTGGTTGATCGATGGACGTCAGGCCCGTGACTTGTTCCTGGGGGCGCAGGGCCACGGCGTGGGTCTGCGTTTGCACCCACCCGGATGTCGGCGCGGCTGTCGCGGCAACGGCCGCCCCCTGCGATAAGACCATGATGCACGAGGTTGCGAGAACCTTACGAGCCATCGCCAGCCCTGCCCAGTTCGATGTATTCGTCATGTGCTTTTCCTGTACTCATTAGGAGGTCCGCGGCAAATGCCGACGGAGGTGAGTCGCCTCCACCCGATCCTTCGATGAAGGATCCCCCTGAGCCAGGCATCGCGACCGGTAAAGACGCTAACAGGGACACCGGTCGCGACTTGCTCGTATTCGGCCTCGAACTATCGCAAATTATTGATGTTAATAAGCAACATATTGCGAAAAAGCGATCCTTTTCCGGGGCCGGTCAGGCGCCGTGGAAGACCGCCTCGATGTTGTGCCCATCCGGATCGAGTACGAAACCGCCGTAATAGCCCTCGTGATAATGAGAGCGAGGACCGGGCGGCCCATTGTCGCGACCCCCGGCGGCCAGCGCCGCGTCGTGAAACGCCTGGACCAGCTGACGAGACGATACTCGGAATGCCACATGCACCGGCGGCCGGTTTGGCTCGCCCTTATAGATCCAGAAATCGGGCTTGCCGCCTTCGCCGAACCCGGCGACATCCGTACGCCCCGTGACCGAGGCCGGAAAAATGGCAAGGAGTTCATAGCCTATGGCACCAAGTGTCGCCCGGTAGAACTCCTTGCTTCGCTCGAAATCGCTGACGACAACGCCGGTGTGATCGATCATTCGCCCTTCCTCGAAATGGTGGACCGTAGGTGACTTACCTGCATGCCAATCGTATCGAGGTGCGGTGCTCCCTAGCAATTCAAAGCTTGTCCCCATAGGCCTCGTCACGTTGCATGAAGTGACATGGCAGCGCAGGCCGTTTGTTTGTGTGTCACCGATCCGGAGTCTTGCCCAGTGGCGACGTCGAAAAGAGGGGGCACCCGACGAACGACGCCATGGAAGGTACGAGTGGTGGTCCATTTCCTGGACAATCACACCACCTGCAGGAGCGCGCTTGCGCGCAACCGCTCAAGGCGATAACCATTCAAGCGCTCAAGTGATAGCCTGCGGATCCGGCCACCTATCTGCCATGCCTTAGATCCGGCGCACATGTGGCCATGCAAGCCCGCACTCGTGCAGCCAGAAGAACAAGGAGCCGCCATGCTCAAGTGGTCCATCGTCTTCGCGTTTGTTCTGTTGCCGCTGTCGACGGCACAAGGGACATCAGGCGCTGCGCGGGTCGACTATGAGCTGGCACCCACCATGGCCGGTGACGAGCTACGGGAATTCATGGTGTCCGTGCGCTTCCCCGCGAACGCCTCCGGGACCACAGGCTTCGGATGGCTGGGCAGTTGGCGCGGAGACACCCATCTCAGCCGATATGTACGTGACTTCATGGTGGACGGGGCGACACACGTGGCCCAGGATGCGCCGGGCCACTGGCGCATCGACGCCGTCGGAGGCAAGCCGCTGACCGTGCGATACCGCATCGTGGCCGGTGCCGATCCCGGCCCGAATCCCGGCCGGTTTGACCGTAGCGCGCCGGTCATCCACGGCAATGTCTTTTCGGCACTGGGCATGGTGGTGTTCGGCCGGCCCGACGGCAGCGACAAGAGCCCGGCAACCTTTCTCTGGCAGGCTGGCCCGGCTCACGTGCCCCTGGTATCGGACCTTCAGCACTTGCCCGCTCCGGGCCAGTCCAGCGCACATCCGGGTACCACCGAAGACATCTTGATGAGCACCCTGGTGGGCGGCGCAGGCATGACCGGCGCCACGGCCGTGGCAAACGAGAGCGAGCCACGGGTAGGCATGCTGCCGGGCAGCGTGGCCAGGCCGGAAGAATTCGTCGCCTCGGTACGGCGCATCGTGGCGGCAGAGCGCAGCTTCTGGAACGAGCGCAACCCGGGGCCATACACGGTGACCGCGACGCCAGTGCCGTCGAGCTACAACGGTTTTATCTCTGGCGCGGGCTTCGACGACAGCTTTGCTCTCTGGGTCAACACCCATTCAAACAACAGCGATCTCACCTTCTTCATCGCGCACGAAGATTTCCATAGCTGGAATCCCGGCCTGCTGGGTAAACCCTATGCCGACCCCGGGTCGGAGCAGCGCGCTGCCTGGTTCAATGAAGGTTTTACCGATTACTTCGGTCAGGCGCTCAGCCTGCGCTCCGGGGCCGTGACGGTGGAGGCTTTCCGCGACATCTGGAACAGCGCCCTGCTGGAATACGCCAATTCACCCTGGCGGAATACACCCAATGCCACGCTCGCGCCGGCCTTTTTCAAGGATCAGGACGCGAAACGGATGCCCTATCTACGCGGGGCGATGCTGGCGGCGCGCTGGAACGCGAAGCTGCGTCAGCAGGGAGCCGACGCCCATACAGCGCCTGTTGAGCTGCGCGCCGTGTTGCTTGATCAGCGCCGGATGGCTTCCACGTCAACCGTAGAGCCTCCCGCTCTCTTTGTCACAGCCGCCGCCCGGCACGGGCTCGACGTAAAGGACGACCTGGCGCGCTTCATTGAGAAGGGCGAAACCCTGACCCTCGCATCCGACACATTCGGCCCGTGCGCGCGCGTGGTCACCCAGCAGCGACCCGGCTACGACACCGGCTACACCTCCGAGGATCATCGCGTGACCACGGTCAAGCCCGGAGGCAACGCCTATCTGGCGGGCCTGCGCGTCGGCATGGTCATCGAGAAGAAAGTCTCGGGCACCAGCGGCGACTCGCTCAAGCCAATCGAACTGACCGTACTCGAAGAGACCACGCGTCGGACCATTGCGTTTCTTCCTCAAGGACCCGGCCAGATTACCGTACAGCAGCTTCAACTGACGTCCCCGGCACCTGCGGACTGCGCCTCAAGCCTGACAGGTATCCGTCAGCTGCCGTAGCGTCCTGATCCGGAGTTCCCTATGCGTCAACCAGCTTTCGATGTCACATCCTCATGATGTCATTCGCAAAGACGGATATGGGTCATCAATGCCATGGCGCTTGCCAGCGACTCGGCCGGCACTGTCACGATACGGCATTCGCCACGGTGGTACTCCACGGCGGCTATATGGAGGCAGGCGATGAAGGGCGCCGCACGGTGGAAGCGGGTCACGTGCTGATCCATCACGCTTATGAGTCTCATCTGGATTGTTTTTCGCAGAAGGGCGCTGAATTACTTGTCCTTCCGGTTCCGACAGACAACGGACTCCCACTGTTTGGAACGACGACGGATCCCGAAGGACTCTTGCGTACCGCACGATCTTCGTTACCGGATGCATGGCATCACCTCACGGAAACATGGAGCTCGTCTGAGCAACGGCATCAGGACTGGCCCGATCTTCTTGCCGAATGCCTTCGGCAGGATGCCGATCTCTCCTTGCGCCAATGGGCCGAAAACATGGGGCTGCGACCGGAGTCGGTCAGTCGTGGTTTCCAGCGTGCCTACGGCAGCTCACCCAAGGCGTTTCGTGCCAGCTCACGGGCGCGTCTGGCCATGCAGCGCCTGTGCGGTACGCGGCAATCCTTTTGCGATATCGCCGCCTCGCTCGGATTTGCCGACCAGGCGCATATGAGCAGGGCCGTCGTGACGTTGACGGGATCTACGCCAAGTCATTGGCGGCAGTCGGCCTCGTCTTCGCCTGCCTCCTGAATTGCCGTATGCCAGGTTACCGGTCAACTGGATTCAAGACGGGCCCTCGGCGTTCACCTAGTCTCCATTGAGGCGCCGCAAGCCGGCCGCGGCCAAAAGTTTCGTCTCTCAATGGGGATCACCTATGCGCTACGCACTCCTGGCAAGCGTTCTCGTCATCGCAGCTGGTACAAGCAACGCTGACAACATCGATGCGCTTCTCGCCACCAATCGCAAGGCAATGGGTGCGGACGCCTGGGCCGGAAAGGAAACACTGGATAGTCGGTTCTCGTATGCGGGCCAGGGCCTCACCGGTACGACGTCGTCCGTCATCGACCTTCGTCGGTGCTCCTTCGTGGATACCTACCAGATAGGCCCTGGTGGCGGCGCCACGGGTTTCGACGGTACGAAGGCATGGGAGAAGGAACCCTCCGGCACGGCAACCGAAGAGGCCGGAGGTGATGTCAGGGAGCTGGCCGTCAACGAGGCTTATCGCGGGTGCAACCTCTGGTGGCGCAGTGACCGGGCCGGCGCACGTATCGAGAGCAATGGCCAGAACACTGTGGACGGAAAAACCTTCGATGTACTCACCGTCACGCCAGAGAAAGGCAAGCCTTTCGAAGCATGGTTCGACACGGCCACCCATCGCTTGGCACGAACCGTAGAGGTCCAGGGTATCCAGGTGATCACGACGTGGTACTCGGATTACACCGATGTGGATGGTGTTCCCATCGCACATACGATCGTTGTGGATGACGGTACCGGCACAGCCAACCGCCAGACGACCCGCCTGACTTCCGCGCGGTTCGGACCGGCACGACCGCCAGCCTTTTATGAGAAGCCGGCCACCGCAGTCAACGACTATGCGCTGGCCGGTGATGCGCGCCAGACAACAGTGCCGTTTCAACTGTTGAACAACCATATTTATGTGCAGGCATCGGTCAACGGAAGCAAACCGCTGACGTTCATCGTCGACACGGGTGGTCACGACATTCTTACGCCGATGACCGCAAGGATGCTCGGCGTCAAGACACAGGGAAGCCGGACCGCAGGGGGCTCCGGCAATGACTTCGCGCAGAGTGGACTGGCCAGGGTTAGTTCGATCTCCGTCGGCGGTGCCACGCTCACCAGTCAAACGGTTACCGTGCTGAAATTCTCCAACGCGGCGGAGGGCATCGACGAGCAGGGAATGATTGGCTATGAGTTCTTTGCGCGCTTCGTGACCCGCATTGACTACGGTAAAAAACAGATCACCTTTATCGACAAGAAGCACTTCGATCCCACGTCAGCCGGCACGCCCGTGCACTTTCATTTTTACCAGCAGTTTCCGGAAGTACCAGGAACGTACGACGGCATTCCCGGACGCTTCGGCATTGATACAGGCGCGCGGAACGCGCTATCGCTGACTCGCCCCTTCGCCGAGAAGAACCACCTGCGCGAACGGGAGAGGGCAGGGATCGAAGCCCTTACGGGATGGGGGGTGGGCGGCCCGACGCGCGGCTTCGTGTTTCATGGCAAGAACCTGGAACTCGACGGCGTAACGATACGCGCGCCCCTTACCGAGTTCAGCCTGGACAAAGCGGGCACGGGCGGTATGGATGCGTTTCCGAACAACGTCGGTGGCGCCCTCCTGAAGCGCTTTGTCGTTACCTTCGATTACGATCATCAGATCATGTATCTCAAACCTGTTGCCGGGCCGGTCGATGACCTGGATACATTCGATCGTTCGGGCATGTGGATCAACGTCAAGGGCAGGGGCTTCGAGATCGTGGATATAGGCCCTGGAACACCGGCCGCAGTCGCGGGGCTACGGGTAGGCGACATCGTCACGAAGGTGAATGGCAAGTCGATCCAGTCTGTCAAGCTTTACGATTTTCGCCGGATGCTGCGTAACGAAGCACCCGGAACTAAAATCCACCTGACATTCGACCGGCGCGGTGCCATACACCAGACAGATCTTGTGCTGCGGAACCTGATCTAAGCTATCGATACGACGTTTCCATACTGTCCTCAGTGAGGCATCCGTTCCCGGATTACCGCGGCGTGGTAGCCGCTCGCATCCATTGCCCTGAACAGGAGTATCGCCATGTCCCATCCAGTTGTATCACGCAAGGAATGGCTCGATGCCCGTCTCGAACTGCTGGCGGAAGAGAAAGAGCTGACCCGGCGCAGCGACGCACTGGCCCGACGACGCCAGGCGTTACCATGGGTGCGAGTCGACAAGCCCTATCGCTTCGCTACCGATGAGGGCACCCTCTCACTGGCCGAGCTGTTCAAGGGGCGCTCCCAGCTGATCATCTATCACTTCATGTATGGCCCCGACTACACGGCCGGATGCCCCTCATGCTCGTCGATCGCCGACGGATTCGACGGCATCGTGGCCCATCTCGAAAACCACGACGTCGCATTCCATGTGGTATCGCGTGCTCCCCTGGCGACACTGCAGGCCTTCAAACGGCGTATGGGCTGGACCTTTCCCTGGGCGTCGTCTGGTGACACCGACTTCAATACAGACTTCAACGTCTGGTTCAGTGAAGACCAGCAGCGCGCGGGAAGCATCGAATACAACTACCAACACGAACCGCCATTGGCCGGCCCGTCCACCGACGAGGAGGTCCAATGGCAGAGCCGCAAAGACAACGGGCCGGTCGCGCAGATCGCCGCCATGACCGGCACCGACGTCGCCACCTATGCGCGCGACCGCCCCGGCATCAGCACGTTCACCCTCGAAGACGGTGTCGTCCATCATGCGTATTCCGGTTATTCTCGCGGTTTGGATGCGCTTTGGTGCCTCTACCAATGGCTCGACCGAGCGCCGCTGGGACGTAACGAGAGGGGCATCTGGATGCGGAGGCACGACGAGTACCCGTGAGGCATCAGGCCGTGTGACGAAGCCCTCCGTCGCAGGTGAGCATGTGCCCGCTCATGAAGCGGTTGCTGATCAGAAAGGCAATCGCTTGGGCTACGTCCTGAGCGAGGCCGATTCGCCCAACGGGCGTCTTGTTCGCATATTCGGCAAACAAGGCCTGCTTATGCTCGTCGGGAACGGCCTCCCACCATGGTGTATCGACGACACCGGGCGACACGCCGTTGACCCGTATCGGCGCAAGTTCCACGGCAAGCACCGGCACCAGTGCCGCGACCGCCGCGTTGGCAGCCGCAATACCGGCCGTTCCCGGTGTAGCGGTCTGTGCCGCCAGCCCTGAAACGAAGATCAGGCTGCCATCCGTACTGATAAACGGTAGAGCCGCTTGCGCACAGGCAATGTGCGCATACACCTTTTCCTCGAAACCCGCCTTGACGTTCGAAAGGGCAATGGTGCCGAAAGGGCCGACGCCTTTGCTACTGCCGAGGGCGAGCACCATGTGGTCGATGCGTTCGAATCGAGCGAAGCAGTCGGGCAGTGCGGCTTCGTCGGTTGCATCCATCTGCACGGCTGAAGCCCTACCACCCGTGACACCCAGCGCGACGTCCAGCCGTGCCTTGCTTCGTCCGGCAATAGTGACCCTATGACCGGTATCAAGCAGGAGCCTGGCAGTCTCCAGCCCGATACCGGATGAGCCGCCGACGATTACGATATGTTGCAATGACATGGATATAGTTCCTCAGGCGGGGCAGAGCGCCCTGACCCGAGTTTCCCGTCTACCATTCAGGGCAAACAGTTCCTGGTGGATCCTGGTATCCAAAGTACTACGTTAAAGTCATGACCACGCTCAGCATCTCCAGCAACACCGTTCGGCAACGCGAAGCGGGAGCCTTTCTGCGATCCAGGCGCGAGCGCCTCACACCGCATGACGTCGGCTTGCCGACAGGCACCCGGCGGCGGACGCCCGGCTTGCGACGCGAAGAGCTGGCGATGCTCGCCGGTGTCGGAACCACCTGGTACACCTGGCTCGAACAAGGTCGTGACGTCAATCCATCAGGGGACGTGCTGTCGGCGATCGCCCGAGCACTTCAGCTGGACGCTGCCGAGCGAGAACATCTTTTCGTCCTTTTCCGCGTCTCCCCGGATGCCAGCCAGACGGTCGAGCTCGAGTGGGTAGGGGAGCCCATTCGCCGAATGCTCGCCAGCCTCCAGGACCAGCCAGCATTCGTTCGCGGCCGCCGGTGGGACATCCTCGCCTGGAATCGTGCTGCCGATGTGGTTTTTGGTCCCTACGAGCAACTGGAGGGCGACCGGCGGAACTCGCTGCATCTGCTTTTTGCCAACCCGGGGCATCGAGCCATGCTCGCGGACTGGGAAACCGTCGCCCGGTCAGCGCTGGCTATGTTCCGGGCGGATTTTGCACGCCACGCAGGGGACGTGTCTTTCACCCGGCTTATCGAGGATCTATCGCTCGTGAGTAAGGAATTTGCGCTGTGGTGGGAGCAACAAGAGGTGCTGCGCCCTCAGTCAGGGGAAAAGCGCATCAACCATCCCGTCGCCGGGACGATGTCATTCGAGTACTCCAGCCTTGGAATCGACGATTCGTCAGACGTGAAGCTGATTGTTCTAACGCCGTCGCAAACGGATGGTACTTTGGATGCGCTTCGAAGGTTGCTTTGAGGGTGGTGAGTGCTGGGTTTCCGGGCAGTGCGCACATGTGCCGCTTATTTGCGCGTTACTTTATTGAAGCGCAACAATGCAGCTTTCCCACTCGATGACATGATTCCAGGTTTAGAATTTGATCTGGGGATGCCATCGGCTCAGGGTGACTAGGGGTGGTTATCGGGGGCATAGGAATCGTCCTACCGGCTTTGTGTGGATGACCTCTCGCTCAAATCTCGGTATTTGAGACGGGGCTGTGCACAATCGGATTGCGGTGCACAGTGCGCCGCGCCACTTACCCAGGGAAGTCACCCATGAGCCAGCGACATGACATCATCCGCCTCCTGTCCGAAGCGTTGCCCTACCGACCGCTGAAAAACCCCGGACAGAATGAGCAGGCCGAAAAACGCATTGAACGGGTGGCCGCACGGGTTTTTGCCTCGGGCTTTATCACGATGCTCGTTCTCTGGGCCGTCCGCTTTGCAACGGGCCCTCTGCCTGGTTGGGTCAAATGGCCCGGTCTGGCGTTTGCCGTGGCCAGCATCATCGCCGGATTCACCTACTCATCCGCCTACCTGATTGTCCGGTGGACGCGCCGCGCTCACCGAGCGGAGGATGAGGCGCACCATCAGCTTGCCCGGCTTGATCACCGCACCCCGCAGGTCGAGGCACTCGCCGTATTTGACGATGATGCGCTCGAGGACGTCGAGGCGCAGTACCACGCAAGACTCGATGCGGGACAGTCGCGGATGGCGTCGGTGCTCGGCGACAAGTCGGCAGTGGTGACCAGCGCGTTATCAATGATGACCCTGTGGAAGGTGCTCAGTGATCTCAAATGGGTCGAGCCCGGGTCGCCCGTCCTCGGAGCCTTCATCGGCGCGGGCATCGTCATTGCAATCGGCCCGGCGCTGGCAAAAGGCTTCTCAGAGCGGCTCGTCTACCAGTGTGACCTGCTCGCCTCCGCAAGAAAGCGTAAGGCTCGGCAGGGCGGTGACGGGGAAGGGCTGAGCGGATTGGCGACGCCGGCGGCCAACGACGGGGCCGTGCCGTTGCCGGACAGGGCGGCAAGGGACGTCCTTGTTCACTGACAGGCCGGCACTGTCCTGGCCCGCCGCTGGGCCTGTCGTGTATCGACAAGCAAGGCAGTTCGTTGCCTACGGTGGTGCAGGGCAGGTCCGGCGTCACCGGGCGACCAGGGAGCCCGGCGCGAGACACGAACTGGGCGATGGAAAGCTGAGCGAGGGACCGCTCAGGCCCCTTGCTATTCACTGCTGCTCCCCCCGCGTGGAGCGCTCCCGGCAGGGCCGACTGATTAGGGGTGGTTATCGGGGGTAGAGCGGCCGTCTCCTTCGGTCCCGAAGCGGACGCGCCGAGCACCCTAAGCTTCATCTCGTGGAGCTGTCCCCCGGCGCCGTTAGTCAGCGACCAAGCAGTGCGAAGGCGCCGCCTCAAACGGGTCGACGGGCGGCTCAAGGTCCCAGAGAGCCAGGCCATGCCCGAGGGAGCCACGTCGGGTTAGTACACTGGCCTTCTTGAATCACTGACCAGTGCTGGAAGGATGCAAATGCAGGATCCCGCCAATCGCCCCACGCCGTCGCAATTCATGCGCACGTTGCGACCGGAGCTTTACTCGGACTCGGCATCGCGAATCCGGTACCGCCTCAATGCAGAAGTGCTTTCGCACCATTTGGAAACGATCACCGAGCGAAACCAGACGCACGACTTCGAGCTGTTCTGCCGGAAGCTGTGCGAGCGAACGATTTGCCCCAATTTGCGTCCCGCAACGGGTCCCGAAGGCGGCGGTGACAGCAAGGCCGATACGGAAACGACACCGGTCGCGGAAGAAATCAGCAAGCTCACCTACGTTGGCAAGGCTAACAACGGCAGTGAGCGCTGGGCGTTCGCGTTCAGCGCTAAGAAGAAGTGGGCCGAGAAGGTCCGATCCGACGTGGCCGGCATCGCCGCCACCAATCGCGGCTACACGCGGATTATCTTCGTCACCTCCCGCGCGGCCCGCGCCAAAGATCGGGCCGCTCTTGAAGACTCCCTCTCCAACGAATACGGCATCCCCGTCACAATCCACGACCGCTCCTGGATCATTGAGGAAGTCGTCGAAAAGGACCGTCGCGACCTTGCGTTTCACTATCTGGGGATCGGCGAGGAAACCAGTGACAAGGACTTGGGCCCGTCGGATTACTCGCGCTCCCGGCAGTTGGACGAGATCGAACGGGAGCTCGCGGATCCGACGGCGTTTGTCGGCATGCCCATGCAGCGAGCAGCCGACGCCTTAGTTGCCGCCAAGCTGGCGCGTGGCGTGGAGCTGCCGCGAACCGACGTCGAGGGTCGCTTCATGCGGGCGATCCGACTGGCCGGTGACGGCGGCACGCGTCGCCAGCAGCTGGCGGCCCGCTATGAGGCGCTCTGGACCGGAGTTTGGTGGTACGACGATATACCCTCCCTGTTGTCGGAGTATGACGCGTTCGAGGCTCTGGTGCTCGACGACACCCAGGCGTCCAATTTGGGATTGCTGTGCAATCTGGCGCAGGTCCTTTTCACCACGGTAGTCAGCGGCCAGATGGCACCAGAACAAGTGCAGCTGGAACCGCGAATCCGGCGCTTGTCCTCCAGGCTGGATGCTCTGGCAAAGGACGCGGAGAGACCGAACAACGCCCTCGAGGCGGCGACGTCGCTCTTAGTCATTCGGGTCAATCTGGCGATGCTCGCGCAGGACCGGGCGACGCTCGCTTCGCTGTGGCCCCGGTTCGGTGATGTACTTTTAAAAGCGGAAGGGCTGGGCGAATTCGACGCCGCACGGCTGTCGCAGTTGATCGAGCGGTTCGGGGACGTCGCCGGTGACGATCGAGGCTATCGCGATCTGGTCGATCAGTTGGCCGACTTCACCACCAAGCGCACCGGCGAGTGCGAAGGCGCGTTGGTCCTGCTGCGCCGCGCCCGGCAGCTCGGCTTCGACCAGAACATGGAGATGATCCGGTTGCTGGGTCGTGCGGCGCGGCTGCTCTCCAAGAAGGAGCATGCGCAGGAGCAGTTGCGGGCGCTGGCGGAGCTCTCCGTGGCGTACAAAAGCGCTGGGTTGGCGTGGGCGGCCCGGGCAAGCGCGACTTCCGCGGCGGTGACAATGTTCGTGGATGCAGAGGATGGGAGTGAGCTCCCATCCAGCGTCTTCCCAATACTCATGAACGTCGCGTGGATGGCACTAGCGCTGAAGTATCTGCCTGAGGTGCTCGACACCATCCAGGTAGCTCGCGGCTGCCTAGCCGGACTGTCGTTTGACGATGAGTCCGCGGCGCGCGCCCGCGAACATCTGCAGGAGTTCGACCTGGTGCTTGCCTGCCAGCTGGTCACACTGTCGGAGACGGAGCTGTCGTGCTTGTCGTCGGTGCCAGACGTCCTGCGTGGGCTGGAGTTGCTTCACAGTTGGTCTGCCTTAATGTACCGACTGGGCTATGAGGACATGCTCCGGGCGGAGGGGTGGATTCCCGCCAGTGAATCGACAGACGACGTTGCCAACGTCTTCGCGCAGATGGCCGGGCAGGCCACGGGCGTGGCCCGCTGGCGGCCGGCGGTACTCAATGGCGAGTTGACACAGGCGTGCGCCACGGCGGTGTTGGGCGTGCGAATCGATGTTTCGCATGAGCCCACCGACACAGCCATCATTGTCGCTGAAGCCATCGCGGCATCGATCGAGGCGTTCTTTGCGACCGCGTTTGAGTTAGAGGCCTTCGGCCACGTCGAGCAATTCGATGTCCGGGTGGTGGAATCGGACACCCGCGACTTCTTCGTCGAGACCGATCTCGACCACATGCGAATGACTGTGCGTTGTCCCCGAGGGGTGTTTCCAGGTTCGCCCGGTATCTATGCGGACTTCCAGCGCATGTTGTTCGAAGTAGCTGCGAGGATTTTCTGGGCGACCTGCCACACCAATAGCCACGGCGATGCAGTGGATCGCCTCTTGGGGACCGATTCGGCTGCGGACCGGCTCGTGATGATTGCGTCCTTATGTTTGAGCCGGCATCGCATGTTTGGGGGAGTGGCGCGGCTGAGCAAATGGGATCAGCACGGTCCGCAGAAGTACCCGTTGCGCTCTGACCATCCCACGGTGATGACGCAGGCCGCGGCTGCGCGCCCACTCGGGAACGGCGGCACTGACGCGGTTGCGCGACCGAAGGTCAACAATCACAACGATGTCGCGGTGCGATCGGTAATCGATGTGCACCTGTGGGATCAGGCGGGTTGGACAGGAACAGCATTCGGTAGTTTCGGTGATGCGGTGCCGCCGTTCCTGGCACTGACGTTCAAGAACCAGGATGCCGCGACCAAGATCTTCGAGCGCTGGCGGGAGCGCTTCGGAAGCAGGGACGAGTCCGACGAGATCTACATCGGCATCGTTCGACAGTACTCAGTTGAATATCCGGCGCACTACGGCATGGTGGTAACGGCCCGGCTCCCGGACGATGGCGACTCGCGAACGAAAGTTTCCACCCTCGTCTCGCGGTCGTTGTCGATGGAGCCGGACAATGAGGTCAATCTCAGCCGCTTCCTGAAGGATTACGAGCGCGTCGGTGCCTACTTGCTGATGCCGATGGTGTTGGAGAAAGGTCACGTACCACCGGCGCCCATCCGAAATTTGTTCGTGCTCAAACGCACGCTCCATGTAAAGCTGGCCGCCGACGTGGGGCCCTTCGACCCCGAGAATCTGTTCCTGGGACCGCGGGGCCTCGGTCCATCAAAGCCTTGAACCGCGTCGCGCCAGAACAAGCCATTAGGGGACGATGGGCTCGGCGCGATCGGCGTAATGCGTCTGCGCAAATTTGTGGTGCTTCTCCACACTAAAGCGCCAACTCTCAAAGACCACCACCGCAAGCCTTCGGGAGTTCCATGAGCGGATTACAGGGTGCCTCCTGGACTCGCTCGACTTCGAGGTGGCGGACACCTTCAGGCCGACCGCTGGGAACCTCCTCTCCCACGCGCCGGAGAAGGCTTCCGCAGGAGCCCTAAGCGAAACCGGCAAACGCATGTCGCGGCGGCGGAAGTGGGGGATAGCAGCTCGGAACCCCGACATATCGGAGTTTCCGGACCCCGAACCGGAAGTCCTCACCGGGCCTAGTCCGGTGCCTTCCCCATTAGCAGTAATTGGGGTCTCGAATCCCATCGTCTTGCCATTTCTGCCTTTGTCAGCTTCCGGCCGAAATCGGGCGTCAGGGCAGGGCGATTAGCCCGTGTTATCGAGGGCAGGGCGCCGCTACCTGCAGCCAAATCTGACCTGGCGATGTCCAAGCTCATTGCCATGCTCCCCACCTACCCACGTGCCAGGCGCCGCTCTCGAGCCTGTCGGAGGGCCGGTTGTTAGCCGGCCCGTGCCCGCATAAGATCGTGCCGTGTCAATTGTGCAGCGCACTTGTCCGCATTATGGCTCGGTCCTAAACCGGATCGTGGATTCTGACTATTCTGAGAGTTGGAGGTTTGGACAACATGGAATACGTCGCTTTTTACAATAATGAAGGCCGTCCAATCGCCTGGATTGGTGACAACCGTGACTATCCGTCGATCTTCCTTTTCAACGGTAATCCCGTTGCATGGATGGCTGACGACGGCATTTATAGCTATGCCGGTAAATACTTGGGCTGGTATCAGGACGGCTGGGTGCGAGATAAAGATGGCCATGCTGTCTTCTATACGCAAGAGGCAATCGGAGGCCCCGCCAGGCCAGCCAGACAAGCTCGCCCTGCTCGCGGTGCGCGGGGTGCGCGACCAGCGCGAAGCGCTCGTGAGGCGCGCGTGGCCAAGGCCGCCCGTACAACGTCTTGGTCATCGCTAAGTAACGAGTCGTTCTTCGACCAATAACGAGTCTCCTAAGAATTCAATTCAGACGAACGCCCTGCGGGGCGTGGCCCAGCTCAAGCCGTGACTCTCAAAACACTATGCGCAAACTGATCATCCCAGCGGCCCTCAAGGAGGAGTTCAGCACCGTTGAAGCGCTCTGGTACTGCAATGGCAGCACGCGAAGGGTGGATGCACTAGTTGTGAGTTGGGTGAAGTATGAGAAACAGTTGCGACGCCTCTTCAGCTTCTTTGTGTTCCAGCATCCAAAGATCACCGAGAAGACTTTGGACAGCGTAATTTCTGCGTTTGTAGCCAACAAAAATTTGAATCCTGACACGTTCATTTCGGGTATCAACGAGCTAGGGGTAACGCCGATTCCCAAGCTATTGGGCGATGCCCATGCTGGGCTGTGGGCGGAAATCAAGCGAATCAAGGTATATCGCAACAAAATCATGCATGGACAACATACCGGACAAGGAATTCAATCTGCTCAGCTTGAGAGAGATGTCATCCATATCATCGACTGGATGTCCGCCTTAGCCGAAGCGTCTGAATCTGAGTTCGGATACGACGGACTCAAACGCGGGGCTTATCGGATCGCGAAAGCTAGTGCCAATCTTTCAGTTCAAGAGTATCCGTTCAGTAGCGCCAGCGAGCTCAAGGAGTGGCTCTCAAAGCTGCAGGCGTGATCTTGCAAGAGGCGCGGTCGGGTGTTGGCCTGCGCTTAACTTTTACGTTAGTTGAGCTTTTGTCTCCTAGAGAAGAGATTGATAGACGGCCAGGGAATTGAAAGGTGCACATTAATTTCATCGAGGTAGCGAACTTCCGCAGGTTACTTGCCGTTCGGATAGACATCTCCGAAAGGTCCACAGTATTCGTAGGCGCAAACAACAGTGGCAAATCGTCCGCGATGGTGGCTCTTCGCCGCTTCTTAATCGACGATGGTTCGTTCTCAATCAACGACTTCACTTTGACGCACTGGCCCAAACTCGATGCGCTAGGAGCATCATGGGAAGCGGAGAAGGAGGGTGCCGATCCGACAGTATTCGAATGGGAAGGAGTCCTTCCCCATTTGGATGTGTGGCTCAAAGTTCCTGACGAACAACTTCACTTCGTCCAGAAGATTTTGCCCACGCTCGACTGGGATGGATCCGCGATCGGCGTGCGCCTGCGATATGGGCCCAAAGACATTGATGGATTTAAGCGGGACTATTTGAACGCCCGAAACGCGGTCAAAGCGGTGATGAATACGGTGGACGCAGATCTGGGCGGCGGTGCAGATCAGTTTTCGCTTTGGCCCAAGTCGTTGTTGTCGACGGAGCTGCAAAACACAGCCGGAAATCGCCAGCTCGTTCTGCGAGAAAGGCACCTTAGGGTATCCGCAGCCATGGCCTCGCAGATAATGTTGGAGCAAGATTT
>Ga0116228_10001951_pt1 | contig 17509 bp, 17 predicted proteins | sample S1TSphfallax_2_FD_89694 | JGI IMG/M metagenome (GOLD analysis project Ga0116228, IMG submission 89694) | Host-associated microbial communities from peat moss isolated from Minnesota, USA - S1T2_Fc - Sphagnum fallax MG | ecosystem: Host-associated > Plants > Peat moss > Unclassified | place... | reverse complement strand
TTGTTGACAGGCACTCTTGGCAATTCTAGATAGCACATTGAACAAAGCAGATGAAAACCCTAAACCCTAACCCTAATAGTGGGACCATGTGACACATGGCGATTCAAACTCTCAAAATGCTCATATTGAAACACGTGGCACATTTCGATTAGCCAAACACAAAAGACATGGCCATTTCTTGGCCATTTGATTTAGAAAATTCAAGATCACAATCTGGTTTCCCAAATACTATAAACCATGCCATGTGGCAACAACCCATTAGTTAATCGGAAAAAATATGGCCACTCCTTACCCACATGATCAGGAAAAAATATATATATACAAAATGATGCCTTGTATACATTATGTATATATTGGCCCCATCGGATTAAACCGTATATACTACATTTAGGCTCCATCCACCATCTGATGACGTCATGCTGATGTAATTGGTTTTTGCGACTATTTATCATTTGCAACTTGTCTTATGCGACTAACAGCAAAATAATTGTAAAATGTCGCTTTCAACTAAAAATTAGTTGTAAACACCAGTCGTAAATATGGGGATTTCTACTAGTCTAACCTAGTGCTTGTGAACATCAACAAGTTGAAGCCATACAAGTTCATTAAAGATAAAACTTTACAACCTATATTAGTTAAACCTGGTGACTTGGCCATTAATGAACTTGTTCAAACCAAAGAACTTAAACCACTACATGTTGAACCTGAAGATCTTCAACCTGTAATGTTTGAACCGGTTAATAATCATTTGACACTTAACAATATTAAAGGAACATATGTGCCTATTTAGGACAATCATGTAATTGTTAGTAATGATCAAAATGATGAGTTTAGAAAGGCACTTATTGATGTTTACATTCTAGGAGTGTTTAACCTTAAAGGTTGTGTCCATTCATAACCACAAATTTGTTTTCAATGGAAACAATATAAAAAATTGCCACAACTTTCATGTTGTCTTTTTGTTTTTGCTTACTTTTTCATATTAATAGAGGCCATGAATGAGAGCGCTTTAGAGAAGCTAAGATGGGAAGCAAGAAAAAAAAAACTTGAAAGAAAAGCTAAAGCTTTTAAAAGAGAGCAAATAAAGAAGGAAAGAGTGGAACATGTTTCATTAATTGGTGCAATTTAAGTAAAACTACTAGCTTTGTGTGCACCTATAGTAAAAGAGACTAGAATTTTTGAGGAAAAGCAATGAAGTAGGGATTTAGAAAAGGAATTGGAAGTAGCATTTAACTTTCTTAGGAAAACCATTATTTCTACAACAACACCAACACCACAAGTCATTGTTATTTTAGATTCAAACTTAAAGGTGGAAATTATGCCTCAACCTGTTGTGAAGAACAACTAGAACCGGTTCCTACATCAAGACTTGTGGAAGAAGAGGAGTTACAACAACCTATTGTTGACAAACAAATAGAATAAGTTTTTGCATCAAGACATGTAGAAGAAGAGGAGTTGTAACAACCAATGAGCAATGGAGAAGAGTTTTCTTCTTCTAAAAACTTTTTAAAGAAATACCTATTTGTGGTATTATTCCTCAATGCCCAAGATTAAGAACAAAAGCCATGATGACGTGTAAAGGCAAAACACCTATAGAAAAATAGGTTGAGAAACATGTTAACAAGAAAATAGTGTTTAAGCCAAGGGAGAGTTAAAAGATGTTGTAGTGGATGAAGATGGACTCCAATGAACTTAAATGGGCTAAATGAGCTGATTTGGAGAGCCTATTCAACCTATAGTGGATAATGTTAAAAGAAGACATGTTAAGAAACTTCCTACAAACGTGGGAAGCAACGAAGGATGGAAGAATTCAAGGGTAAGTACATGGTCAAGAAATTTTCATTGATCATGTATTTATTCATGAGCAACTTGGAATTTCCAAGGAAGGAGTAGTAGATGCTACAAATGCAACTTTTGAGGAAGCCAAAACCACCTTGAAAAGAATTGCATGTCCATGTGCCTTTGTTGAGAACAAATAGTGGAGTGTAGTATGCATCAAAAAGGAATTTCATGCAAGATTTGTTGTTATTTTGCAAATTCTTTATCGAAAAGAAAGGTTAGTTTATTTTTGTAACTGGATTACTATTACTTTTGACCTAGTTAATAGGGGTCAACATGTTAATTGTTGTTCCATAAGGTTGACCTAGTTATTGGTTGAATTAACTCATTGGACAAAATGACAAAAAAGGCAGCAACTAACCTAGTTTTTAACAAAACCAAGGCAAATAATTGTTATTCAGGGCCTATTTTAGATATTTTATTTAGGAAGTGGTTCCCTTTATCCGAGGTGCCTTCACCAAGTTAGCAACCTTAGAAAAACCTATGTCACCAACTAGCCAAAAGTGCCAAGTTGCACAACAGTGATAGGTTTCACTTGAACTTATTACAAGGGATCAATTCTTGAAGGAAAGAAAACCAACTTGTTTGCATCACCTTTACCAACACATCAATTTCAATGATTAAAGATGTGCACAAAATTGTTTACGCAAAAAGATAGGTTAAGCCCTAATCCTATTACCTCACCACCAAGAAAGAAGTCTAAAACTTTTGGATCACTAGTTGTTGATTCAAAAGAGGATGAAGAATGAACTTGTTCATATGAAAATGTGGGTGGAGGAGGAGAAGAGCTTAATGCAAAAACTATGCATGGCAACATTAAGGAAGAACCTAAACCCAATATGGATTAAGTAATTGACAACATCCAAATTGAACCATTGTGTCTATTGAACTTGTAGTACCCATTTTAGAACCTACACAACCTATAGTTGTAGTTACAAAGTCATCCCAACTTATTCAACTTGTAGCTAAACTTATGCAAATAGAAAACCCACAATTTTCTAGATTCAAACTTGTTATAGTTTCTAGTCGTTCCACAAAAAACTTAAGACAAATTAATATGCTTTTAGAGCAAGTTGCTCAAAATGCCACAACCTTGTTAGAGCATTGCAAGAACTTTCAAACCTGCAAGTTGAGTTTGAACAAGTTAAAGAGAACCTGTTTGAGACCCACAATTGTTTGCAAATCTATAACCTAAAGTGAGAGATAATGCAACTATCTTTGAAGAATCATGACAAAAAATTGTTATAATCAAAGGAAAAATGAATATGTCCAGCATGAGAACTAGAACTTGTCCAATAAGTTAAAAGAGGCAAAACAAGATGTTAAGAAAATTGAGATTCTACAACAAGAGTATGCCAAGCTTAATTAACTCAATTGGAAACCCACAATGATTTGAAGTGTTTCCAAGCTAATTTGGAACAAATGATGTAGGATTATGCCAAAATGGAACAGTCAAATTTGGAGCAACAAGGTATCATAACCGGTTTGGAGCAAACATGTCAAGACCCCAAAGAGCAATAGGTAGTTGCCCACTTAGAGTTTGAAAGGGAAAAACAAAGTCTAACTACCCAAATCCAAGACTAGAAAGGTTAGTATGAGACAACCAAGGTACAATTGAGCAAACTTAACCCCATTCTACATATAAGGATGAACAACAAGTTGAAGGAGTTTGAGGAGTTATTGTTGGACAATCACTACTCAAGGTGCAAAACCAAACCTTGGGAGATAGAAAATCCCAAGTGGAAGGAGTGGTGGCAAACTATTTAGGAATTCCCAGAGGAATAAATTCAAGATAGTATGGAGTTAGCTTAGTTTGATGAACAAAGTTACCAACTTGAGTTGCACACCTACTAAATCGCTTTTCTTGATCTCAAATACGAACCCCTTAGTTTTGTATATGTAGAAATTAGAACCCAACATCAAAGTTCTAGCAACACCATCCATGATACAACATGTTGCCATTACTAAATTAGTTAGTCCATTGAAAGGTGGAATAGGTTTAGAAATCAAACCCTTACTTATTCAAACTTTTACTATACATGTTCTAGTCACCATTGTTGTTAGTGAACTTGTGGTAGATAGTAAGAAATATGATAAGGAATAGGTTGAGCTTGTTAATCCTTCATTCACCATACTAGACAACAGGTTAGAAACCATGGAATTGTTATATATTAATTTACCTTTAACCCCACACTAGATAGGTATAGGTTAGGAGGTTATTTTAATCTCGAGTACCTTGCATGCTTCAAAGGTATTCACAACACCCATAGCAACCTTTGAAGACACACCTTATCAACAAAAATTTGTAGCGCCAATAGGTCTTCAAATTGAATTAAGTCAAACATGTGGAGGAAGAAGGTGCTAAAATGTCAAAATAATCATTAATCAACTGGTTGTAGAAGGCCAATCTAACCTAGGATTTTGAGGAAATGTTAATTTCAAAGGGGGATAATGTTATTCAAATTTAACAAGTGACTTAACATGTTGATAATGTAAATAGGTTGTAAATCTAGCATGTGTCTTAAACCTATTATTTAACCTAACATGTAGTATTGACCTAACCAGTTATTAAACTTGGTAGGTAATGTTACTAGGTTAAGAAGATAAGTTGATAGGTAAATCAACAAGTGATCTATAAAACTGGTACTTGGCAAAACCAATAGTTAAACAAGGTGTAGTTTTTTGAAATATTGGACTACTAGTTTAAATATTGGCTAATCATTGTTTATAATGGTTAGTTATGACTATTGTAATTTGAAATAACTAGTATAAGACTAGGAGGATATACTTATTATGGAGCTTTTGGATTTCATTTTGATTATGTGTTTTAATCTTCTTTTAAGGAATATGAATCATTTTTCTTTCAGCCAACTTCCTTCAAGTTTTGAATGATGTGTGTACAAGTTAATTTAAGATTTGAAGTTAATTTAAGTTTTATTAGTGTTTTGCATACATGTTCCTATTTTAGGAACTTGTTGCTGAAAATTTTAGAAGTAGAATAATTTTGATAGCATAGAAAAACATATTACCAACAACTTTAGCAAAACCCATTGGTTATTTTGAAAAGAAGGTAAAAAGCTTAAAAGTTTTGAACTTCCTCCACATTTAAACTTCAAAAAACTTTGTACAATGTTCCTCTTGGATAAACTCTTTAGAAACTAAATTCCTCCTAGATATATACATTCCAAACCTTATATATATATAAAAGCTATGAGTTCAATTGATCATTTATAGATTTTTGGTTCTACAAATAAACATTTTAAAATCCAGTTTCATTTAATCCAAAAATGAATTGTTACCATATGGGCATGACCACTAAAACTGGCCCAAAAAGGAGCCACAATCTCAAGCCCAAGGGGGAGTAAAAGAACATGTACGAGAAATGGAACTAGATTTGCGAGATGTGCAACAATATGGTCCAATACCACAAAGTTATGAAGGTATGTTACCTTCAAAACCAAGTTCTACTATAGGAATAAATAGTTTTGGAGATATCTAGACTTCACATAAAAGTCTAGATATTGGTTTTAGGGGATAGACTCCTAGGTTTCATACACCAAGGTCTATACAAGGACTAGAAGTAGAGTTAAATGAATATAGGAAAGGAATTAACATGTTTCAACAAGTAGCAAAATACAACACACAAATAACCAGCATTCTATTCAAATTCTTTTCTAAAAATTAAAAATAAATAAATCACAAAGGAAAAGGATAAATCTATTTAGAACTTGCAGGCATCTTTAGAGGAGTAGAAGTTCAAAGCAGAATTGTAGGTGAAGTAGATGAGAATAATGAAGTATTGGTAGAACTGCAAACAACTAGACATAAAATCAACAACGTGGAAAAACACAATAAGGATATGGAGAAGATCAAAGTTGAGAGCGATTATTTGTAGGTAACTATAATGCAAACGAATGCTAAATACTAGAAGTTGAGGATAGAAAAAGATTTTTTAAGTGTGGAACATAATAAACTTCAGAGAGTTCACAAGAATATGGAACATATTCTCTTGAATCAATAGAAGGAACTACATGAGCTCAAAAAGGATATTGGTGATGTATACCAATTCAAAAATGAAATACAAAGGCAATTTGACCATAAATAGGTAAAGATGGACAGAAACATGTAGAGGCAAATGGTTTTTAATGAAAAGTTGCAACAAGTTCTAAAGCATGCCCAATGAATTTAACCTTTCAACTATGATAATGTCTTCAGAAAAAAAATGATCTCAAAAAGCAACATAGTTTGCTTCAAGTAAAACTCAAGGCATTGAGTATGGAAAATAAGGATGAAAATCTTTAGTGGGATGTAGTGCAGATATAGTCCAAAAGGATATAGGAAACGTTTGTAGAATGTATGAAAGAAATGAGAAGTTCTACAAGCATAAAATATCTGAAATGGAAAAGGTCATACCTTCATTATAGTATGAACTTATAATCCTAACTTTGGAACTAGATGTCTGAGATGAGGAAGAAAAGAAAGGATAGACTAATAGTGCAAGGCCATGATAGACAATAATAGTAGAAGAGGAACTAGCAAACCTCGGAAGAGGAAAGGATAGTTCCTAGAGGGAAGTTATTGGTATGAAATATGTATCAAAACAAACTTTATAACCATTAAAATTTGTTCCACATGACATTAGTTCCCAAGAGTATGGATCTGCAACTAAAGAAATAGGAAAATAGATACAAATTAAGGAAGACATAACTGAAAAAATATAGGAGGATCAAATTGATCCAACATCAAAGGTGCAACCATAAGAATGAACAACAACATATCAACAAACAAGTGCACACTTACAAATAGAGGTACAAGAAGTACAATAACAGATTCTGAACACAATAAAGAATCAACCTTTGATTCAATCTCTATAGTACAATAAACACAAATAGATTATATTGTAATACATCAAGGTCATCATTAGATTTTTGACCCACAAGATCAAAAACAACATCATATTTAGCTTTATTAACATACTTTGATCCAAAATTTCAATACGTAATTCAAAACATAAATGGGTTAATGTTAAAGGACTAATTATTCATTGTAATTACTTAATTAATTTAAAACTTACTTACTTAGTTACTTTTATAGGATTTATTAGTTAATTTACCTAGTTTTCATCACCATTTGAATTCAAATTGATGATAGGATTGTTTTAAGATGGGTCATTTTTGGAAGATAAAGGATGATTGTAGAACATTGAGTTTTGATGAGAGTATGGAATGAAAGTCTATTGTTTTATGGAAAAGCTTCAATTCCATAGCCAGATTTGTTGTTTTGATTTTTTTCTCACACTTTCATGATCGGATTATAGTTATGAACCTATATATAGATAGATCTAAATGATTTTCTATTATTAATGTTAGTTTCATGATATGTTTTAGTCTAGATTTAAACTAGAATATAGAATAAGAATTTTGTATTTACTATAGGGGATTTGTCAAGGATGAAATTAAAAAGTCATGTAACTACTTGAAACAAACCAATTCAAACTCATGGATTCTTGACACAAATTTGAATTGTGCCCTTTGCAATTGACACTAACCATAGGAGAAGTTGACTACCATATAGTTTCCAAATATGCACCAAACAACTTTTGAAGAAGGTTCACAGAAAGGCAACATTTGAAATATGGGGGATTCAATTGTTCTTGTCTAATACAAAACAAAAAATTTCCCCTTTGGTCAATGTTGACCATAAGGAGGAATTGTGATGGATGCAATTCAAAAGAGTTTTATTCAAGAGACAAACCAATTGTTAGTCTTGGATCTTTTATTCAAATACGAAAATTGACATCTATAACTAGTGTCAAACTAATGGACACGTGAGACAAATAACATCAATGTCCCTTGTAGTCAATATCAATTATAGGACATAAACTTTCTCCAAAATAAATCCTCTAGTGTGAAAATCCCCCCCACAAAACATCCAAATTACATCATTTTTTCCAAATTATGTAACTCTTTCCATAAATGAAATGAGTCTCCCCTATAATTAGTTGTTACCCATATTTGGTACTAGGCGACCTGATAGGTTCATAGTGTAAGTAGGTTGTTAAATCTAATAAGTGTTTTAACCTATTATTTAACTTAACATGTAATATTGATTTAACCAATTATTAAACCCAGTAAGTAATGTTATTGGGTTAGGAAGATAGGTTGACAAGCTAGCCAACATGTGATCTGTAAAACTTATATTTAACAGAAGCGGTAGTTGAACAAGTAGTTAAGTAGGGTGTATTTTTTTAATAAATTTTGGACTATTAATTTAAGTATTAGCTAATGATTGTTTATTATGGTCAATCATGACTGTTGTATTTTGAAATAGTTAATATAAGAACTAGGATGACAAACATGTTTTAAAAAATTTGGATTTCATTCATGATTATGTGTTTCAATTTTCAATTATGGAACATGGAACATGGATCGTTTTTCTTTCAGCCTATTTCCTTTAAGCTTGAGCAATTTGTGTACATGTTAATTTAGGATTTGTAATAGTTTAAGTTTCATTTATGTATTGTATGTACATGTTGTTTAAGGAACCTGTTGTGAAAAATCTAGAGGTAAATTAACCTTGATGGGAATAAAAAAACCTATTAACATTAGTGCCAACCATAAGGGAGGAGGGAAGTAAATGGATAGATTGAGGAAAAATTGACCACATTATTGTAAATCCAGTCCACAAAACAAAGATATCATACCAAGGACATGTTTTTTCAACTTAAAGAGCTCCCATCTTCTAAAATTGATGCCGACCATAGGGGAGCTGGGTGGTACAAGGCTAAGAAGTACACACTTTCTTTATATTTGTGCATTTCTAGCTTGTTCAAGACCAAGACATCAAAATGTCTTAATTCCTTGAATTATAGTTAGGAAAACAAGGAAAAATCACCAATGACTTTACATTTGCTATGTTGAGAAACTTTCCTTCCCCTATGGTCATCACTAACCATAGATTTGGAGGTGGGTATAAAGATAAGATTAAAATGTTTGCATTTAAACATTATGCATTTTTGCAATGTAGGATGTGGAGCAAATATAAGCCTTTTGCTAATGTGGAGTCCCTAAGATTTGCAGCAAGAATTGAATTACTTTTTGTATTCCAATTAAGCATGATATCAATGTCTTAGTCATGGATGCAAAAGCTCCTTGGATCAATAGCAAAATCATTTCTTGATCTTGACCATAACCAAAGAAGCAAAATATTTTGATTCGATAAAGAAAAAAAATCATATGATAGAGCAAATGATATAAATATTTCCCATGACATGAAGCACATGTGTTTCAACAATGATGAAAGTAATATAAAATAAGATGGTAGTTGATAATATCCCTAAAGTTTATTATATGCAAGTAAAACCATCCAAGATCCTACCCAAAACAAATGGAAATCTAGGACATACAACATGTACATTCACAAGAAATTTTCAATAAATACCTTTGGAGGAAGCTTTAATCCTTACATGTTGTTGTGATTTCTATGTTGAGGTCTTAGGTGTTTTCATAAAATCCCAACTATAATCCAACACCTTTGTTATTGCTTCCAAGGCCTCCTCTTGAGATTCCTAACACAAGCAAAAGAATAACATGTTAGGATGTTTGTATGTTCCCAACATATAACAAATCATCAAAAACATAATCCTATGACAACTTTCTTGAAAGATGTGGATATTTTCAAAAACCTCAATGCTACAATTAGAAACTCTTGATGTCTAAAAAACTTGCAAGGCAAACATTTATGAGTCAATTCACATGTAGGGATCATGAAATCATGGAAGAAATTCAAAAAATGAAAAAACTCAAGGCTTGAAGCCTTGCATAATTCTTTTTCAATTAAAAAGAAAGCTAGGGTGTTTAGGGTTTTAAAGTGTTCAACTTATGGAAAAAAAAAATGTCAAGGCTTGCAAGCCTTGGGTTATTCTTATTTTTTCAACAAGAGAGTTGGGAGTATAGCACCCCTAATTCATTATCTTACGAATCAAAAAAACCTTCCCTTGAAAAGGTGTTTTTTCCTCCATCATGAAGAAAGCCAAAGGCCAAACGCCTTGGTTTGTTACAACACATGAACTGAAAAGAACCCAAGGCTTGTGAGCCTCAAGTGCTTGTTGTATTATCAAGAAGAAAGTCAAGGATAGAATGCCCTTGACTTGTGAAGCATTCAATCCCCCCAAAAAATTGAAGCTTTCAAGCCTTGGATCTTCTTGTTTTTGTTGAAAAGATAACCAAGGGTTGAACGCTTCAACTTGCTACAACACTAGAAGTAGAAAAAAACCTAGGGCTTGCAAACCTCGAATGTTCATTAAGAAAAATAATGAAGGCTAAACACCCCCAAGTCTTGAACCTTTCAACCAAAAGAAAAACCCAAGGCTTGGAAACCCCAAGCCTTCTTACTCCTTCAAGAAGAAAGCCAAGGGCATTGGGCCCCCAACTCTTGAAGCTTTCAACCAAAATTGAACCTAGGGCTTCCAAGCCTCAGGTCTTTTTGTTCCTTCAAATAAAATGGCAAGCTTGAGTGCCTCGACCTGTTACAATAAAAAAAAAAGCAAAAAACTTGGGGTTTACAAGCCTCTTGTGCTTTTCCTCCCTTGAGAAGTAAGTTGAAGGTTGAGCACGCATGGCTCTTAAAGCTTTCAACAAAAAAAAACCCAAGGCTTCCAAGCCTTTGAATCTTTCTTCCTCCCTTGAGATTGTTAGAATCAACTTCCTAAATGAAACTCAAGTAAGCGATTGAAAAGGAAACACACATATGAAAGTAAAAATAAACTTACTTCCTCATTGGTGTGTGCTTAGATTGGGGAGCCTTCCTCCTACAAAATGTACAACATATTCATTTATACATCATAAAACCCTAAAAGGAACTTTCTTTTGTAACATCACCAAACCTTGATAACAAGTTTTTCCCAAAAATGTTTTCTACACAACTTCCTTGAATGAAATGATAAGAAAGGATTTGTAGATGTTCATTTCTTGGTTTCCATGTTGGAATTTCTTCATAATAAAGACACATGTTATGTAAACAAAGGAAAAAATTATCACCACAACCAATTTCGAAGACTCGTATTCAAATGGAGGTTTTAGTCTTTCACATTGTTTCCATGCCAACAATTTCTTGCATCTCTTTAATGGCAGAGAGTCATCCTCTTCTTGTAATGGTTTTTTTGTGTCGCCTTTACTTCGGATTTGTCCACGTCTCTATTGTCCTACATCTGCTTTTTATTGTATGTTTGAATTGATTCATCGACAAAAACCCTTATATCAATTCATCTTGCCATTCACTATCCATGAAGACATGTTTTTTTTGGGTTTTAGGTATTTACATGTCTATGCCTTTGAGTGACACCAAGATCCACCTTGTTCTACAACCAATTTATTATTGACGAAATTATTAGCAACTCATTGTTTACCCACACTATCAACTAGGGGGGCTATCAACTTTTAGGTTTTGCCATTAACATTTGTAATGCTTGCTAATTATAGGAAGGATAGATACTATCATTCATTTCACCAAATCCTTGCATTAGGTAACACCCTCATATATATATATATATATATATATCCAAAGGAATTTTAATTTGTTGAATATTGCAATTAAAATTTAAACTATATTTATTTATTAGGAAGATTAAAAATCAAACTATAGAGAACAATAGTTGATAAATATATATTTTGGTTCAAGATGGGCTATATTACTTCCCCATATCAAACATGATATTAATATTTATCCAGACACTTGAGAGTAAACATGTTTTCCATAAATTGTGAATCCCATGTTCTTTTAAGAACATGTATTTTTTTCATAAATATCTACTAGGATTCAAATATTCCCAATTATATGTACAACATTGTAATGAAATGTAAATATGAAAAAATAGTTAATCCAAACAGTCTAGTTATGATGCTATCAAATCTTCTAATTAAGTTGGTATCATTCATTTTTGTAGAAAAATATAAAGTACATGCTTTCGTTATCACCAACACAACAATATGTTTCCAATCATATATGGGAAAATACATTTCTTAGGAAATATGTGCATGAGACCATCAATATTTCACCTTCCCTTAAGTTCATGGTGCAAGAACTTGGCATTATTATGAATTCCCAATTTCAAGTGTTCATTTAAAAATAATCTTAAACATGTTTTTAGAAACGTCCTCATATTAAATTTCTCCTTTATGATTTTGGTATTATTCATTTTCTAGAACTACATTCGTTTCATAGTTACTAATGTGGCATGTGTCGTTGGCCCAAGTGTTACCACGTCCTCAACTGATTTTTCATTCCAAAACCTAATTTTTTGGAATTTAATTGAATTTTCAACAACATAAATCATTTCAAAAACTATATATCCCATATTTGAATCCAAATCTTACCAAATAAATTCCATTAAATCTTGTTCATCAATAAATTTTCAACAACACCAAAGGCACATTCCAATTCCTTTGAAATTATGAGCCACAACTTAATTTAATTTTTAATGAAAAAATCATTCAATATTCAATAACTTTTGCACTGTAAGTCCAAACGTCATGGAACTAAGCCTATGCACCCCTCCTTGTTGAGAGCTTTCCAAAGACACCGAGAACACAATTTCATGCATCCTAGTTCAATGGATCTCATAACTACAAAACAAAATAGTACAAACTAAACTACCTTCCTTCATAGATAGATGTGTTTACACTATTGGTTACCACTATTAGGATAAAATCTTTCATTTATTCAAATTTCCTAGGACAATACACTTATCATTTCACTTTGATATGAATGTACTATACTTGGAATTATAATACATAACAATTTAAATTGATTGTTATTGTTTGTTGTATCCATCCAGAATAATATCATTATACATAGTAGATTTGAAACTTCCTCTATTAATTATATACTATCATAAATAGGTTTTTCAAAAAACATATTTTGCATGTATGACATCACCATAATCAATTATTGTTCACTTCTATTGCCTATTGTTATTTTCTAAGCTATGGTCCCCTTTCAAGTTTTTTGGTTATTCAACAATATTTTTATTTTTGAACATCCATGTATATTTTGCATGATTGCATCTAATGTTTAATTATGATTTTTTAACCCAATCCTTTTTCTGGTGAATTATTACTTTTCATTTCCTTTGCACATTTTTCATTTTGATATCAAGTAGGTAAGAAAACATATAATCCCACTATAACCCACCCACCTTCGTGGGTATGGATGAAGTTAGATATATATCATCCCTTCTCTGCATATACTTACCAAAAACCCATGCCTTGTTTCCATTTTTCTTTTTTATTTTTTGTGTTGATTTTTAAGTATGTAAGTAATGCACCTATTGATTGAATTTGTTAGTAGATGTTACCTTTTTTTGTGTGGTTGGTATGTGGGTTGTGTTTTTTTTCCCTTGTTTCCAAGGTAGTCCTTGTGTCTTTTTGTCTTCTCAAATAATTAGTCTTATATTTTCTTCTTGTCCTTTGATTGCTTTTATGCAGAATGGCAACATTCGATTCAAAAGGAAAGCTTGAACTCACCATCTTTCCATATGCTTATGGAGTTTTGTCTATTACTAAAAAATGTTTGTTTGTGATGTTTGGCCTCGAGTCTAGGATTGTGCACATTTCAAAAGATGACGCATACGATGACAATAACAACGTCATTAAATTTATTTACTAGGCTCTAGTCTCCAACTCATAGGGTTTTAAATGGTTGATCAATGCCAACATATTTAAGATCTTTGTTGGCAATATGTCCAAAACCTCGTAGAACATTGTGTTCATGCAAGGGACTGTATGTGGCCAATGATGTCAAACATGATGTGAAAGTCAAGCAAAAATTGATCGACTATGAAAATGAACCTTTATTACCCCCTCCTTGAATTCATTGACTCATGTGACTCCTCTTTCAATAATGGGACTCTCTTTAATTCTTCCTACCCTTCAATGTCCTTGCCTATGATTCATTTGGGTTTGCATGAAACTCCAAGATCCATTCATTTTTTGGTGTCTATTGGTACATCTTCTATCTTTTCAAGCTATGTTTTGGACCCCTCACATTATTTTTGAGTTACATTCTTTGGGTTACGATACATTGCCGATTCAAAATGTTCCATTTGTATTGATCAAATTCAACGTTGATGTCCTTTTAAAACTTCCTCAAGTTGAAAATTCAAAAAGCCACTCTAGCGAGATGCAAGGTTTAATGCTTCCAAGTCATTTGCATTGACAAATGCAAATATTTCTTTCTCAACAGTTGTAATAATGAAAACATTTGGATTGATGACATTGTCCTTCATTTCAATAAGCAAATAGCCAATCTTACTCCACCCCTCCCTTTTGTGTTGACACATGTGACACACATTTATTAAGTTGTCCACAAGCATTGTAATTTGATTCAAGTGGTGATCCATCTTGGTACACATTACCATTCAATGGTTGATGGGAGGTGTAGAGAGGTTGTTGTACAAGTGAAACTTTTGTTAACGGAAAAGGTTTCCCACACACCATTTACAACAAACTTTGTAGTCACTTTGACCATAAGTAAAACATTTCTATCTATGCACTTGTTAAATGAGGACAGTGATGGCCTCGTGGAACTTTTTTGAAGTGATAAATTGAATAAAGTGATGGACAAGTTTGCAAAATTCCATTCTCCCAACATTAGGTACTTAATTTCATCCTTGAAGCATCATCCTTAAAACCAAGACTACCTTTTTAGCATTTTGGCCTTCAAATATAATAATTGTTACAACTACATTTAGGAAAATTATTTTCTAGGTCAATAGTTTAGAGGAAAAAAATTCCTTTTCAAGATGTGCACACACAAAGATGTTATTGGATTTGATTTGGTGCAACCAATGTAGCCTTGAGGCAACCATCAAACATGTTGGATCCTCTTTGATCTTGTGAAACATGTTGATGGATGGACGAAATTAGCTTGCCATGTGTATGATATGGTTTATTGTGTAATGATGATTATTGCAATTTGCAACATGCAATTAGAAGACATGGATGCTCAATGTGTGATGTGGCAAAATTAAACAAGGTGATGGTGAAAAATGGTGTTTTTCATCCAAACTTCAAGGGTTTCATGGATGATAATGTTTAGGCCAAGTAGACCACCATCCACATTATGTACAATTCAAGTGACCAAGTGAACCTATGGTTGACAAGGAGCATACTTGTTGCTTTCATTGGATTCAATCCATGGATAAACACACAAAACAACAAATTAGGGCAAAGTTGAGATAATGACATCAAACTGTGCTATGAATATAAGAATGCCACATCATTGGAAGAGGATGATGTCCCATATCCGGCCATTCGGTGTTGGTGGTATTCCTTAGGGGTTGTTGATGAACATGGATTTCAAAAGTTGGAGAATGTGGCTAGTTTTTGGCATTTTTGTGTATAGCAATGCGGAAGGTGTATGAAACATGTTAGGTTCTAAATATTCTACCGCATTCTTCATTTCATATTTTTTTGTTACATTTAAACACAAAATATTATAATATAGCTAAATAGAAGGTTGACATACATTCATGTTGTTTTGTATAAATTATTTTTAGAAGAGGTTGTAGACATGCCTATGTGCAACCTGTTACAAACCATGCATAATGTTTGACTACAATAGTCGGGGAAAAGGGGATCTTGTTTGTATGTTGTGACAATTGATGACTATGTTCAAGATTGCAATCAAATGAAATTATACCACCAATTAAGAAAAGGTGGTCATTCTAACCAGGGACTCAACAAAAATGAAAGTGAAGAACAACCATGTCTAGTGACCTTATTCAACTTTGCAAATGTCATTTGGAAATATGCCCCTAGGGCAACCTTGACAACCAAAGTCATTCGCTTAGAAGGTGAAGAGATATTTGGCTTCTATAAATAAAAGTCAAATTTACTTCTGGATCTAAAGGGGAATCCATCGACACGATGCGTCAAATTTTCCCACCCACGTGTTAACACACAATTTGGCAAGTCACATGCACAATCAAAAGGGCTCCCCTTTAGCTCTAATTAATATTCACACACTATTCCTTCATATGGGTGTGTTGAGGTCCTAGAAGTGCCATGTGGAAATGGATTATGGTACATAGATCATTGTCCACCAATGTCTCACATACAATGCTCAACATTGCAAAACACCATGAAACATTCTTACACTCCAAGGATAATTTCCAAGACCACTACAATTGGTAACTTATTTTGGTTTTTGGTCTCAATTCCTAGGTGCACCATTCAAGCTTCATAAGTTTTGGTTTTGTGCTGACAACATGAATTGGTGTGTGGATAATACCAAGAAAAACCATGCCATCGACAAACCAATTGTACCCATTGTTTGGCCTGTGAAGAAAGGAACTAACCTCATGAAAGATGAAATAATATCTCTCGAGGAAACATGGTTTTTTTTCAACAAGTAATCACATATCTTTCCTTGAAGTTTATTTGGTGGGGAAAATTATGTTCCAGTAATTTGTCCACTCAATGAAAAGGCATGACCTACAAATAAGGAATGATAAAATTGTTAGATGAATAATATCGTTTAAGATGTCTAAACCACATTATAATTGATGCAAGGCTAATTGGCCTCTTGAAGTGGTTATGGACCCACCATTGGAGGTTCCTACACATGGATATGGACAAATCTATGATAATTTTTAAAGTTGTAAACCATAGGTAGTAGAGGTTACAATTGGAAACTTCCCAGCCTGCACTTACTTGGATTTTGTGACTATATTGTCAAATTCATTAGGTTGATGAAGGAAGTGGGTGCCATGCAAACACATCTATTATACACGTGTTGTAACATATCATGTTTTGTGTGGATTTTGATAATTTCATCCATTTCCCCACTTAGAATCGCAATGAAGGTTTTCATTTATTGTTTCATGCCATAGCTTCTAAGTAGTCAAAAATGACATCATAACTTATAGGCTTTACAAAGTACAAAATATACTACATAGGATGAAGTTTTTTGTTTCATTGTAAAGGTAGAAGTCAAAGACCATATAAATAGTTTGACTCAATAAAGGTTTTAAATATTATTCATTTAGAGCTCTAATTATAACTTATTACATAGTGTAATTGTTCTTCGACTACCATTGTGTGCACCAATAATTTCACAATGTCTTTTAAATGAATGCCTTTTGGTTTTTTTTGTTAGTTCCACATTTCAAAATATCCAAAACTTGTGTTCACTTCCTTGCCTTTTTTCACCTATGATGTGGAATTTTTTTTCAACCACATGGATGAAGTATTTCATCCACAAAATAATATTCTTGCCATGTGGGTAGAATATTCATTGATGTGGCTGATTTTTTTTGTCCACATGGCAAGAATATTCTTTCTTGTTCCAAAAATGAAGCTCACAAGCTCACTACTCAAACTCACAAGTTCATGTGTTAGTGACGTGATTATTGATGAAACACCTACCATATTTTGTATGAAGGATGCATAGATCATTAATTTGGATTCATAGAAGAACAAAAATTTGATGATCAATATTTGGGGCAATTTGACGTTTTGTTGCATGAGTTTAAAGATGTTTTTGCTTGGACTTATAAGGATTTTAAAGGCATTTTGCTGGAGTTGGTGTAACATTGAATGGACTAGACACATGTGTACTTCCAATTCACTAAACAAAATATCAAATGAATTTGAACTATGTGTTAACTATA
>Ga0116228_10001950_pt1 | contig 17516 bp, 14 predicted proteins | sample S1TSphfallax_2_FD_89694 | JGI IMG/M metagenome (GOLD analysis project Ga0116228, IMG submission 89694) | Host-associated microbial communities from peat moss isolated from Minnesota, USA - S1T2_Fc - Sphagnum fallax MG | ecosystem: Host-associated > Plants > Peat moss > Unclassified | place... | reverse complement strand
GTGGAAATTGCCGCCCGAGAGAACGTCGCCATTCTCGAACACCAACGGATTGTCACTGACGGCATTGGCCTCGATGGTGAGGGTGGCGGTGGCGTTGCGAATGAGGTCGAGACAGGCGCCCATCACCTGCGGCTGGCACCGCAGACTGTACGGGTCCTGCACCCGGCCGCAATCGACGTGGCTAAGGCGGATCTGGCTGCTGGCAAGCAGGCTTCGATAGGAAGTTGCCGTTTCGATCTGGCCGGGCTGGCCGCGCGCGGCATGGATACGCGCGTCAAACGGTGTGTCGCTGCCCTGGGCCGCGTCCACCGACAAGGCGCCGGCCACGATGGCGCTGGCGAATATCTTCTCAATTCGGAAAAGTGCTGCCAGGGCAAGGGCCGTTGAGGCCTGCGTGCCATTCAACAAGGCCAGGCCCTCCTTCGGCGCGAGCGCCAATGGCGCCAGCCCCGCCGCGCGCAGGGCTTCCGCCGCCGGCATGATCTGTCCGTTCACGCTGGCGTTGCCTTCGCCGATCAGCGTCGCTGCCATGTGCGCGAGCGGGGCTAGGTCGCCCGATGCCCCGACCGAACCCTTGCTGGGAATGCACGGCAAAATGTCCGCATGAAGGAGGGCTTGCAAGCTTTCGATGACAACAGCGCGAACGCCGGAAAACCCGCGGGCGAGCGCAACGATCTTCAAGGCAATGATGAGGCGCACAATCATGTCGGGCAGCAGGGCGCCGACCCCAACGCTGTGGGAGAGAACAAGGAGGCGTTGCAATTCTGCGAGTTGCGTCGGCGGAATGGTGGTGGTGGCCAGCGCGCCAAAGCCGGTGTTGATGCCATACACCGTGCGGCCGTCAGCCAGGATGCCGGCAACCGTGGCCGCGGATCTTGCAATCGCCGGCAGGCACGCAGGATCGAGCGTCGGGCCAGCGCCGGCGGCAAGGCGCCGCAAATCGCCAAGCGTCAGCGGCAGGCCGCCGATGTGGAGTTCGCTCATGGTGCCGTCCCCAGCATCGGCAGGTCGAGATGCCGCGCGCGCGCGCAGGCCAAGGCGTCTTCGTAGCCGGCGTCCGCATGACGCATCACGCCGGTGGCAGGATCGTTCCACAAAACGCGCTCCAGGCGGCGTGCGGCATCATCGGTGCCGTCGGCAACAATAACCATGCCGGCATGTTGCGAAAATCCCATCCCCACACCGCCTCCATGATGTAACGATACCCATGTGGCGCCGCTCGCGGTATTGAGCAGTGCGTTCAGAAGCGGCCAGTCCGAGACAGCATCGCTGCCGTCGCGCATGGCTTCCGTCTCGCGATTCGGGCTGGCCACGGACCCGCTGTCGAGATGGTCGCGGCCAATCACGATAGGTGCGCGCACGCGGCCGCTGCGCACCAGATCGTTGAAAGCCAGGCCGATGCGATGGCGGTCGCCGAGGCCAAGCCAGCAGATGCGCGCGGGCAGGCCCTGGAAATGAATGCGTTTGTGAGCATGTGCAAGCCAGCGGTGCAAATGCGTGTCGTGCGGCATCAGTTCGGCAACCACTTCGTCGGTGACGCGAATATCGTCCGGGTCGCCGGACAGCGCGACCCAGCGAAACGGTCCCTTGCCCTGGCAGAACAAGGGGCGGATGTAGGCGGGGACAAATCCCGGAAAGTCGAAGGCGTTGGACAGACCTTCGTCCTTGGCGACCTGCCTGATATTGTTGCCATAATCGACAGTGGGAATGCCGAGCGCGTGAAAGCCCAGCATGGCTTCGACATGAACCCGCATCGATTTCCTCGCGGCCGCGGCGACTTCGGCCGGATGCGTAATGCGTTTGGCCTCCCACTCGGCAATGCTCCAGCCTGCCGGCACATAGCCGTTGACGGGATCATGCGCGGAGGTCTGATCGGTAACCGCATCGGGACGAATCCCGCGGCGCAAAATTTCGGGGAAAATTTCGGCGGCGTTGCCAAGCAGGCCAACCGAGACAGGCTTCCCGTCGCGATGAAACGCCGTAATAATCGCGAGCGCCTCGTCGAGCGTTGTGGCATGACGGTCGAGATAGCCGGTTTGCAGGCGTTTTTCGATGCTTCTGTCCTGCGCTTCAACGGCCAGCATGCTGGCGCCCGCCAGAGTAGCCGCCAGCGGCTGCGCACCACCCATGCCGCCAAGGCCGCCGGTGAGAATCCAGCGCCCCGCCAAATTGCCATTATAATGCTGCCGCCCCAATTCGACGAACGTTTCGTAGGTGCCCTGAACGATCCCCTGACTGCCGATATAGATCCAGCTCCCCGCCGTCATCTGGCCGTACATCATCAGGCCCAATCGATCGAGCGCGTTGAAATGCTCCCAGTTGGCCCAATGCGGAACCAGGTTGCTATTGGCAATGAGAACGCGCGGTGCATCGGTATGGGTCCGGAATATCCCCACCGGCTTGCCGGATTGCACCAGCATGGTCTGGTCCGCCTCGAGCTTGGTTAGTCCGCCCACAATGGCATCAAAACAATCCCAGTTGCGGGCGGCGCGGCCAATTCCGCCATACACCACAAGTTCCTCGGGCCGCTCGGCCACGTCAGGGTCGAGATTGTTCATCAGCATGCGCAAAGCCGCCTCGGTCTGCCACGTCCGCGCGGTGATTTGCGTTCCGGTTGCAGCTCGAACCATGCGGCTGTTTCGGCGACGATCATTCATTACAAGGCCTCAGAAGGAAGCAAGGAAGGTCCTCTTTTTTAAAAAAAGAAGCAAAAACTCTTATCTCTTAGGCATAAACCGGCCAACCAACATAAACCTGCTGCCGGGGTAATAGAGCTTCGTCAGCGCGGCCAGCCGGTTGCGCGACCAGGTGCGGCGGGTGACGAGCAGGCAGGGCTCCATGGGCGCCAATTCCAAGTGGCGCGCGATGTCCTGCGGCGCGGCAATTGCTTGAACGGTGTGCGCCACTTCCTGCACCGGGGCGACCTGCACGAGATATTCGCTCGGCGTGATGCGGGCGAAATCCTGCCGCAAATAATCCGGCGCGAGCGCGGGCTCAACCAGCCGGTCCTCGTATTGAATGGGCGTTCCGTTTTCGCAATGCAGGATCGCGGAGTGATACAATTCGCCACCTGCGGGCAGGGCAAACATCGCCGTCACGGCGCCGTCGGGGACGGTGGTGCCGAGTGCGAAAACCTGCGCGCTGTGGCGGTGACCACGTTCGGCAATTTCGTCGGCAATGTTGCGGAGCTCCACAAGCCCCGATTGCGCGGCCGGTTCCGCCACAAACGTGCCCACGCCGGGAACACGGCGTACCAGTTTTTCCGCGGCAAGCTCCCGCATCGCACGATTGACCGTCATCCGCGCGACGCCGAATGTGCGGCAGAGTTCGTGTTCTGAGGGCAACACCTCGCCGGCCGTATAGCGGCGCGTGGCGATGCCGTCGGCAATACTCCGCTTGATCGCCTGATAAGGGCTTTCGGTCATGTCGCAAGCGCTTTAAGCGCACGCCGGTAAGCGGCGTCGATGGCAGCTTCGTTGCGATGCACGCGGTCGCGCACCAGCCAGGTGCCGCCAACCATGACATGGCGGCCGGGCGGCCGCGGGTCGGCAAAGATGGCGGCGTCGAGGCAGAAATCGGCGGCGCAACCTTCGCTTTCCGGGGTTGGCTCGATCACCACGAAATCGGCGCGCTCGCCGGTCGCAATGCGGCCGGCCGCGCGCCCGCAAGCCCGCGCGCCACCCCGGCATGCCGCCTGCCACAAGGCGCGGCCGGTATGCCCGCCGCCCACGGCCGCGAGATTGCGCTTTTCGCTGCGCAGGCGCTGGCTATATTCGAGCAGGCGAAGTTCTGAAAACGCATCGAGCACGACATTGCTGTCACTGCCGATGCCGAAATGACCGCTGGCGCCAAGCAGCCCCGGCAGCGCAAAAATGCCGTCGCCGAGGTCGGCTTCCGTGGTCGGGCACAGCCCGATGACGGCGCCTGCGCGGGCCGCCGCGACCATTTCCAAGTCGGTCGCGTGGGTGGCGTGGACCAGGCACCACGAGGCGTCGATGTCGGCATTGTCGAGCAGCCAGGCGACCGGAGGCGCACCTAGGGTGGCGATACATGCTTGCACTTCGGCGCGCTGCTCCGCTACATGGATGTGGATCGGGCCGCGCGCGGCGAAGGCTGCGGCCGCTTCGTGCAACGAAGCCGGCGGCACCGCACGCAACGAATGCAGCGCCAGCCCCACCGCGATCCCCTCCGCCCGCAGGCTGTCGGCCATGGCGACGGCCTCTGCTACCTTGTTGCAAAAGCGATTCTGACCGCCGGTGAGCGGGGCGCCGCCGAAGCCGCCGGCTTCGTAAATGCCGACCAAAAGCGTCAGGGCGATGCCCGCCTGGGCGGCGCCGTCCGCCACCGCGCGCGCCATGGTTGTGCTGGGTACGTATTGAGTGCCGTCCGGCCGATGGTGTAGATAGTGGAATTCGGCAAGCGACGTGTAGCCGCCTTTCAACAATTCCTTGCCAACCCAGGCAGTAATGGCGGCGCAGGCTTCCGGCGTGATGCTGGCAGCGGTGCGATACATCGCCTCGCGCCACGACCAGAAATCGCCGCTGACGTCAGCGAATTCGCTAAGGCCGGCGAAGGCGCGCTGAAAGGCATGGCTGTGCAGGTCGGGCATGCCGGGAAGCACCAATCCTGCGACGTGCTCATCGCCGGGCTGCGGATCGGCATCGGGTGCCACGCCGGCGATATCACCATTTCGAATAGTAATGCGAACACGCGGGGCAAAACCGCCGTCGAGCAGCGCATGATCGGCGTGCAAAAACATCTGGCCCTAACCTGTCTAGACAGGTAGCCTAATGGAGCCGAGGCATGCGGTAAAGGGGCTTTTGGTGACAACGGCAAATGCGGTGTGGCAGGGTGGCGTGGTGGCAACGATGGCAAACGCCATCGCGGCGCCCTACGGCGCGATCGAGGATGGCGCCGTGGCGGCACGCAATGGCCGCATTGCGTGGGTAGGAAGGCGCGCCGACCTGCCGGCAGATTTCGCGCATGCCGAAACGATAATCCACGACATCGGCGGTTGCGTGCTGACACCAGGGCTGATCGATTGCCACACGCACGTCATTTTCGCAGGCGATCGCAGCGCGGAATTCGAAGCGCGTCTGGGTGGCATTTCGTATGAGGCGGCGGCGCGTGCCGGGCGAGGCATCCTGTCCACTGTCGCCGCCACGCGCGCAGCAACCGAGGCAGATCTATTCGCTACCGCATCGCCCCGGTTGCGGCGCTTGATGGCGGATGGCGTAACTACGGTCGAAATCAAGTCCGGCTATGGGCTAACGATGACCGACGAGTTGAAGATGCTACGCGTGGCGCGTGCCTTGGGCGCGGAAAATCGTGTGCGGGTGCGCACCAGTTTGCTCGCCGCCCACGCAGTGCCGCCGGAATATGCCGGACGCGCGGACGCCTATGTCGACCATATCGTGCAGGAAGTACTGCCGGCGGCAGCGCATGCCGGGTTGTGCGACATGGTGGATGCGTTTGCTGAATCGATTGCGTTCACCAATGCGCAAGTGGACCGGGTTTTCCGGGCGGCAAGCCGGCTCGGCTTGCCGGTGAAGCTGCATGCGGACCAGTTGGCCGACAATGGCGGGGCCGCACTTGCGGCGTCCCATGGGGCGCTGTCCGCCGATCACCTGGAATATACGTCGGAGGCGGGCGTGCGTGCGATGGCGGCGGCCGGCACGGTGGCTGTGCTGCTGCCCGGCGCCTACGCAACGGTTGGCGCGTCGCAGCCGCCGCCGGTGGCGGCCTTCCGCGCGCATGGAGTTCCGATGGCGGTCGCCACCGATGCGAATCCCGGTAGTTCGCCGTTGGTAAGTTTGCTGATGGCGGTCAACCTCGCGGCGTGTCTGTTTCGCTTGACGCCGGAGGAGGCGTTGGCCGGCGTGACGCGTCATGCGGCCGCGGCGCTGGGCCTGTCGGCAGAAATCGGCACGCTCGAGGTCGGCCGGGCGGCGGACATGGTGGTGTGGCCGGTACGGCATCCGCGCGAGTTGGCTTATTGGATGGGCGGCGTTTGCCCGCAAGCAGTGTATATTGAAGGGCAGAGCGCCCGATGAACCCCTGCGTAACGGCGCAGCGATGTCGCAACGGACAGACCCGGCCGGCAGCGGAGGGGCCACCGGACCGGGCCTACCAGGCTGTGCACGGGGGGCATGCACCGCATGATACTGGCTCTGCCACCACAAATTGCGAAGGGTCGGAATATACCTATGGCGAGCCTATCGGCGCGTAAGCAAAAGGCGCAAAAGTTTCCTGGTTCTTTTTTCAAGAAAGAACAACCTCCGGCCGCTTGCCTATTTCCCCGCCGCACCCCTACTCATGCCGCAACAAGTCCTGGGATTGCGTGGCCGCATTGTCATTGACATAGCGTTGCACGCGCGGATCAAATTCATCCATCACGTCGTCGCCGTGCGCCGCGCCGGCCGAGCCACGTTGCCGGACATAATTTGCCATCACGTAGAGATTCGGCTGGTAGGCGTGCGGCATGATCGTGGCGCCGGAAACGCTGCCGATGCATGTCGCGCCGCGCCAGATTTCAGCGCTCGCGTCCGTCCCCAGCGTGGCGCCGGCCCATGCGAAGGCCGCGCCGTCGGTCAGGCACTCCACGTCCGAAGCCGTCAGGATTCGCCCCGCCCCGTTGATCATGAAGATTCGGTAATTAGCCATGGCGCCGTCCTTACGCTTTGAGATAAAAGGGCGTTTGCCTCCCGCTGCGGCAAACCGGACCCGACCGCGGGTTGCCGCAATCTTTTTAGAATAACGCCAGAGGTTCCCGCCTGCGCAGATTCGGAAAATACTCATGCGGCGCCCGCGCCCGATGCGATGCGGACTTCGCCCCGGCAACCGGTCGCCCGCCTTCTGGCCTTCCGGATTGCGATCAGACGAGCGCGCCGATCCCGATAGCGGAAATATCGCCCGGCATCACGGTGCACGGTGCGCAAGAGCAGGCGGTGCCCCTGCGCAGGATTGACACCCCGGTTGCGAAGGATGCGATCGAGCGTGTCGATTTCATCAAGCTTGATATCGAAGGATCGGAACTGATGGCGCTGTCCGGCGCCCGCGCGACGATCAAGCGGGTCCGGCCTGAGCTGGCGATTTTGCTCTACCACCGGCGGCAGGATTTTTTTGAAATCCCGCTTCTCCTGCGCGGCATGGATTGCGGTTACTATACGCGATATGAATTTATACGCAACGAACCTGAAAAATAACGAAGCAGTTCTTTTTTGAAAAAAAGAACCAAAAAACTTTTGCTCCGTCCAGGGCCGCCGGGCGCAACAACAGGGGCCTGGGGGCCAGGTCTCAGCCCACGGACACAATAACACCGTTGACTCGGGGGCTGCTCGAGGCCAATCCTCAGTCGGAACAGCGTTCGTCAGGGAAATGTCGGTTAAATTTATAGGGGTGGTTTCAGGAGAGCGGTGTATGGTGGGGGTGGAGAACGTCTTCACGCCGAGAGATCACCAGGCGCTCACGTTGAATCGCCGGACACTGCTGATGGGCGGAGCCGCGTTTGCCGCCAAACCCACGGTGGGCAGGCCCGGCCGGGTGCGGCCACATGATGCGGGCTGGCCAAAACCGGCGGCCTGGGAAGGGCTGAACGCGCAATGCGGCGGCCAATTGCACAAGGTGGAATTTCCGCTGGATGCGTGCAGCGGCGGCGAAGCGGGCTGCGCCGATCTGTTCCGGCAACTTCGTAATCCGTATTTCATTGGTGACAACGTTGGGCTGACGCAAACCCTTGGCTGGGTGGATGCGTGGGTGACGCGGCCGAGCGCCTATGCGGTTGCGGCGCGCAACAATGCAGATGTTGCCGCGGCAGTGAATTTCGCCCGTGCACATCGTCTGCGGCTGGTGGTTAAAGGCGGCGGGCATAGCTACCTGGGCACCTCCAACGCGGCGGATTCATTAATGATCTGGACACGGCGGATGAACGATATCGTGCTGCACGATGCGTTTGTGCCGCACGGCGGCGGCAACGCCACGCCGCAGCCCGCCGTTAGCATCGGTGCAGGCGCAATCTGGCAGCAGGCCTATAACGCGGTGACGACAAAGGCCGGGCGTTATGTGCAGGGCGGCGGCTGCATGACCGTGGGGGTGGCCGGGCTGGTGCAAAGCGGCGGGTTTGGGAGTTTCTCCAAAGGTTTCGGCACCGCCGCCGCGAGCCTGCTGGAAGCAGAAATCGTGACCGCCGATGGCGCCGTGCGGGTGGTTAATGACTTCCGCGACGCGGAGCTTTTCTGGGCACTCAAAGGCGGTGGCGGAGGTAGTTTTGGCGTGGTTACGCGGGTTACGTTACGCACGCACGCATTGCCGGCGTTCTTCGGCGCCATTAACGCGCGGATTACCGCGACTTCCCATGCGGCCAGGCGCAAACTGGCCGAGCGCGTTATTCAGTTTTATGCCGAGAGCCTGTGCAATCCGCATTGGGGTGAACAGATCACCTTTCGGCCGGATGGTATTGCCGTCAGCATGACATTTCAGGGGCTAACGCAGGCACAAGCGGAGGAAACGTGGCGTTCGTTCTTCGCCTGGATTGCTGCAACGCCCGCGGATTACAGCATGAAGAAGCCGGTTGTCGCGGCTATTCCGGCGCAACGATTCTGGGACGCGGCACTATGGAAGATGGTGCCCGGTGTGGTTCACACGGATGACCGCGCTGGTGCGGCGGCGGAAAATATTTTCTGGGCGGGCGATGGCGGGCAGGTCGGGCAGGTTTTGCACGGCTACCAATCTGCCTGGCTACCGCGCGGGCTGCTGCACGCCGATCGGCGATCCGAACTGGTTGATGCGCTGATGAGTGCCGCGGATCGGTGGGGCGTGACGCTGCATTTCAACAAAGGCCTGGCTGGCGCTGCACCGGAAACGATTGGAGCGGCGCGGAATACGGCGACCAACCCGGCCGTGCTGGATGCGTTCGCGCTGGCGATCATCGCCGGCGAGGAGCCGCCAGCCTATCCGGGCGTTGCCGGCCATGAGCCGGATGTTGCGGCGGCGCGCGCCGATGCCGAGAATATCAACGCGGCGATGGCGCCGATCAGGCAATTACTGCCGGCGCCGGCAGCTTATGTGTCGGAAAGCGATTATTTCGAGAAGGCTTGGGCTGCGGCCTATTGGGGCGGCAATTATGGGCGGCTGGGCGCGGTGAAGCGGGCGTATGACCGGGATGGATTGTTTTTCGTGCATCATGGCGTCGGCAGCGAGGAATGGAGTGCTGACGGGTTTACCAGGGTGTAGTGGTTGTTATTTAAGTAGGAAGGAAGGTCTTCTTTGTTGAAAAAAAGAAGCAAAAAACTTTTGATTATTGGAGAATAGGGGCTTAAGCGAATCTCCTCTAACTTCTCCTTAGAGGCCGCCTCAATCCTCCGGCAACTTTCCTCGTAGCGTGCTCGCCAACGCGCTTTTTCATCTGGGGTAGGTGTGCGTTCCGCTAAGGGCGGCTCGTCAAACTTCTTTTGCTTTGACCGAAATAAACTGAACATTTGCGCCCCCTACAGGCCATTGCCAAAGCTGCGGAAGGCTGCCGTGTAGTTGCGCCCCCCGCCATGATCCTGGTTAAAGCCAACAAAGCCATATCTTCATTCTGCCCGTGTTGCTCATGTCTGAAGCCGCGGCACGCGCTGCTACCTGCTTCTTTGCTGGCGCATTCAGCGTGGCGGCCGCCATTCCATCCCACGCCGCGCCGTTTTTCCCGCCTTTCGGCCTGGACATCCCCAGCATGGACAAGTCCGTCCGGCCGCAGGACGATTTCTTCCGGTATGTGAATGGCGGCTGGATCGCCCGCACCGCCATCCCCGCGGACAAACCCGGCATCGACACATTCGAGGAAATCTCGGACCGCACCGAAGCCCGACTGCACACGCTTCTGGAGCAGCAGGCCGCCTTCACCGGCGATCCGGTCACACCAGGTCAGAAATCCGGCGCCATGTATGCCGCCTTCATGGACGAGGCGCCCGAACTCGGCGGCCTGACCGGTGACCAGCGCTTCTTCCTGTCCTGGGCTCAAGGCTGGCGCATCAAGGCGCGCCCGGATGCCATCAAGGAGCAGATCGTTCGGGACCTGCACAGTTTCGACAAGTTCCGCGCCATCGGCCCGCTGCAGAATGTCGACGCCTGGTATGCCGCCTTCGACGTGAAGCCGCGCGACAAAATGTACCGGGCGCCGGAAGTTCGCGCAAAGATCTGGTAAAAAATCAAAAGTCTTTTGTTTCTTTTTTTCAAAAAAGAAATACTTCCTTCCGACTAAGGCTGAAAAAGCCACCCCACCCAAATCGCAGCCGCCAGAAATGGCCCAAACGGCAGCTTGGTCGTTGCAGTCACAGGAATACCACGCAGCCAAAGCGTGCCGGCGTAAAGCAGTGTCAGCACCGGGGCTGCGAGCATGGCGAACGGCAGCATGCTGATACCGCCCCAGGCCCCCCCCGCGGCAAGTAGCTTGGCGTCACCAAGCCCGAGGCCTTCCCGATGGCGAATGCGGCGATAGACATAGCCGATCAGCCACAGCACGGCGAATGCGACGATTGCGGCGACGGCGCGGTTGAGCAGGCTGTCCGGTTCAGCCCAAGCCGCCTCCGCCAGGCCGGCGAGAATGAGCGGGAGCGTGAGCACGTCCGGCAGCCGGAAACTGACCGCGTCGATCCACCCCAGGGCGAGCAGCCACCAGCCCAGCATGCAGCTCAGCCATAGAAAGGGCCCGCCCGGCACAGCCCAGGCGGCGATGATCGGAACCGCCAGCGCCGCGAGTTCGATCCACAGGTGCGCGGGATCGATGCGGGCCCCGCAGGCGGCGCAGCGGCCGCGTTGACGGAGGTAGCTCAGCACCGGCACCAGCTCGGAAGGCGTCAGAACATGGCCGCACACCTCGCAGGCGCTGCGGGTCAGCACCACATCGCGCCCGGCCGGCAGGCGTCGGATCAGCACGCCGAGGAAGCTGCCGACCACCGGACCGGCGAGGACCGGCAGAATCCAACCGTTGATTAACTCGACCCCTGTGCCCATGCCGGGGCACCATGGTGTAGAGTTTTCATCGTGGATAGATAAAGCGGCCGCCCCGCGGCGTTTCGCGGGGCCCGCCAGCAACAGGATCACTGCCCGTATGACGGTCTCCGGCGTTCGCCTTTCCGCCAACGATCCCGCCCCGCAGGCGAGCGAGGCCCCTGCGACGCGTCAAGTGGAGCTGCTCGCCAGCATTCTGGTGCGTCAGGGACAGTGCGACCTGGTGACCTTGGACCGCGGCCGGCGCGTCGCCACCGAGAGCGGCCAACGGCTGGACCAGGTTCTGCTGCAATTGGGGCTGGTGACCGAGCGCGGCCTGGCCGAGGCTTACGCCACGCTGCTCGGCGTCCCCATTGCGGGGCCGGCCCGGTATCCCGAGGCGCCCCTGTTCCCGGAGCGCCTGACCTCGCGCTTCTTGCGCACGGCGCGCGCGGTGCCGGTGGCCATCGAACAGAACATGCTGGTGCTCGCGGTCACCGACGCGCTGGACCAGTTCACCCCGTCCGCGGTCGCGGCGGCGACCGGGCTGCCGGTGCAGCTCGAAATTGCCGTGCCGATCGAGTTGGAGGCGGCGTTTGGCCGGCTCTACCCCGAGGGCGAGGCGGCGGAAGCGGCGTCCGGCGGTGGCGATGGCGGCGAGGCGCTGGAGGAGGATGCCGAGCGGCTGAAGGACCTCGCCAGCGAGGCGCCGGTGATCAGGCTGGTCAACCAGCTGATCGGTCGCGCGGTGGAGACGCATGCCAGCGACATCCATATAGAGCCGTTCGAGGATCGCCTGCGCGTGCGCTACCGCTACGATGGTGTGCTGCATGAGGCCGAAAGCCCCGCGGCCCGCCTGGCGCCGGCGATCATTTCGCGCGTCAAAATCATGTCGAAACTGGACATCGCCGAGCGGCGCCTGCCGCAGGACGGCCGCATCAAGCTCGCGGTGCGCGGCACCGAGGTGGATTTCCGCGTCTCCACCACGCCGACCCTGTATGGCGAGAAACTGGTGCTGCGCGTGCTGGACCGCAGCAGCGTGGTGTTCGATTACGAAAAATTGGGCCTGCCCGCGCACGTGGTGGCGGCCTGGACCAAGGCGCTCGAACTGCCGAACGGCATTCTGCTTGTTACGGGTCCGACCGGCAGCGGCAAAACCACGACGCTTTATACCGGCCTCACAACAATCAACGCCGTCAGCCGCAATATCGTTACCGTCGAGGACCCGATCGAATATCAGTTGGGCGGCATCAATCAAACCCAGATCAAACCACAGATCGGGCTGAATTTCGCGGCGATGTTGCGGTCCATCCTGCGGCAGGACCCGGACGTGATCATGGTCGGCGAAATACGCGACCTGGAAACGGCGCAGATCGCCGTGCAGGCGGCGCTGACCGGGCATCTGGTGCTGTCCACGCTGCATACGAATTCCGCGTCGGCGACCATTACGCGATTGCGCGATCTGGGGCTGGAGGATTACCTGGTCACCGCCGTGCTGCGCGGCGTGCTGGCGCAACGGCTGGTGCGGCGGCTGTGCGATGCCTGCAAGCGGGAAACGGATGCGCCGCCGGAATTGATTTCGCGGTTCGGCTTGGCGCAAGGGCGCCGCGGCATGCGGCTGAAATTGTGGCATCCGGTAGGATGCTCGCAATGCCGCAGCACCGGCTATAAGGGGCGGCAGGCGATCGCCGAGTTTCTGCAGCCCGACGCGGAGATCGAGCATTTGATTTTCTCCAAGGCGGACCACATGGAGATTGAAAAGGCGGCGGTTGCCAACGGAATGGTAACGATGTTCCAGGCCGGGCTGGAGGCGGCGCTGGCGGGGACGACCACAATTGAGGAAGTGGTTCGCAGCATTCGGGCGGAAGCGTGATGCAAAAGAACCAAAAAACTTTGACGCTCTTCGAAACGCACCGTAGTCACAGTCGCGTCGGCCATACAGTAAAAGGTTTTTGGTTCTTTTTTTCAAAGAAGAACGACGTCTAGTGCCCGCCTTCCGTTACACCGCCGTCTCCCCCGCCGGCGAACTCGTTCAAGGCGTGCTCGAGGCCCCGTCAGAACAGGCAGTCATCGAGAAATTGCGCCAGCAAGGCAGTCTGCCGATGCGGGCGGAAGCGGCCGACGGGTCGCGCGGGTTTTTCAGCGATCTGCTGCGGGCGGAGTTTGGCGCCGGCCGGGCGCTGAACGGCGCCGAAGTCGCCAATATCACCCGCGAGCTGGCGGTGATGCTGAACGCCGGCCAGGATCTGGACCGGGCACTACGTTTCCTGGTCGATACGGCCGCCAATGCCCGCATGAAAGGCATTCTGACGCAGTTGCGCGATGCGGTGCGGGACGGTTCACCGTTCGCCGCCGCGCTGGCGCAGCATCCGCAGAGTTTTCCCCGCCTCTATGTGGGCTTGATCCGCGCCGGCGAGGCCGGCGGCATGCTGGCCCCGACCTTGGGCCGGTTGGCAGACTTGCTGGAGCGCGAACGGGCGTTGCGATCCAGCGTGATCAGTGCGCTGGTCTATCCGGCAATCCTGGTGGTGACCGGGGTCGGCGCGATCATCATGCTGCTGACGCAGGTGCTGCCGCAATTCGTGCCGCTATTCCAACAAGCCGGCGCCGCTTTGCCGGCGCCCACCCGTTTCATCATCGGTTTGGGCAATGTTTTCACCGATTACGGTCTTTATATGCTCCTGGCGGTGATCGTGCTGGGTGTCGCCGCGCGGCAGGGGTTGCGGCGCCCCGCGGTGCGGGCGGTGGTGGATCGCACAATGCTGCGCCTGCCGGTCATCGGGCCGTTATCACGCGAATTGTTGGGTGCGCGCTTTGCACGCACGCTGGGAACATTGCTGCAAAATGGCGTGCCGCTGGTCGGCGCGTTGGGCATCGTCATAGAAGTCCTCGGCAACAAGGCCGGCGAGGCGGCGGTGCGGGCGGCAACCGAAAGTGCCAAGGGCGGCGCCGGCCTGTCCCGTCCGTTGCAGCAATCGAAGATTTTCCCGATCCGCATGGTGTATTTGCTGCGGCTTGGCGAGGAGACGGCGCAACTCGGCCCGATGGCGCTGCGCGCCGCGGAAATTCACGAGGAACAGTCGCGGCTCGGCATCGAACGCATCGTGGCGCTGCTGGTGCCCGTGCTGATCATTCTGATCGGCGGCGCAGTGGCCGGCATTGTCAGTTCGCTCATGCTGGCGATGCTGAGTTTGAACGATCTGGCGCAGTAGGGCCGCTGCCGCATGGATATTCGCAAGCCGAAGCATCCGATTCGCAGCGTGCGGGAATTTCTGCTCGAAATCTTCACTGTAACCTGCGGCATTGTGATTGCGCTTTCGCTGGAAGGGCTGTTGGAAAGCCGCCGCGACGCCAGGCTGGTGCGCGATACGCGGCAGGACTTCGCCGCGGAATTAGCGGAGAATCTGCAGAAAACGCAGGCGGTGCATGATGAAGCCGCCGCGGACGAGGCGTGGATACACGCCGCGCTGGCGTACGGCGCGGCGCGTCTGAAGCACGACACCAGCAAGACCCTGGAGGATCCTGGCTCGCGCCGGTTTGTCGCGCTGCGAAATTCCGCCTGGGAAACGGCGCAGGCGACGCAGGCAATTCGCCTGCTGCGATTCGACGAAGCGCGCGCCCTGGCGGCGGCTTACAACGATCAAGCCGCGCTCAACGAAATTTCCGCGCGTGCCCGCGACCAATGGCTTGGCATTGCCGCCGCGGACGATGTTGCCGACTTAAGCGACGCCGAGGTTCGTGCCGCCATGGGCCAACTACACGTTTCGTACGCCTACACCGCATCGATGGCCGGGCTGGAGGCGCGATTGATCGAAGAGTATAATGTCGCGCAGAAGGCGATAAAAAGGTAAGAGTTTTTTGGTTCTTTTTTTCACAAGAGAACCGGTATCTTCCTTCCTCCCTAGTAGTTCTCCGTAAAAACCGTATCCGCCTGCACCTCCGAATAAGTCCGCAGCGCCGGCTTCAATAATTTCTGCTCGAACAAAGGCTCCTGATCAGCCACATGCGGCGAATAGGGGCGGGATGCGTTGCCGTATGTCAGCAGCGTGCCGCCCACCGAACCCGTTGGCGTGAATTCGATCACCTGCACGTAGCCGTCGCCGCCATAGGAAATGAATTCGTTGAGCGCGCCGACATATACCGGGTTTACCACGCGGATCGGGCCGAACGGATCATCCGCGCCGCTCAGCGGATCGTTGGTGGCGAGCGCCGCCAAAGCCTGGTTCGCGCCCGTCCGATACACCAGCGTGGTCTTGTGCGCGTCGCCCCACGGCACACTGGCGCCGCCTTGTGACGCGAATGTACTGGCGACGGTCGTATAGGCGGAATCGAGGTCAACCACCAGCCGCGCCTCGTTCACCTTGTCCAGGCCCTTCGGTGTGGTGAGCGGATTGGCCGCCTGCCAGGGGGTGACGAATTTCGGGTGCGGCGAATTGAAGGCCAGGCTCTTGTCCGGAACGATCGTGCCGTTGTTCGCCTCGATGTCGGCCACGACGTTGTTCCACCATTGCTCGAACAACACGCCGCCCACGCTGGCCTGGTCCGCCGTGTGGTCCCAGGCGCTCAGGATTGTCGCCGCCTCGCCGGCCGTGGTGTCGCCGTTTTGCGCCGCCGCCTGCGCGAAGCCGATCAGATCACCCACAATGCGATCCGCCAGATACATCTCGGTGGACATCTTGCCGGCCGTCACCTGCGCGGTACTCAAGGTGCCCGGCAGCGACAGGAACGTCGCCCCGTGCTGCGGCCGGAAATCCATCAGGTCCGGCGCGACATAGGCCGGATAATTTGCCGGATCGAGGGTGCTCGGTTGCGGTATCGCACTGGTCCACGGCGGGTTATTGCTGTTGGCAGCCCAGCCGCCCGAGGGGTCCTGCGCCTGCGGCAATTGCGCCAGTGTAAAGGTCTGCGTCCAAACGAGATCGGGTTTGGTGCCGTCCAGAATTTTCCCAAAATAGTCCGACCAGGTGCCGCCTTTGCGCACCGGCTGCTGGCCGCCGAACAAGTAATAGGTATGCTCCCTGTCGGCATAGATGACATTGAAGAACGGCATCTGCAGCGCCGATTCGGCGGTCTGGAATTGTTGCAGGTTCGTCGATTGAATCATGTTCCAGTACTGCGTCACCAGCGAAGGCTGGTTGAGCCCCGCCACGCGCAATGCCAGCGCCTGCGTATTGCCGGCGTTGAACGCCACCACCGGACCCTGGATGGAGTTGTAGATATTCAAGGTCTGCGTGGTGTAGCTGCCGTCCGGCTGCAAGATCTTCATCGTGCTGACGGTGTGCTGCAGCGGCAGATAGTTGCCGCCATACAGATAGTTCGTTCCGGTGCCATCCAACGTCAGCTGGTACAGATCGGCGTTCTGGATGGTGTTGTTGGTATGCGTCCAGCCCATATAGTCGTTAAAGCCAATGCCGATGAAAGGGCCGCCGATGAAAGTGACGCCGCTGGCATTCAGGCTTGGTGATTGCGGATTGCCAATGACAAGATTGGCTTCGATCCATTGATACAGGCCAAAATTCTGGCCGCCCTCGTCATCGTCGATCGGCTGGTTCACGCCCCAGGGCAAATGCGGATTGCCCATCAGAATGGGATTGCCGTCCGCGCTCTTGGCGGCCGATATCGCCCAGCCGTTGCTGCCCACGGTGTGACGCACCGCAACAAGCTTGCGCACCGCGTCGATGCCGCCTTGCTGCCAGGCGGCAATCTCGCTCGGCACGTTGTCCTGCTCGGGAAGAAACGTGTAGTTGATGGTATTCAATTCGCCAGCCGTAATGTCGGTCGGCACCACCGGCAGAATTGGTTGCAACGCCGGCAGAATGTCGTTCGGGTGGGTCGTCGCATATTCGTTGATGCCATCGCAGAACGCCTGCAGCACCGTCTGCTGGAATGCGCCGCCCTGCGTGTACCAAGCCTGTGCGCGCGCGGCGATGCCGTAAGTGCGAACCTGCGTATCGTAAGTAACATTGAAATTGTTCGGTCCCGGACCAAAATACTCGGCCGACCGGCCGCGGGCGCGCGCCACGTTGTTGAGCAACGTCTCCGCCTCATTCTCCATCTGCGCATAGCCCAGGCCTTGCACCACCGTGGGAATATCCGCGCCATAAATGTGCGGCACGCCATACTGATCCCACAAAATCTGCCCGCTCCCCGCAACCGCCGGCCCCATCCCCGCCAAGCCAAAAGCCGTCGCCAGCACTCCGAATCGCACACCGCGCCCACGCAACGTCATCACGTTTTCTCCCCTGTCGCACAATCATCCAGAGTTGCCCCCGCCCGCGCAAGCAAAGAAAGAAGGCCGGGGCTCTGCCCCTGGACCCCGTCCCGCGAATGCGTGCTTCGGGAGAAGGCGGGGGGCACACGGACCATACCCAGGTCTCGTGTGCCCCCTCCTTATCCCCCGACCTCCCCGTAAATAACAGGTTCCAGGGACTTGTCCGTCGTGCGAATGCACGCTGCGCGTGACGTGCGAATGCACGCTGCGCGTGACGTGCGAATGCACGCTGCGCGTGACGTGCGAATGCACGCTGCGCGTGACGTGCGAATGCACG
>Ga0116228_10001947_pt1 | contig 17523 bp, 13 predicted proteins | sample S1TSphfallax_2_FD_89694 | JGI IMG/M metagenome (GOLD analysis project Ga0116228, IMG submission 89694) | Host-associated microbial communities from peat moss isolated from Minnesota, USA - S1T2_Fc - Sphagnum fallax MG | ecosystem: Host-associated > Plants > Peat moss > Unclassified | place... | reverse complement strand
GCAGGTCACCACCAACAGTCCGGCAAGGGTAAACGTCGCGGTCGCCATCCCGTGGAAGACGGCACGCACGGCACCGCGACGCTGCGTCGCGCCGCGCTCGTCGCTCGCGGCGGTGATTGCCGGCATGGTGGTCAACGTTTGCTCACCCGGTCGTAATAGGCCATGTCGGCATCGAGGCCTTGGGCGTAGCCATGCACCCCGTTACGCACCACCACCACGGCCCGCGCCTGAAGGGCAATGACGAAGGGTGAGCTCTTCTGCACCGCCGCTTGAATGGCGAGATAGCGGCTGCGGCGCGACGTCCCATCCTGGTCCGCAACCGCCGCCGCGGTCGCGTTGCTGAGTTCGGGAATGTGCCATCCCGCGCGCCATGCCAGGGTCTTGGTGCCATCTTCGCGATTCGACGCAAAGGCGCCGGCGGTGGAGTTGGCATCGAAATAATCCGGAACCCAATAGAGCCACGCCGCCTCGACCGACCGCGCCCGCAGCTTGGCATAGACCTCGCCGGCCAGCGCCGGCAGCAACTCGAGCTCGATTCCCGCCTGGGCGAAGGTCGACTGCAGCGACTGCGCGATATCCTCAAAGGGGGGTTGATTCATCACAGAGAGCTCGATCTTCAGTTGCTTGTCGAGCCCCGGTCCCTTGTCGAGTCCCGCGCCCGCAAGGATCGCCTTCGCCTTGGCCACATCCAAATGATACGGCGTGTCATTCAATGCCCCCGGAAAGCCGTCGGCAAGGAAGGCCTGGTGGACCTCGAACTCGCCCTTGAGCAGACGGTCGGCGATGCCGCGGTAATCGATCAGCCAGCGCGCCGCCTCCCACAGCGCAGGATTCGCAAGCGCTGGATTGTTGGGATTCGCGGCATTGAACATCAGATAGTGAATGGTCGCCGAGGAGAAGCGTAAGGTCGAAAGATCCGGCTTGTCCTTGAGCGCCGCAATCTGGTCCGGACCGAGATCGCGCGCGATGTCCGCATCTCCCACCTCCACGAGCAGCCGCCGGGTCGCGGCATCGGCAACGTTCTTGATGATGAGTGTTTTGAGCAGGGGCGCATCTCCGGGCGAGGAGGGGTTGGCATCGAGCACCAGCGCCTCGTGCGCGATGTAGCGGCGGATCTTGAACGGTCCACTGCCGGAGGAGTGGCGCTTCAGCCAGGCATTGCCCCAATCCCCGTTCGACTCGTGGGCGGCGACTTCCGACTCATCGACGATGGAGGCCACCGGCGCGGTCAACAGGCTCAACACGAATGCGGGTCCCACGTCGCTCGACCAGGTGACCTGCACCCGGTGCGAATCGATTTTTTTGAGCGAGGCGTCGACGTTATCCGCCCGCCACCCGAGCTCGTTCAAGATGAAGACGGGCGCGCGGTTCAGCTTGACGGCACGGCTCAATGAAAAAATCACGTCCTCGGGGCGCACTGCATGGCCGTTCGCGAACACCGCATCCGCACGCAGCGTGAACACCAGACTATGGGGCGTGGCGCCCGCCGTCCAAGCCGACGCCAAGGTGGGCACCAGCACGGCGGGATCGTCGCGGTCGGGCTGCACCAGCCGTTGGTACACATTCGTGAATATCTGGAGGCTCGATATTTCAAAACCCTCGGCCGGATCGAGACTCACGATGTCGTCGAGCGACTGCGCCACCACCAGCACGTCCGGCAGTCCGGCAGCACAGCCGACACGGACGAAGCACCCGATGCACAGGATCCAGACGCAGCGGCGGTAAAGAAGACTCACCGCTGCATGATAGCGTGCCTACTGCGGCGATTCGCTATACGCGCTCACCCCCCAACCATAGCCCACGATGCGCCACGCCGGGTCGCCCTCTGGGGCGCTCGTTCTCTCCAGCACGAACGACCAAACACCATGCTCCTCGAAATGCCGGCCGCCGTCGCGTCCGGTCCAGGTCGTCGGCAGCGCGAAGTAAACACGATTTCCCGCCGCGCTGAAGTCGTGAGCCGCATCGAAACTCGCGGCGAGGTCGGTCAACTCGGCGGCATGCGCGCGAAAACCCGACTCCCAGCGCGCCACCGCGTTCGGGCCCTTGAAAATAAAGGGTGCAAAGTTCTCCACGATGCACACGTCGTGCGTGGCGAACATGGTGGCATGCGTCCCGGTGGGCAGCGTGCTCATGAATGCGGCCAGTTGTCTCACGGGCGCCATCATCGCCGCGCTGGGGGCCTCCTCCGCACCGGCGGTACCCGGGTTGAGTAACGCGAAGAGCGCCATCGCCAGCATCACCACCAGCACATGGGGGGCCGCCCACGCAGATTTCTTGGTTTGTTCCATGCCGGCAGTCTACGTCGATCGAGCCTAAAACGACCAGCGGCGGCGACTCTTACTTGTTAGTGAACAGGGAGCGGTCAAAAGCCAGCGAAGCATTGAGGGGCTGATGAATGATGCCGGCCTGCAGATAGGTATCGGCCGTGTCCTGGTGTTCACGGATGACTTCATCGTCGATTGGCACCAGTTCGTAGTCCATGTGCCTCACGATCTGGCGCGTCACTTCTAGGGCCAAGCCGGTCTGTGTGGAATAGAGCTTGGCGTAGGCGTCGAGATGCTGATGCGCCCAGACCTGCGCCCTTGCCTGTCGCTGCAGAAAGTCCACGAGAAGAGGGCGTTTGGCGGCGAGCGACGCGGCGCTCGTCACATAGTCCGCTTCCGTGATGGGCAAACCCGTGGCGTCGACGATGGGACGAAAGTGATCCTGTATCTCCGCGATCGACACATAGGGATCCCAGGTGGACCACGCATCGATCGACCCGCCGCCGACGGCGGCCTTGGCATCGGCGGGCATCAGATAATCGATGGTCACGGCGTTGAACGGGATGCCCTCCCGCCGCAATGCTGCGAGGATGAGGTAATGGCCCACGGACCCCTTGTTGGTCCCGATGCGCTTGCCACGCAAGTCCGCCACGGCGCGAATCGACGAATTGGGCGGCACCAAGATGGCCTCCGCCTCCTTGGGACCCGCCAGCCGCAGTGCGGCCACCGCCTTGAGCGGCGCTCCCGACGCCAGGGCAAATATCATCGGTGCCGCCGCCGCGCCCCGCAGGTCGATGGCCCCGGCCGCGAGCGCTTCGAGCGCCGGCGCCGAGGCGCCAAATTCCGACCATTGAATCTCATAGGGCACGCCGTCGAGTTCGCCGGCCGCGGTGAGCAACGCCTTGAACATACCTTTGGAATCACCGATGCGCAGCACCCGATCGTCGGCGTGGGCCATCGTTACGCACAGCATCAGCATTGCCATCAATAGTCTTTTCATAGCGCACAAGACTAACCCGCCAGCGCTCACTTCCTCATGCCGAAATGACATGTGAAAAGCAGCGTTCGTTAGTTCCGGCGCGGCGGACCGATCGCTAGCGTATGAACTCCAATGAATAGCAACTCCGTCAACCAGAAGCTGGCCGATCTGCATGCGCATCGCGTCGCCACGATGAAGCCCGAGGATCTGGCTTACAACATCAACCAGCGGCAATGGCTGGTGCAGCATGCGGACCGTTCGAAATTCATCAAACCGGGCGACGTCGTCGAACCGTTCACGTTGCCCGAGGTGGATGGCGGCGAGGTATCGTTGACCCGATTGCTCACGCGGGGTCCGACGGTGCTGATCTTCTTCCGCTTTGCCGGCTGTCCTGCCTGTAATCTGGTGTTGCCCAACTATCGCGACCATTTGCACCCGGGCATCACCGCCGCCGGCGCCAGCCTGGTCGCCATCAGTCCGCAGGTACCGCAGCGCCTGCGCGAGATCAAGGAACGCCACCATCTTGGCTTCCCCGTCGCATCGGACACCGGCAACGCCCTCGGACAAAAATTTGGAATCGTCTTCACCGCCAGCGCCGAATCGCAGGCGAGGGTGCTCGCCCAGGGGGTGAATATGCCGGACATCATTGGCACGGGTACCTGGGATTTACCCATGCCCGCCGCCATCGTCATCGATCGCAACCGCGTCGTGCGTTTCGCCGCCATCAGCCCGGATTGGCTGGTCCGCGCCGAAGCCGATGACATATTGGCCGCGGTAGCGCAGAGCAGTTAGCCGTGGTTCAAATCAGATAAAAAAGCGGAAGTGCGGCATCGGGTGCGCAAGGTCCAAACCGCGCTCATAACCAACGGTGCCGCGCACAGAATCAATGGTTATTGGCGACGCCCGACGGATCGCCTTTAGGCTGGTGCGGCAGCTACCGTGTGCTGTCACATTTACCCAGGAGATCGATCATGCCCGTGGAATTTATCGGAATGCTTGGCACCAATGGCTTTTCCGAGTCCCGTCTGCCGAGTGGCCCGGCCATCGACAAGACTTATGTGGCCGCGATTGCCCAGGCCCACGAATACGCGGGCTTCGACCGTGCGTTGATCGGGTATTTCTCGGTGGGGGCGGATGGATTCCAGGTAGCCAGTTATGCCGCCGCGCAGACCAGTCGCCTGAAGTTCTTGCTGGCACATCGGCCCGGTTTCGTGGCGCCGGCGCTCGCGGCCCGGCAGCTTGCGTCGCTCGACCACTTCACCGATGGCAGGCTGGCGGTGCACATCATCACCGGCGGTGATGATGCCGAGCAGCAGAAAGAGGGCGATTTTCTCGACAAGGATCAACGCTACGCGCGCACCGACGAGTATCTCGACATCGTCAAGAAGGTCTGGACGCTCGACCGGCCCTTCGACCATGACGGGCAGCACTATCGCGTGAAAGGCGCATTCACGCCCATCAAGCCGCTGCAAAAGCCGCATTTGCCGGTGTATTTCGGGGGTTCATCCGACGTCGCGCTGCGCGTCGCCGCCAAGCATGCCGATGTGTACGCCTTGTGGGGTGAATCGCTCGCTCAGGTACGGGAGACGGTCAATGCGGTACGCGCAGCGGCGGCGGCCCACGGCCGTCAAGGACCGATTCGCTTCAGCCTGTCGCTGCGCCCGATCTTGGGCGCGACCGAGGCTGAAGCCTGGGCGCGTGCCGAGCGAATTCTCGAGGCCGCGCGGGCGTTGCAGCCGAAATCCACCGTGTATGGACCGCGTGCGGGCGGACCGCAAAACGTTGGTTCGCAGCGATTGCTGGCCGCCGCCGCCCAGGGCAAGGTGCTCGACAAGCGTCTGTGGACGGAGATCGCGGCACTCACCGGTGCCAAGGGCAACTCCACGTCGCTAGTCGGAACCCCGGAACAGGTGACCGAGTCGCTGTTGGAATATTATGACATCGGCATCAGCACGTTTCTAATCCGCGGTTTCGACCCCATCGAGGACGCTCTGCAGTATGGTCGTGAGTTGCTGCCGTTGGTGCGTGCGCAAATTGCGCGGCGCGACACCGAATCGCCGACGCGAACCGCCATCGCGGTGTGAGGTTCGATGTGGCACCCATACGAAGGTCGTAGAACGTCATTGTATGGGTGCCGATTTGAGAGGTCGACCGCTCTAGAGTCCGACCAAACCCACCCTGACGTTCAAGTTGAACGTACGCGGTTCGCCTGCAGAGAGCTGAATCCCGCCCGCGCCGTTCGAGCCGAAGACCCAGTACTCCCGATCGAAGACGTTCTGCACCGCGGCGCGCACCGTGACCGGTCTGCCCAGGCCCGGCACGTCGTAACCCGCACCGAGATCGAACACCGTCTCCGACGGAAATCTGAGTAGGTTCTCCGAATCGCCGTAGCCGCGACCGGTGTAGCGCACCCCGCCATCGAGCTTCAGACCCGGCAACAACGCCAGGCGATATTGGGTAAATACCGAGCCCTCATATTTGGAAGTTCCCGGCACGACCTTGCCGATGTAGGCCGGCGCGCCCTCGAGATATTCCGTGTCGAGATACGAGAAACTCGGCGACACGGTCCAGTTGTCGCTCAAATACACCTTGGCATTGAGTTCCACGCCCTGGTATCGCGCCTGGCCGCTCTGTGAATAGAGTTCGATCTCCGGCGTGGGATCGGGCGTGGAGTAGGCAACCCCCTGGTTGATTCTGAACACGGCCGCGGTGCCGCTGAAGGATGGCTGCGCGGTCTTGATGCCGGCTTCGTATTGTTTGCTGGTGATGGGTCCAAACACTTGGTTTGCATTGGTGTAGGTCAATGCCGGGGTGGACGCGGGTGCCTGAGTGCCCGTTTGTACGGCTTCCGCATAGCTCACATACAGATTGGTCTTGGGCGCGACCTCGTACGTCAGCGCATAGGTGGGCGTCACGGGACTGAATTTATACTGCGCCGTGACCTCGCCCGGCTTGCCCAAGTCGCGCTCGTCGTAATCGGTGTCGCGCAATCCTACGATGAGCGACCAGGCATCCAGCTTGATGGTGTCGCTGACGAAATAGCTGTTCTGCTGAATTTTCTGATAGAGCGAGAAATCGAGCTTGGTTTCGGCGGCGAGAGCGACCGGATTGCCTGTGATCGACGGGGGCACTCCCGTGTAGAGATTACTCAGACCGATGATGGCTTCGGGTGGCGAGCCATTGGGGTCATTATAGTCGAACAAGATCCGGGTACCCGAGGCACCGAACACGATGTCGTGCACCAAGGGTCCGGTGTCGACCCTGCCCTCGATCACCGCTTGCTCGATGTCATAGGTGAAAATGCGATCGATGTTCGCGGCAATCGAGGCGTACTCACCCGCGTTGTCCAAGATCTCAACCGCGTTGCCCGGGAACCGCTCATCCAGTTTGACGTGACGATAGGACAGCGTTGCCGTCCACTCGGGCGCGAAGGTCCAGCGCCAGGTCGAAGTTTCCGAGGGATTCTCGTTGTGCTTGAAGCTGCCGGGGGCGTTCAAATTGAGGTCACCCGACGGCGGTGCCAGATACGTGATGCCCTCCTCGGCAGAGATGGTATTCGACTGTTGCGTCTGCAGCGTCTGCAGGTAGTAGCCATCGATTTCCCAGCTGAAATTATTGGTGGGCGCCCACTTGAGCACGGCCGAGACCGAGTCCTCGAAGTTGTGGGCTTGGTTGTACAGGGTGCCGGATTCATGCACCGCGTTGATGCGAAAGCCTAGATCTCCATCCGCCGTGATCGGACCGCCGACATCGATATGCTGCTTGATGATGTCGTTGGAGCGGATGCCAACGTCGGCACTCAGGAAGAATTCCTGGGTGGGTTGCTTGGTCACGTAATTCAGAATACCGCCCGGCGTGGCGAATCCGTACTGAAACCCGCCCATGCCCTTCAACAGGTCGATCTGTTCATAATGATCCAAGGGCATGTCCTGAAACCAGATCGGATAGGAAAGACCATCGATCTTGTAACCATTGGTGCGGTCGAGCGCGAGTCCACGCACCGAGAACGTGTTTCCCGAGCCAACCCCGGCGTTGTTCACCTTCACCGACGAATCGTAATCGAACACGTCGGGCGCGTTGACGGCCCCGAGCGTGGCGATCTCCTCCGCATTTACCGCGGTGATGGAGAAGGGCGTGTCGAGGACGCTAAGGCTGCCTAGAGCACCACTGCTGACCACGGTCTCTACATCGGTCAGCTGGGTGCCGGTGACGGTGATGCCGTCCAGGCTGGTTTGCGATGTCGAGGCCGCGCGCTGCTGTGTCGGCGTGCCGGTGGATCCCGCATCGCCGGATGTCGATGCATCGGCTGCGACAATCGCCTGCCCGTGCGCGATACCGGTGGATAAGGCAATGGCGGGCAGCAGCAGACTCCGCCTGAAATATGAAATCACGATACATCCTCTTGTTATAAGCCAGTCTCGGCTTGATCGGCCGCTACCGTACACGAGAGATCGTGGTTTTTATCTGCACTGATATAGGATAAGAGCGCATAAGAATATTTAGGTTTGTGCAACGGCAGTCCGCCGGCACCACGACACGCCGGTGCCGTGAAAAACAAAATAAGGCTATAAGAATTAGGACTAAGCGGCGCCACTCGAAAATCATATGATGATGGAAATGATCAAACGTCACGGGACAGCCCGATCACGCCGGGATGATCGGCGCGCATGAAATTGAGATTGAGTCAGGCAGCGGCAGATGGCGCTCGCGGCATTGTGCAGTGGGCATGCTGTGCCATGGCTGCGGCGTATCTTCTTCCCGGAGCCATTGACGCGTCGGACACGGCGGACACAGCGGACACGGCATCCGTGATCAATCCGGCGCCGCGTGCGAAGGATTGGGCGGCGCTCGCGAAGCTCCCGGACTGGAGTGGTACCTGGTCCCCGGCTCCGGATGATCGTGCGTTTCCGTTGGGCAAGAAGGAGCCGAAGTGGCTGCCGGATATCGCTCGACAGGTCGAGCAGATGAAGGCGGACGACAAGGCGGGAAAGCCACAACCTGTGTTCGTCAATTGCCTGCCGGAAGGCATGCCAAGCTTCACGCTGATGACCTTGAATGCCCAGGAATACCTGTTCACGCCGGGACGGGTGACCATTCTCGGCGAGTTCGATGGTAATCGCCTGCGACGCATTTACACGGATGGACGCAAGCATCCCGATGACCCGGATCTTACATTCAACGGTCATTCGATCGGACATTGGGAGGGCGGCACCCTGGTCGTCGACACCGTGGGACTGTTGCCGGAGGTGTATTTGCCGCTCGGCCAGTCGGTCGCGGTGCCGAACAACGGCGATATGCACATCGAGGAACGGATTCATTTGGTGGGCCCCGATCGCCTGCTCGACGAACTCGTCATCACGGCGCCGCGCGTTCTCGCCGAACCCTGGAAGATATCGCGAGCCTTCGTCCGCAGCCGGGAACGTAAATTCGACATCATCGAAGCGTCATGCAGACAAGGAGATTTCTTCGAGAACAAGGACAAGTACGGCAACGTAATTTTTTCCCCGGTGGAACACGAGGAGGGCGGTGCACCTTTCGCATCGAAGCCATGAAGCGCTCGATTCAAGCTCTGTGGTTGTGCCTGGTGATGACGGGACCGTGCGCATTCGCGCATCACTCCTTTGCCATGTACGACGCCGCCCAACTGTTGACCGTCACCGGTACGGTCAAGACTTTCCAATGGACCAATCCGCACGTCATTCTGTGGCTGGTCAACGGCCCCGACGCGAGCGGCGCATCGGACCTCTGGACCCTCGAATTACCCACCAGCCCCGGCGTGCTCACCCGGTTGGGATGGAGCAAGCATTCGCTCGAGCCCGGCGATCGCGTGGTGGTGGAATTCAATCCGCTACGCAACGGCGCGCATGGCGGCTCCTTCAAGAAAGCCACCTTGGTCGATAGCGGCAAGGTATTGCAGGTCAGCATCCCTCCGCCTTCGGCGAAGGCTGATTCAGACGCCAAGGCCGATTCAAAATAAAAGGAGATCCCATGAAAACGCAGCGAGATATGAAGACGGTTGCACGCGTGTTGGCGCTGGCGGCAATGAGCGGCCTCGCACCGATGTCGATGGCAATGGCGGCGTGGGACGCGCAATCGTCGCCCGCATCCGCTCCGCCACAAGATTCCCCGGCGGTGGAAAAGCACGTGCAGGCGGCGACTTCGTTGGCGCGAGGCGACTTGAAGACGCCGCTATTCCTATGCCGCGCGGATTCACTGAACGTGGTCAAGGAAAATTTGGTCGACGGATCGAAGGCGTCGCTCGAGCCGACGCAGGCATTCGACAACCTATATTATGTGGGCAACCGATTCGTGGGCGTTTGGGTGCTGCGCACCGATGCGGGTCTGATTCTGTTTGATTCGAGCACCAGCGCCGACGAGGCGGAGCAAACCCTCGTGCCGGGACTGCGAAAACTCGGCCTTGATCCCGCGGACATCAAGTATGTCGTGGTGACTCATGGACATTGGGATCATTTCGGCGGTGCGGCGTATTTGCAGGCTAAATATGGTGCGCACATCGCGCTGAGCGAGGGCGACTGGAACCTGATCGAAAAACAGCCCACCGATGGTCTGGAAAGGAACAATCACCCGATTCCACATCGCGACATCGTCGTCACCGACGGTCAGAAGCTCAAACTGGGCGACACCACGGTGACTTTGTATGTGACGCCTGGTCATACGCCCGGCACGGTTTCCGCCATCATTCCGGTCAAGGAGGCGGGCCACACGCATCTCCTCTCGCTGTATGGCAGCGTCGCTTTCCCGCCGACGCTGGAACCCACCGATCACGCCGGCGGATTGCGCCTGTACGATCAATCCGTGCAGCGATTTGCGAAAGTCAGCCGTGCGGCGGGCGCCGAGGGAATCTTGAACACCCACGTGTTCGCCGATGGGACCTTGGAGCGACTCGCCGCCGTGAAAGCGCGCAAGCCCGGCGAGCCCAACCCGTTCCTGACCGGTGCGGATTTCACACAACGCTACTACGGCGTTCTGCATGAGTGCCTGCTCGCGGCAGAACTGCGCCCCGAGGGCACCAACGACTGGAAGGACGTCAAGGACTGGACAAAGCCGGTGGCTGCGAATCCAGCGCCCGCGCCATGATGAATTCATCCGCAGCGCTTGACGGCGCTGCGCGGGCAGATGCAATGCACTCGGGTGCCGCCGCCCTTGCGTTGCTTGACTTGCAACGACCCACCCATGACGGTGGCACGATACTCCATGATTTTCAGGCCCATCCCCGGCCCCCGTCGCGGGCGGCTGCCAATCCCGATGCCGTCATCGGAGATCACCAGGCTGACCACGTCGTTGGTGGTGCTCACGGTCACCAGGATCGACCGAGCCTCCCCGTGCTTGACCGCGTTCAGAATCGCCTCTTGGGCGATGAGGTAGAGGTGGGTCGCATTCGCTTCATCGAGGGTCACCGGATGGCGCAGAGCCCGTCGGAGGCGGACCTCGCATCCCAGCGTGGAGCGCGTCCACGCGGCGAGATTCAGCAAAGCCGACACGACGCCGCCCCGTTCCAAAGTGACCGGTGACATACCCATCGCCATGGTGCGTGTGGTCTGGATCGCGTGATTGACCAAGCCGATGATCTCGTCGAACTCGGCAGGGCACGGCTGCCGGTTCGACTTGGTGCGCTTGGCGAGGCTGCGCAGCAGCAGCGATATACCGGTGAGTTCCTGACCCAAACCATCGTGTAGATCACTGCCGATTCGCTGCCGTTCGCGATGCGCGATCTCGGTGATCTCCTTCTCGAGCAGCTTGCGCTCGAATACGTCCCGAATGACATAGAGCTTTTTCTCGAGACCCGCCACTTCGATGGTGCCGGTCAATACCTCGCCGGGAAAATCGGTGCCGTCCCGGTGGCGAAAGTCCATGGTACGTTTGCCGACATGAGCATTGAAACGGGCGAGCAGCCGTTCGATTGCGCGTGGCCGTATTTTGACCCGGTGCTTGAGAGCGAGCAGCTCGAATACCGATAGTCCAGTCACTTCGCCGGGGCCGTAGCCGAACATCCGATCGAAGGCAGGGTTGGTGAATTCGATCCGGCCGTCGGTGCCGATCAACACGACGCCCTCCGACATGGTTTGCAAAATCATCGCGAGGCGCGCCTCGTTCTCGCGTACGGTGATTTCCATGCGCTTACGCGCGTCAATGTCGAAGCACACCCCGACCGCCACCCGGTAGGCGCCCGACGCGTCCCGTTCCGTCACCCGTCCGCGTTCGTGCACCCACCGCCAGGATCCGTCACGCGCGACGATGCGAAATTCGACGACGTAGTGTTCGGTCTCGCCCCGCAGGCACGCTCCGCTCAGGCGTTCATAGAGTGCCGCATCATCTGGATGGATACGCTCGATCCAGGCCCTACGCCGGTGACCGTCATCGTACGGTTGGATGTCATGCATCTCGCACCACTCGTTGAACCACCAACAGCTGCCGTCGGAGCGGATTTCCCATAAGCCGATGTCCGTGCCCCAGACCGCAGCCTCGAGGCGCGCCTCGGACTCGCGTAGTGCGAGCTCGGCGCGCTTGCGCGCGTCGATGTCGACGGTCACACCGGTTATGCGCACCGCCCGACCCGCCGCGTCGCGGCTCGTGACGATGCCCCGGCTCACCACCCAGCGCCAGCCGCCGCTTTTCGTACGGACGCGGAACTCAGACTCATAGAGCTCCCGTTCGCCGGCAACGACTGCGTGGTAGGCGGCCGTTTCGGCGAGATCGTCCGGGTGTACGTTGGCGGCCCAGCGCGCGCCATAGCCCTCGCCGGCGCAGGCCTCGATGTCATGCTGCTCGCACCAATCGTTCCACCAGGTGCGTTCATCGGTGGCGACGATGACGTCCCAAAAACCGAAATCCGCACGCTTGATGACCAGTTCCAAGCGGGACTGATCGTTCGGCACTATCGGCCGCTGATCCGGCGTAGCCTCAAACGTCCAGACGACGCAGCGTTGGCCTTCGAAGACCGTCGCGCGCATGATGACTCTGGCGGCCAAGTCGCGGCGGTGCGCATGCAACGTGGCGCGCTGCGCGATGCCGGCATGCGCCTTCGCATGCAGTATGGGCAGCGGCTCGGGAGTGGCTCCCGTCAGCAAGCTGAACGCGGATTTGGGCGTCGGTAGAGTGGCGTCGATCCCCAGCAAGTGAGCAAGACGTTTGCTCATGAATCGGAAGTGGCCGGCCGCGTCGGTGACAGCCACGCCATCGGCGATGTTCTCGAGCAATTCCGCCGATTCCGGCTTGAGTAACTCGGTCGTCAATGTGAAGGATCCTCCGTGAATCTTCAAGCGTCATACGCTACGACATCCTTTCGACAAATACGAGATCGGCGTGCGCCCCACACCAGCGTGAGAGAGGCCAGAAAAGCGAGTCCCAAGCATTTCAACGTGTTCATCATCACCATCCCGGTCCCGCTCGTCTCATGTGATCTTGGGGCGGGTTGCCCTATGATGAACCAACGAGGTCAGATCTGGAACATGAAGTGGTCGGTAACGAGATATCGCGGCGTGAATTCCTGCTCGGGTCGGCCGGGGCCGCCTTCGCCACGCCGGCAGGTGGAAAGCTGGCTCATGCGAGCACCGGGGCTTCGCCATTGATCGACCTCAGCGCGACCGATGCCGTCGCCGCCATGACTCGCGGCGATTTCACGGCCGAGCGCTATGCTGCCGCGCTGCTCGAGCGCTGCCGGCATGAGCAATCTCTCAATGCCTTCATCACGCTCGAGCCGCAGCGTGTGCTCGCCCAGGCGCGCGACTGCGATCAGGCGCGTCGCGCCGGCCATAAGCCGGGTCCGCTGTTCGGTTTGCCCGTCCCGGTGAAAGATAGCGTCAACACCGCCGATTATCCGACCAGCGGCGGTACACCGGCGCTGCGCCACTTTCGCCCAGCGGCCGATGCGCCCGTGGTCGCAGCGCTGAAGGCGGCCGGCGCCATCGTGCTCGGGAAAACCAATCTGCATGAGCTCTCGTACGGCTGGACCAGCAATAATCTGAGCTTTGGCGCCGTGCGCAATCCATACGACCCCAAACGCATTCCCGGCGGCAGCAGCGGCGGAACCGCGGCGGCGATCGCGTCCCACTGCGCGCCCCTCGGAGTTGCCGAGGATACCGAAGGGTCGATTCGCATCCCGGCCGCCTACTGCGGCATAGCCGGCTTTCGGCCGACCACGGGGCGTTACTCGACCAGTGGCTGCATCCCGATCACGCATCTGTTCGACCAGGTCGGCCCGCTCGCCCGGCATGTCGGCGACCTGGCGCTGTTCGATTCGGTGGTTGCCAACGATTGGCTGCCGCCTGCCCAGGTCTCGTTGCGCGGTTTGCGATTGGGCGTGGTGCGGGATTATTGGTTCAGGGATCTCGACCCCGAGGTTGCGCGCCTATCCGAACATGCCCTCGAGCGACTTGAAGATGCGGGCGTGGTATTGGTGGAGGGACACATTCCGGAACTTGCACGCCTGATCGAACTCACCACGCTGCCCATCCAGGATCACGATGTGCCCCTCGAACTCGCAAAGTATCTACAGACCTACGGTGCCGGCATCGACGTCGACACCCTGGTAGCACAAGCCAGTCCCGACATCAGAGATTATTTCCTCAGCGCCGTGCTGCCGGGCAGTGCCCGTCGCGTGACGGAGCCCGCCTATGCCGAGGCGGTCATCCAGTACCTGCCCGAACTGCGCCGGCGGTACCGGCAGTACTTCGCGGATCACGGCGTGGCCGCGATGGTCTTTCCCGTCAGCATGGTGCCGCCGCCGTTGATCGGCGAGGAGAAGACGCTGCGGGTTGGCGGCAAGGACATCGCCTTCGAAGTCGCCGTGTCACGGAACATAGCCCCCGGTAGCACCGCAGGCCTTCCTGGCTTGGTGCTACCCGTCGGACTCACGGCGGCGGGGCTACCGGTGGCGCTGGAATTCGATGCGCCCTCCGGTGCTGATCGCGCGCTGCTCGCCATGGGTCGGCAGTTCGAAGCGGTGTTGGGGCCGGTGAGTCCGCCCAAGACGTAGGCCGTCATCATCGCGCATCAAGGCGTATGGGTCAGCAACCCCCGTTCGACCAACACCGGCGGGTGACGGTGGTGCGTCGCCCGCTCCCAGGCATAGGCAAATCCGAGGAGATCACCGTCCTTCCAAGGACGGCCTGACATCTCGAGCCCGAACGGCAAACCGCCCGGGTAAAATCCGCCCACGACTACCACGGCGGGCACGCCGAGCATGTTCACCCAGCTAGTGGCCGAATGCGGTCCCTCACTGACGCGGCCGTCCTGCGGCATCGTCTCATCGACCGGCGGCATCTGGATCGCGGGATACACGTAACCGTCGAGCTGCAGCCGGTCAAGGGGTTCGAGATAGGCATCGAGCGCACGGCGTCGCGGATCGAAATAGTTGGTTTTCGATTCCGGCGAAGTCTCCACGTCCACCTGGGTCACCACCACGTCGCCGAAGCGCATGTTGTTCGGTTCTTGGCCCAGAATCGCGGCGCCGAGCGGTGCGCCCAGCGCTCGCTCATAGTCGGCGGCGGAGTGATACTCGGCCGGTCCGAATTCCTTCAGGAATTGGTTGGTGCCCTCGAGCACGTATGGATAGGTGCTGACGCGGCTCGCGGTCGCTGCGAAACTCGCCGGCAGGATCGACGCATCGATCACCACCGTCGCGCCCGCCGCGCGCAGTTCATCGATGGCTTTCAGAAACGCGGCGCGGGTCGGCGCTTGCAGCGGCATCGCGGCCGCGGCCTCGAGCTTGATCGCCGCCTCGTCGGAGACCGCGGCCGGCACGCCGTGGAACGGGATGCCGGTGCCCTCGAGGATAAACGCGGGCACACCGAAGCGCTTGCCGCGCAGCGCGTCTGACTTGAGGTACCGGGTATAGGGGCCGGGCTCTGCCTTGGCGGCGGATCCGGCCGTTGCCGCGTCGAGCGGATCCTCGCCGGCCATGACGGTGAGCGCAATCGCCGCATCGGTCACGTTGCGGGCGATCGGTCCGGTGTTGTCGAGCAGCCAGTCGAGCGGCGCGATCCCCGCAATGGAGACCAGACCGCGGGTCGGGAAGACACCGACGACGGCGCTGGTGGCGGACGGCATGCGGATCGAATTGCCGGTGTCCGTGCCGTTGCCGAGCACCGCCATGTTGGCAGTCAGCGCGGTCACTACGCCGCCCGAGGATCCTCCCGGCGAGAAGCGCACGTCGTAGGCATTGCCGGTACGGCCAAAGGAACTACTGCGGTTCGTATCGCTGTTGGCGAAGTCCGGCATGTTCGCATGTCCGATGATGATGGCGCCCGCCGCGCGCAGCTTCGCAATGATCGGCGCATCTTTCGGCGCGATGAGCTCATGACCTGGCTGGGTGAACCCCGACCAGCCATCGGTGGTCACGGTGCCCGCGATACTCGTGTTCGCCTTGATGACGATTGGCACGCCCCACAGCGCTCCGCGCATCGCCGACCCGCGCGCGGCGTCGCCATCTTCCCGCGCGGCCGCCGCGAGCGCGTCGGCTTCCATCACCGTCTCGAGCGATCGGTAAATCCCGTCATAGCGATGAATCCGCTCGAGATGCCACTTCACCACCTCGGTCACGGTGTACTTATGCCCTGCGTAAAAGGCTTGCAGCTGCGGCACCGTGACCTCGAGCAGATCCTTATCCATCTGGGCCGGCGATGGCGCCCGGGCAAAAGTCGCATCCCCCGATGACAATACGGCGAAACCGAGGATGACCTTCAACGCAGATTCAAGCCGTTCGCGCATGTTCAATTACCGCCGTCACCACTCACGTAGCATGACAGGCGCGCTGACGTCACGCCAACAGGCTTCGATCGATCTGCCCGACCCTGCGGACGCCGGTGAGCGACATGGCGGTGCGCATTTCTTTGTCTATCAAATCGAGGAGGTGGGTCACTCCCGCCTCGCCCGCGGTGGCCAGGGCGTAGACATAGGCCCGCCCGAGCAGTACGCCTTGCGCGCCGAGCGCCAGCATGCGCACCACATCGAGGCCGCTGCGCACCCCTGAATCGACGAGCAGCGTGACCTTGTCGCCCACCGCGTCGGCGATCACCGGCAGCGCGCGCGTCGTCGACAAGGCCCCGTCCAATTGGCGTCCTCCGTGATTCGACACCACGATACCCTGGGCGCCGAAGCGCACGGCATCGCGTGCATCTTCCGGATCGAGGATGCCCTTGATGATGATCGGCCCGTTCCACGCGTCGCGAATCCACTCGAGATCCTGCCAGGAGATGCTGGGATCGAAGTTGTCGCCCAGCCACGCGATGTAGTCTTCGAGTTGCGTGGGCTTGCCCAAGTAGTGAGAGATGTTACCGAGATCGTGCGGTCTGCCGCGCAGGCCGACGTTCCAGGCCCACGCCGGCTTGGCCAGCGCCTGCAGCATGCGGCGCATCGGGCCGCCAGGCCCGCTCATGCCGGAATGCCGGTCCCGATAGCGAGCCCCCGGTACCGGCATGTCCACCGTGAAGACCAAATTCTTGACGCCGAGAGCCTGCGCGTGTTGCAACGCGTGGCGCATGAAACCGCGGTCTTTGAGCACGTACAGCTGGAACCACACGTCGCAGCCCGACTCGCGGATGATTTCCTCGAGCGGACATAGCGACACCGTCGAAATGATGTAAGTGACGTTCGCCTTCTTCGCCGCCCGCGCGACCTGGACCTCGCCGCGCCGTGCATACATCCCGCCGAGACCCACGGGGGCCAATCCTACGGGCGTGGCGTAGGTGTGACCGAACAGTTCGGCTGCCAACGAAATGTCCGCGACGTTGCGCAACACGCGCTGTCGCAAATGCAGCGACGCCAGGTCATTCACGTTATCCCGCAACGTGGACTCGGCATACGAACCGCCGTCTAGATAGTCGAACAAGAACCGGGGCAATCTGGCCCGCGCCGCCGCGCGGTAGTCGGCACCGGATGAAATGATCATGTCGGCCGCATCAGAACTTTCCGTAGGTGAGATACGCTTGCGTCGGTGACACGCCGGAGAGGATCGCCTTGCGCACCAGATTTTCGGTGTTCATGACGCGTTCGACTTCCTCCAGAACTTCGGTGACGAGTGCGCCGGGGACGATGACGGCGCCATCACGATCCGCGACGAGGTAGTCCCCGGGGGTAATCGTGACCTTGCCGATGGTGATGGGTACCTCATAAGACTCCGGCAGCCAGGCGCCGACGACATCGAGCGGCGTGAGGAAACGCGAGAAGACGGGAAAGCCGATGCGCCGGATGAAGTCGGCGTCCCGACATCCGCCGTCGGTCAGATAGCCGGCCACGCCGCGCAGGTGCAACGTCTCCGCG
>Ga0116228_10001946_pt1 | contig 17526 bp, 11 predicted proteins | sample S1TSphfallax_2_FD_89694 | JGI IMG/M metagenome (GOLD analysis project Ga0116228, IMG submission 89694) | Host-associated microbial communities from peat moss isolated from Minnesota, USA - S1T2_Fc - Sphagnum fallax MG | ecosystem: Host-associated > Plants > Peat moss > Unclassified | place... | reverse complement strand
GGGACAGCTAACCGAATTTTCAAAGCATAACAAATGTTTCAACTCCTCCTTGCTAGAAATTGAGACGTGCAAGGCGGCGATGCTTAAAGCATGGGAAGGAAAGACACCCGAGCCCACAAGAGAGGCAAGATGAGCACCATGGATAAAGGTGACCATCTAAAAAATCATGACATGCAATTCCTCACTAGTCAAAAAATGCAATTGTCTCAAAAGTATGCAAGTCAGGGCTCATTCTAAGAAAATTCAGCTAGTGGAAGTGCAGCTACAATTTGACCCAACAAACAAGCATGTACGTGTAATTCTCTCGATATCACAAGGCAAGGTAGCTGAATTATTCCAAACCTTAGTAGAGCGTTTCAACCACACTTGGCGACCAAATGGTTTAAGTACGGTGACACTTGCTCCAAGTTATTCTTTGACTTCCATTGTGTTGACAAGAAGAGGACCCTCTTGAAGGAACTGGAAGTTGACGGGATGACAATATACAAACAAGCGAACCTTTCCCATTATATCTCCCATTTTTACACTAACCTGTACACATATGAACCTCACTCCCCGAACATTGTAGAGGCCCAAAAGAAGTGTTGGGAAAGCGTACCCTCCCAAGTCACGGAGGATATGAACGCTGCAATGACTCGAGAATTGACCTTGGAAGAGGTGGTGGAAGCCATCACCTCCCTGCCTAAAGGCAAAGCACTAGGCCACGACAATTTGTTGACAGAGTTCTTTCAAGAAAATGTGGAAAAAACTACCCCCACACTCCTCTTAGCCTTCCGAGCAATGCTCTCATTGGGACTAATTTCAAACTTCTTCAACAAAGGGATAATCACCTTGATCCCGAAATATGGAGACCACTCCAAGCTAGGGAATTGGAGACCCATCACTCTCCTTAGAAATATTTACAAAATACTTGTTAAAATCCTAGCTCAAAGGATTGAAGTATACCTACCTTTTGTGATCAGACCCAACCAAACCAGCTTTGTGATGGGGAAAAACATTATGGATAATAACTTCTTAGCCCAAGAATCATTCAAGTGGGCAATAGAAAGTGAGCACGACCTGATCTTGCTTCTCCTCAACTTTGAAAAAACCTTTGACAGAATAAAGCGGGGTTTTTTTTTACAACCTTGTCCAAATTAGGGTTTAGCCCCAAATGGATTAAGTGGGTCTCTTCATTATATTGGCTAGCTTCATCATCGGTCAAGGTGAATGGAGAATCTGGAGAAGAAAATAAATTATCCAAATCAGTGAGACAAGACTACCCATTGGCTCCTTACTTATTTATATTAGTGGCGGATGTCCTTGGACATATGCTGGATGATACTAAATATAATGTGGAAAGGCTGACCCTACCCAAAGGAAGTTGCGTTCGGGACCAAACATTTGTTGATGATATCGTTCTCTATTTCAAGGGAACCAAAAGCAACATGAACAAAATACGATCAATACTAGATTTTTTTTGTTTCACATCCGGGGCAAAAATCAATTGGGGGAAGTCTATTGCCATTTGGGCCAACAAAAAGAAGCGAGCCTGGGAATGGGGTCAAGAGGTAGGGCTGAAGTGGGTCCTTGAAAGTGAAAGGGTTCACTATTTGGGCATCCAAGTTGGATTTCGGCTCCCTGTGGAAGCAAACTTCGATAAACTCATGATCTCACTAAAGGGTAAAATGATAGCGTGGGGAAATTGTAACCTTTCCCTCGCAGGCAGAATACTCATAGCCAATCAGGTTCTACTCTCCTCCATGTGGTACATGGCAGCTTATTGGAACCCTAATCCCAAAATGTGTAATCATATTAAAGGGGTGATACAAAACTTCATTTGGGGAGGAAAAGCAATTAAAACCCGAGCAAAGGTAAAATGGGACTCCCTCACACTTCCCTCTTCGAGTGGGGGCCTAGGAATCATCGACCCCAAAGCTCAAACAAAAGCCCTTGGGATGGCACATGGGATATTATAAAAGAAATAATGCGAGTTGAATAAATCTAGCCATTTTTAATCGAACTCCATAATGTTATAGATGAAAATGTCCTACTTAAAACTTCATATGGGCTTACAACATTTAACATGTGAAAGGGCAAGGAGAGAAGTCCATCACTACTTTTATGAAATGAATACAATTGATGTCAACATGATAAATCAATTCAATGCATATATAGTGGAGGCATTCCAGGTTTTCATCAAGCCAAAGGTGTTGGTTTGGATAAAATATCTCTTCGTGTTTCAAATTTGTTTTTTTTTTTTTTTAAGGTATTGCCTTCATGGTGGGGATGGTCCATGTGATAATGAAACATATGTTGCCCTATTTGGCTTTGTCTATTTGGAACCATGTAATGCAAATGATGCATAAGTAGATGTGGAACCTATGTTTCAAGTGAAAGAGATTGGGGGGCCTTAACAACTATTCTTGAGTTGGAGACAATTTTGCAATTGAAAAAAACCTTGATGTAACATTTGAAATTATTTTTTAATGTACATGTAACTTGTATACAAAATTAAAATGATTCTTTTTGTGGTTGAAGGAGAGAAACATCTTATTGAGTGAATTACCATGATTTTTGAATTGATGAACAAATTGAGAATATCATGTTGTTTTCACCATCACTAAACAGTTCCACAAACGAATCCTTTTGCTCCTCGAAATTGTTGCCTATCTATTTATTTCTTTCTCACCATCTTTACATCTCCAAAATCCCCATACTATCCAAAAACTTGGCAACTTGCAAGCAAGAATGACATGAATAGAAAAAAATCAAAAAAAAAAAACTTAAAGAATGAGAAATGTGAAACAAAATTTAAAAAATAGAAAGAAGAAAAAAATGGAATTAAAGAAACAAAACAAATAATGAATGGAGATCAAATTGTGCAAGATAATGCAATAACACCCAAAAAAATATCAAAAACCAAAAACATCCTAAAGATCGAAAGCTTCATGATTCCATCTTGACCAAAATTGATTTGTGACAAAATAAACACAAGAACACAAGAAAGAGGACCCCAAAAAACAATAAAAGTAAATGATATTGGATCCAAACTTGAGAGTGAAAGTCAAAGATGGTGAAAAGAATAACAAATGTTGAAGCAATGAACGAAAATGAAGCTAACCCTAATCCATAATGATACATGAAACACAATGAACTCCTACTTGATGTTGTAAGCATTAAAAAGGAAACACCAAAACTACAAGTCTCAAGATCTTGCTTGAGATCTCAAGTACAAACAAATGATGTGGCCTCACAAGCGGCAAGGAGCTCTAGAAATCCCACAAACCCTCAACAAACAAACCTTTCAAAACAACTTTGTACTATTGTAAGGTTGCAAAAAAATTCAAGGGCGCAAATTCCCAATTGTTGGCTCCCCAATGGATATGATCCAAATGGGTAACAATCAACCACCGAATGTAGAGGATTACCCCATCTTTCAACAGGTGTTAGCTGGGTCTGGGTCTGATCTAAGAACTGAACACGACGGACGTATATGGACTTGGACCCACTTTAAAACTTTACTTGACAAGTGTTCAGGGCTTTTGGCATGGTCGGGGTCATGAGGTTCGGTGAGGGCTAAAAGGTCATAGGAAATGACCGCCCCTACACAAGAAAACAGCACCTCAAGACATTATAAATTTGAAGAAGCACTCTTTCATAACATGCCAGAAGGAGTTCCGGATCTCTGGCCAGAGTGACCCCACGTCCACCATTGCACCATGAGGGATGGATGGTAGGTGGCCAGGAAACATTTTCCATTGGGTTCTAGTTCCCTAGCTAACCACTATGATTAAGTCAGTCTCTGTTTTTACTAGCTATTTACTAACTATTCACAACACATACCTATGTACTGACCATCTACAGACATCTACTTTCCTACTAGCCACCTACTGTCCCTGCTTACCTTCCTATATGCCCCGAGCTTGGAAGCTTTTTTGTGAGCTTATTCCATCAAGTCCCACAGCTTTGTTGGGTCATGTATGATTTGATGACACTAGAGTTATCTCCAAAGTAAGGAAAACACAGCGCCAGAACCCTGAGTTTGGTCATAAAGGGGTTGACATTAAAGAAAAACTTAAAAAAAAGAAAAGTACATTTCCATTCAAGGGGGGAGAGGGGTTGTTTAAACTTTAAAAACCATCAATTTTTGTGCAAAACTGGTTTCATCTCTTATTTCCTTTTGCCTGAGCGCCTCCACTGCTGCTAAATATACCTGTACAACTACTATAATTAGTCTCAAACCTTTGTATTACATACTGAGTTTGAGCATTTCATACCGAGATTTAATAAAATTTCCTTACTTTGCGTACACTAAAGTTATCCGTAAAGTCAGGCAAAGACAGCACCTGAATCCCCTGTTTGATCACATGGGGGACGAGATTTCAAAAAACAGGAAAAACAAGTGCACTGGGCTTCAACGGGCATAAAACTCAGTCAGTTTAGTGCTAAACAAATTTGGTGCTAAACTGAGTTTGCCTTGTCCTTTCTTTTCCCGAACGCTTTCAACCAATCACTGCTGCTGCTATGTGTACTGTAGCTATTAATGTTCTCGAGCCTGGTGCATTTAATCCTGAGTCTCAGTATTTCAATACCCTTATTTAATAAAATTTCATTACTTTGCGGACAACAGCCAGGAGGGGATGAAGCACCAAATGAGGGGTGCAACTCAGGCCCAACAGGGCATGACTTTAGGGATAACTCTCCTATGTGTATTAAATCCCGAGTTTCAGCATTTCATACTGAGATTTTTTTAAAAATTCATTACTTTGCAGATACCACCGAAAGAGGGGTTTGGGGGTGAAAGGAGGCCCAAAGACCGAAAACTCTATTGTGTGAATTCCCTTATAATTAGAGCATTCTCTATCGCAATTTCAGTCCTCTGGCAAACTTGAGAGTTGGATGAGCATGGCAATGCCAGAGAAGTGGGCCCTTATTTAGGGAACTCCACACGCCACGGTCATTACCTGACAATATAGAGCACCTACAGAGTTGTTTTTTTTTCCCATCTTGTTTCAAAAAATGAAACACTTGAGGCTTTTAGCCGAGGAAAAGTTCTGCTAATAAGTAAGGCGCCCTCCAGACTCAGTAGAAATTGTCTGCTGGTGATTGATGTTCTTAGACAGTTAGACAGAAGACTTGTGCTCTTTAGTAAAGGACCTCTCTGATTCCTCTCATTTTCTATGTATTTTGGTCATCATAGAAGTCATGCATTTGTATAAATATAATGAATCTTGTGAGAGTTTTATTCTTTTTGGTTCAGGCTGTAACCAATCTGAATTATGAGTAATTTCTTTTGTGATTGTGCAACATATGCCTCGTGTAAGGTAGAGCCATAGGGTGGGTGTATTCCCAATGGAAGGACATGAACATGGCTGTACAAGAACATGGTAGCTAGTGGTGTTGGTTGGTTCTTAGGTTTTAAAAGGATCTGTTGATTTTGGGTTTAGCAACTTTCATAAAATGGAGAATTGTTGATTCCAATATTATTTATTTTCTCAAAACTCAAATAATTGGGGTGGGACATTGTTTTCTTTTTCAATTTTGTGATATAATCAAAATTGCATTGATCTGTAGGAAAATGTAACGAAAATTTGCTACAAGACAGTATGATTTGAAAGAAAACATCTTTCTCTAATTTTGGCTTCATACATTTTTTAGCCAAAAAAATAGGTGTAAGATCCCTGCAAATATGGCTAAGGTCCCCCTCCCCTATTTAAGGTAGACTGAAGAGTGCCTCAGAAGAAGGCCAAATTTGGGGATCTACTCAAATGCCTTTGAATAGATGAAAGTTGTGCTTTGCTTAAGTGGATGACAGCATGTGAAGAAGTAAGGTGGAAGATATTTGCTCCAGTGATTTGTTTTTTAACAAAAAAAATTGGGAAAATTTTGGAGAAAAGTGTTTTTCAAGTGTAAATTTGACTAGTTGAAAATAAGTAAATCGGGGATAATTTTGCCATATAGATTTTGTATCACAAAATTGACCAAAAAAAACCCCCCTGATTTTTCCTTTAACAAAATTTTGAAGTATGCACCTCTTTGTGGAGTCAAGGAGCTCACTTTGCCACTTGTGCAATTGGAAAGCTTTTTATTCAATTAACCTTTTTATTCAATTACTGTACTTCCTGAATAGATTAGACAATAATTGAATTATTTTCAAAAAAATTCAAATCTTGAAAAAAAAAAGTGCCAAAAAGAAAGAAAAACTATGTCAGTTTGATTTGGAATTTGAATCCAGGTCAATGGGTTTAGACTTTTAGAGACAATGAAACTGTAGCCCGCTTCTTAAAAAGAGGTTTCTGTTATCAATAATATTGTTCACCGTCAAAATTTTCAGAATTCAAAAATCCAGTGTTGAAGCTAAAATTTCAAAATATATTAATTATTCGGCAGATGTTTGCTGAATCAGTTCAAAGACTAATATATTCATAACCTCAAATTTCTAAACCCATTGCATGAATGCCACCATTTCCCAATGCTCTCTTTCGAACACCATTTTGGACTTGTTAATTAATTATCAAATGATTAATTATCTGAATTTAGATAATTAATCATTTATTATCTGGATGTAAAAAAATTGCCATTAAATATTTGAATGTCAAATAATTAATTATCTCACCATATGAATATTAGTACATTGGGAATCATCTATTGGGTAGTGTTATTTGAAGGTCATATGCATTTGGCAATCGATGTCATGCACATTAACATCACGTGACTAAATATCATTTGTTTGATATAAAGAACTCATTAGTTTAAATACAATTTTTTTTTAATGGCAACCATTCAAGGCCAAGTGTGGAAAGCCATTGAATTTCATAATAAATTTTCATAAATGCTCAAAGAATCAATTGAAACCCTTTGTAATTCATTCTAACCCAAAAAAATACCCTTGTTTTGGACTAAAAAAATGATAATTTTTTATAAACCACTTGTTCACTCATTCTGATTCCAAATAACCTGGTTTGGAATCAGTGGTTAACTGCCAGATAACCTTCCATTAGCCCCTCGGTTCCAAACTTTTTCTTCCTCAAAGTTTTTATTTTTTTTTCAAATTTTAGATTCCAGAAATCAGACCCAATTTTGATCCAATTTTGATTCATCCAAACTGGTGATTCTAGCCAGGCCAATTGGTGTAACTGCCCAATACTGGTAAAGTCCATGTGCACAATACAGTTGTCCGTAAAGTCACCCTCTGTTTCAACCCCTATCCCCTCTTTCAGTGGTATCTGCAAAGTTTAGAAAATTTATTAAATCTGCATAAGCTTTCGAGAGTAATTATAGTACCTAGTTGTCAAGGTAGGAGCAGTGAAAAGATATGTAGCATCAGTACAGGCGTTGAGGAAAAAGGAAACACAGGATGAAACTCAGTTTACCACCAAAATTGCTGGAAAAACTAGTTTGGGTCCCAGTTATTTCCCTTTGTAAAATTTTCATTCCCAGTTACACGATTGATGACCTATTATGCCGAAACTGGCAGTTCTCGCCCCTTAATTGCCTGACTTTACGGATAACTTTAATGTATAAAACACTTTATTAATTTAATCCATCCATTATACACAAATTCAACAACATTCGCCCTTGTCAACTTGTCCACATGATGTGAATCAATCACTTAATTTTCAAGTAAAAATACAACATTCTAAATATCTTAAATTAAGACCTTCAATTTTGATGCAAAAGTGGTTGTTAGGAAAGCTTTTTGGAGCCCTTTCCAAGTGTGCTCTCTTTGAGAAGATCACTTCTTTTGTGGTCAAACCTTGTGAGGGTTCATCCTAGATATACACAATATTAAGCAAACATACACACCAAACTAGCAAAGGCTTGATTTGAAAAAGATGAACACTTCTGTACCACAAACTGATGGAAAGTTTTTCAGCAAGATCAGAATCTAGATTGTTCAACTTATATGCACATTGTGCCAATGGATTTAAAATGTATAATTTACCAAATAATTATTTTAGTCAGCTTAAGTAATCTATATGCCTTAAAGCATACGTACTCAAACGTAATGGGATTGTGGGTTGGCATTCCTTTTAGTGTAACACTCCTGTAAAGTGTAGGTGGTCCGTATGTTGGTGCCTCCCTCCCCCTTATTTGCCTGCCTTGATCATTACTCTGGGAAATGCCTCATGGCAACTGGGCAATACGCTACCTATAGTCATAGCCATTGTACACTTGAATGGGTATCTAGGATCAAACAATTTCCATTTGATGTGTTTGGATGTTTGTCAGATTTAGATTGTGTAATTGTGTGATCCAATCCAAAATCCGAGCATGAGCAAAGTGGGAAATGCCCCGGGGGAGTAGGGCATTACCCTACACGCAATGATACGTAGGTGGCCATTGGCTGCTTGAAGGGGGGTGGTGAGGATGAGACGATTTCCATTTGATGGGTTTGGACTTTGGACTTTTTTGTCTGATTCAAATTGTGTAATCCCAAATCCACTAGTGAAAATCTACAACTCTAAAGGTGCATTCACATTTGGTGTTAGGGGCTCTAAGGTTGAGTCCCCTAACACCATGCTACCCATTTAGGAGTTAAACCTAGTTACCATGAAAATTTTATGTTAAGCTTAACATTCACTTAACATTAAGCTATGGGCCATTTATTAACATTGTGTGTCACCTTGATTTTCATTTAACACTGACTTAACATCAAGTGTGACTGCACCATAAGATCTTTCAAAACATTAGCAAAAAAAAACTTGGTGTGGCATTATTGTAGGTGGGTCTTTGAGGAGAAAGATACACAATAGACCCAAAGTCACTTTTGAGGAATTAATCAACCACTTTTGGAACTTACAATCAGCCACTTTTCTGCACCAGCATGTGAAGGGCTAACATAATTTGTATTCATCAATTGGTAATTCTATGAAGTGACTTAGCCTACATGATGCAAAATTTAATGACTAGCTGATGGTATTTCCCAGAGACCAAATCAATTCCAAATTCAAACAGCCAAAATGAGAATACTCCCCCCACTTATTAGCTCACTGCAAAAAAGATATGACCTAATTAAGATCCTCATTCAATGTCCAAATTAAGTTTCATCTCAAAGTGATAAATCAGAGAGGTGGGTTGATTAAGGAATAGAGCCAGTAGCTAACCTCATTATTAGTGCTATACTTAGAATGAATAAGCAATCCATACTTACAGAAACAAGTAGATTGAGGTTTGCATGTTTTGATGGGGGCAATTGATACTTGTTGCAGGACATATAGTATTATGGATCAGGTGGATTAATTCTCATTGCACAACAATAAAATTGATGAAGTTTGCGTCTTTCAGCAAGCAATTGATTTTTCAAGGTTGAAAAAAAAAAGGATGAAGTGGATGAAGTGGGTGAAGTCTTCATCCTTTGGGGAGCAATGTATGCTCATCACAAAAAAAGGTGAAGAAGTTACAAGTAAGTTAAGAATGCAAGTTTGAGTATATAAATTACACTTGTTAAATTATGCAATGCCTTTAGTAAGCATAGCATCTGTGACACACTTATTGGCCCAAAGCTGGTTTGCTTCCATAAATTTTATTATTTTTTATTCCAACATGCTGTGCAATGTGCCTGTAAGGATACTCTAGAGTAAAACCGAAGTCTTTAAAATATATATTTAAAAAAAATCCCAAACAAAAGTGTTTTGTGATATGCTTTCATGGAATGTATGCTCCCTAGTACTACTAATGTACATGTATGGGACTTCTCATATAACCTTACAATATTGAATGAAAATAACTCGGTTTTTTGATGCTTAAGTTACGCCACCAACCCACCATGCCCAACTCCCACCATGTCCAACTCTTTTGGGCATGAATTGTGCTTGTGAAAAATTTGCTGGATCCAGCTGGTCGGTGATACCCCACAGAAATTTTCATGTACAATTGGAGGCTAACAAATCAAGAGCCTTTTTGACAACGAATGACATATTCCATGAAACTCAGGCAAAAAAAGCGCTTGATGGCGGCCATAATGACGCCCACCGCCGTGATGTCAAACAACAACATTCCTTATCAAATTGCGCCGTGTAAACTCATCAAATTCAAATCCATTGAAACTTGACAGAAAGAATTGTGAACTTGACTAACAACTTATGGATGTATGTTATGGATAGTTGAGGTTTCATCCATAATTTACATCCATACGCATGCCTAAACTAGAGTAAGATTTGAGGAGCAAAACCCCAACTAAAGAAAAGAAGGCATCCCATTTCCCTCCCAAAAAGATTCCCACCAGATTGTGAAATATTTTCTAAACAAAAAAAAGTTAGTTCACCAATTCGGGGTCAAATGGAATAGTCTCTACCCCTTAAAAAAAGCCCTGCTCCAAAAACAGAGAAATATTAGTTTACAAATTTGGGGTCCACATGCCCCCCGAAAAAAAAAGAGGAAAAAAAAAGGGCCCCTCTTTCAAAAGCAGAGAAAAATTAGTTTACCAATTTCAGATCCCCACACCAAAACACAGCCCCTCCAAAAACAGAGAGAAAACTTAGTTTACCAATTTGAGGTCCCCATACCCCCAAAAGAAAAAAAAAAGAGCCCTCTTTGGTGTCCCCCATAACCCAAAAAATAACAAAAGAAATTTGAAAAAAAAAAAAGAGCCCATCTTCCAGAAACAGAGAAATATTTAGTTTAAGTACCAATTTAACTCCCAGAATGCCCCCCGCCGCCCCCCCCAAAAAAAAAAGAAAAAAAGAAAAAATATTCCCTTTTCAAAAAACAGAGAAAATTTAGTTTACCAATTTGGGGTCCAATACAAAACAGCCACTTAAAAACAGGAAACCCGAATATGCTCACAAGCCATCGCTCCAAGTGTTCCAGAGCAAGTGGGCCAGATGCAAGTGGCCTGAGCGAACCAACACCCACTAGCACACCATCCACTGGATGTCGGTTATGACTCAGTTGTGGATGAACATTAACTGAGTTTATATCCGGTTTCACCTTGGTAACTCCTTTCTGTAAAAAGTAAGTCCATAGGTAACGAAAATAGGTGACTAGTAGGTGAAATAGCTGGTTTAGACATACATACGTAGGTAAGGACTTGTCTTTACTGCCCTACTAAACAACCCGTTGTTACCTACGTAATAGTAAAATAAAATGAAAATGCAACTGAGGTAACCACCATGGTTAGGTAGGGAACTGGAACCCAACAGAAAACTGTTTTTTTCCTGACAACTTATTATTCATCCATCTTCTGTGGTGCGCACTGGTGGGTGCTGGACCGGTTCGCTCTCCTCTGTGGCCCAGTGAAACGGCCAAGAAACACAAACAACACAGAGTCAGAGCTCTCGGGACTGACTCTTTCGCGAGAGGATCCGTGGATTTGTACACGACGAAGAAGATGATGATGATGATGAGCATCATGACAGAAGAGCTGATGATAATCCAGAGATGCTGGAGTATTTTGTTTTTATTTTTACAGACATTAAAATTTTCTGTAAGAAAAAGCAGCACACAATCAAAGAGATAGCTCCAAACAGATCCGCTCTTAACTTGTAGCCATATTAAGCAGCAGCAGGAGGAGGACGAGTATCAGACGAAAGAAGAAGCAGCAGGAAGAGGAGGAGGAGGAGGAGCAAGAAGCAGAAGAAGAAGAAAGAAGCAGAGGAAGAAAAGTCCGTTTAGTTTTATTTTAAGAGCTTAAGGGCAAGGTTGTGTTTTTTGTTTTTGGTGGCGAAAACAACGGAGCTTTTTTCTCAAAGCGCGTGTGTGCGAGCGTGTGTTTTTTGACAAGAGAGTTGGTGATATAGTAAGATCGGTGCTCCGACTTTTTGAGTAAAGCTTAGTGTTGGGTTGTGGAGTTATTGGGGAGTACAGAAGAGAAGCGAACAGAATGCTAGTTTAAGAGGCAAAGTGAATAGTGCTGGTTTGGTTACCCATTTCGTTCATGTTTTTGTTTGTGACCCATCATGAAGCTTGAAGAAGAAGCTGAAGAATCAGTAAAAGGAGTTGTGTTTGATGAAGTCCTGAAGTCTCGGAGTGCGTGCAGCAGCAGCAATTAAGAAAGGAGGGGTCTTTGATGTGCACAAACATGAAGAGATTGTTGAAGGCGCGTTGTTTTTATTGATAAGAGAAGAGCTTGACGTTGGGTTTTAGCATCAAGGCAGGCAGCAGCAGCAGCAGCAGCAGTTTCTTAAGCTAGTTATTGAAGGAGCGAGATGCAGGAGAGGAGGGATACACACACAGAGCTGTAGAAGGTGGGTTTTCTTCTTGCGAAAGTAGAACTTCCATCTGCTTCTTGTTGTTTAGGAGTCCTAGTTGTTCCTCCCAGGATGAATCAGGAGAGAAGAAGCTGGCGTCCTAAGCTAGGGTTCAGCGAAGAAGGGAACCTTGTGGGTTGCATTCGAAAGGAACCATGCCTGATCGCTTTCCGGTGCCCTACCACCTTCTTTGATTTCCATAGCTAGCGCTGATTAGCGAGGCTCTGTGTGCAGCAGATTTCAAAGAAGATGATGGTCCCCGCTCGACTCACCCGAACGAAAGAATGTTATCGCGAAAGGGAAGGAAGACAATTGGACTGGAGAGCACTTCGGAGTGAAGAAGAAGAAGAGGCTATGTCAGCTTCCGTTCCCCTCTGACGCTGTTTGCAAACAGCTTGTCATTTGAGAGTTTCAAAGAAGAAGTTCAGCTGCTTAGAAGAGGTGAGCGCTTTCGACCTGAGACCTCACACCTTTTTGCACTTTTCTTCTTTGCTTTTGCAGCTCTCTAAATGAAGTAGTCCCAGATTTTGTGTCATATCAGTCTCATGACTTAAGCAGCAAAAGCATGCTCCTGTTGTCCCATGAGTTTTCCCGTATGAGCTTTTCTCCTTTTGAGATTAGGTCTTGTTAGATATAGATGTTTGGCTGCGCTTCTTCCCCCCGTGAAGTCTGGGAGAAGAGTTGGAAAACATCATGTCCATGGCTACCTTGCTTTTACAAGGGCAGTGAAGCAAATCCAGAGCTTTTGATGATGTGTGGGATGAGTAATTTCTCAAGCATATTTAGCTGGCATTGGAAAACTATGAAAGAAACTCAACCAAGTTCTGTCTCAGGTGTAATCATCTGAGCCGCTCTGAGAAATGGAGTTGAAGAATTCAGCTGTTGTGTCTGTTTGCAAGGTCTTGTTTTGAAGTTGCAGAAGTTTGGTGGGTGACTGTTTCTGCATGAACTTTTTTCCTCTTGACCTTAGGTCTTGTTAGATACAGATGCTTTTTCCCTGCTCCTGTTCTTGCACTGTGAAGTTTGGATTTGAGAGAGTCGTTTCCATAGGTATATCTTGCTTTTACAAGAGCAGTGAAGTGAATTGGAGTTTTTGATGTTTGGGATCAGTATATACTCTGGTGCATTGACATTGTCAGAACTACAAAGAAACTCAACCAAGTTTTGTTCTGACCTGGCTTGATATAAATGGAGTTATTTTGGTAGTGTTTGTGTTTTTAGTGGAATTTTGTGGTGTTTGTATGTATGAAAGCTTATTTTGGAGCTCTGAAGTGTGTTTCTAGGTTTTCTATTTGGGAGTTTAGTAGGGGTTCTGTTGGTTACTCATCACCATCACTTGCAGTTCAATGATATTTCCAGCTTCTAGGGATGTTGATCTTTGTGATTTCTTCAAGATTTGGTTCTCTATCTCCTAACCTTTATGAGATGAGGAATTGGAAGGGCAAAGTTAAGTATGGGTACTTCCTGTAAATGGCATGTCCTAAGCCTTTCAACTGTCTGTCTGCAGGTATTTGAAGGAGATAAAACAGAGCATTAGTGAAGAGGGTGGCAGTGGAAAGAGGAGTGGCTTACACAGAGTGGTGCATTGCCATTCTTCCAGGATAAGGTGAAGACATGGGTGGTAATAAGAAAACTGCTGCGGGTGCTGCTGGAGACTGTGTGGGCGACTGTGTTGTTTTAGCATGCTGTTGTCCGTTCACCATCCTGCACGTCTTGGTGCAGGTGTGTGTGAAAGTACCCACCAAGCTGGCACATAAGGCAGCATCCAAGCGTCAACAATCCAAGCAGAGAAAGAAAAAAACTGCCATGCCAAACTTTCTACTTGATTCTGATGCTGAGGAGACAGACAATGATGTTCGAGGAATTGCTGACTCATTTTCTTCAACCTCAGTCTGGGAGAGATCAGAGGAAGAATCAGATGTGGATATTGATTTGCAGCCCACGGCAACACCAAGTCTGGACTCCCATGAGCGAATTGCTTGGTTTGATTATTTCCATTCAGTCACTTCTGAATTTGGTGTTCTCAACAACACTTAAGGAGTAAAAAAACCACCATTGGTTTGGGAAGAACCAATTCAAACCTACCTTCTATTCTCTTGTTTGCAATGATTGGGGAGCTGCCTGCTTTTGAACCTCTGCAAAAACTGAGGAGCTGGAGCTGGCTTCCAGGTCTTTTCCCCCATTTTCTCTTTCTGTTTTTTGCTCAGTCAGGACATCTGGCTCCATGATGAGGCAACAAATCATATGAGTAGCAGAAGCATCAATCTCTTAGTCCTGGACATCACAAATATCCAAATTGGACTTGATTCTAGCTATGTACATGGTGTGAGGATGGAGGAGTAAAAATTATGGCTATGATGCTGGGCACATGTACAGAATGAGGTACAAAGAGGTAGTTGGGCTTCTATGTGAATCCTCTGTATGGTATGAGGATGGATGAGTCCATGAAGGCACAATGGGGCCACAAAGAGTCAATTGGGCTTTCTATCTGAATCCTCTAGAGTTGCTCATTGGCAACCATCCTTCTTTGTAATTATGCTCAATCAAACATGCAGAGAGTACAATTTTTTGCAACCACAATTGTGTGTGCCACTGTTCTTTTTTTATTTGTTTGCTTTTCTCACCAATCATCAAATACGCTCTGATTTCTTATTTGCACTACTACTTGGGAAAATCCAGACTGGCTGGGAAATTAAAGGAAGTCATCGACCGTGTCATTAATATTTTTCACGCTCAAAAAGAACTTAACCCATTCCAGGAGGCTTAGGAAAGAAAAAAGGATCTAATTTCTGAGGGGAAAAAAAAAGGTTTGTCTTCCGAGCTGCCGGATTCGAACCAGCGACCTAAGGATATTCTGCTCAACTACAGTCCTCCGCTCTACCAACTGAGCTAAGCTCGGATCTCTGTGCAATTTACTCATACCATATGCTATTTAAATAGTTCAATTCTACAACCAAAAATTTACTTTCAATAAACACTGCAGTGCCGGAGACTGTAACAGGCTCTGCAGGTCACTGAGCAGAGTCACCCCTTTTAACTTTATTCCAGCAATCAGGTTTGCACTCTTTATATTTATTTTTGCAAAAACTAGCAAGAACTTACATATGTATACTTGCAATATATTTGATGAGGATAAAGGGTGATCTGAGATTGTGCACAAAACTGAATAAGGGTATTGTTAAGTGTAAAAGAAAGAATTTTCTGGCTGCTCATTTTCTGGATTTGAAGTGATCCTTTTTCCATATAGATGGATCTGTGTTATAGTTGTAAATAGTCAATAGATTGAAATTTGCTGAAGCTATGATAACAAAGTTGTGTTGACAACCATTTTCAGCACATTGATTTGATGTTGGAAATTATGACATACTTGGGAGTTTGATAAGTTGCCTTATGGTCAGTTATTTGGAAATATTTAAGTATCAAACAAGAATGCAACACTAGTTTTGAGGTAGCTAATCATAAGGTGGAACACAGAATGGTGTCTCAATTAAACAAGTGGTGGATTTTATGCTAAACATGAATTGCATGCAAATACATAGAGAGAAGAATTTAGTGGCAAACAAGTGTTTAGAGGGAAAGTGTGGCTCGCAGCAACCCATGAATCGGCATCTCTGCTGACTGTTTGTAGTTATTCACGTCTGCACATGGACACATGAACCACCCAGCAGAATCCACACGTTTAAAACACACCCTATTGATTATGCTCTTGGCTGAATAATCTTCCACTCTGTGAAAACAGCCGCTGTGCAAAATGCTCTATTGTGAAGAAACCATTGACAGGTAAGCTTGTCTATACTGGAAATGCTGCTTACAAACTTGAAACCCAGATCAATCTACATGTAAAAGGATCACTCTCTCTCAAAAGGGATAGTGCTAGGCAGTTGTGGCCCACCATAAAACACCACTGAAGCTTTTGTCCCTTTGAACATGGATGTGAACACATCTCCACAAGGATCCCACACAGCCAAGCAGACAAGGCTTAGCACAAACATGGTGGTGCATCTGCTTTGATTTCTTTACGTGTTAGGCCATGGAGAATAATTCAGTGCTCAAAAAGCTCCAAGTATGTACAAGCACTGCATTAAAGCTGCTACAAGGAAGGACCTAGGTAAAGTGTTTACTGGATGATCTTCAATTGCAGTTTTGTGGGAATGGTTGGTCATCCCCTTAAACTGTCTCCTACATGTCTCCATCATCTCCATTGTTGCTAGTCATACTCTGTTGGATGACCATATGATACAGATCAAAGAAAATCTTTAGTCTTTCTATATGACCAAACCTCAGATATCAAAGATGCAAGGCTGTTCTGTGGCTCACCATTGACACACATCAAAGGTACCATAGGGTTCCACCATAGAAGGCTCTGATGCAGAACTGGATGGTCTAGCTACATGGGTCCAAATACAGTTACAGACATCTGCTGTTGTTGCATTGGATTCTCTCCCTTGTATCCAATCATGGTTGTTCCAAACTCTCCTGCATCTCCTTCTATATTTCGATTGTGTCTCTATTTTTATCCATCGAAGCTAGCTTTGTGCTACACAAAAATCCACAACATTGCATGAGTCCAGAATGCACAAGGAAGGAAAACAGTTCTCTGTACAGTGACAAAAAACAGGAGACACTTAAGGCCATATAAGACTGCATACTTACTAATGCCCAGGACCTCCTTGGAACCATTCACCATACCATTTTCAGGCTCTGGCCACTTCTCCACATCTGGCTGGGTGAAGACAGGCAAATGATCTGCAAAATACAAGACATGCACATTGTAATTCCCCCTCGGACTAACAATTCAAGCAAAGGAAACAGGATCCTCTTTTCTAAAACTTCTCATCAAAAGAGCTCCTAAAGACAGGAATAGAACTAAGAAAGGCTGCAGACAGAAGAAGACCAAGCAAAAAAAAAAGGGTCATGTTAACAAACAGAGACCTTTGTGCAGCTTTTTTGCTGCACCCTTGATGCCCCACTCTTCTCCAAGAGTCAGATGGCAATGTTGTTTGATCGATTCCAAAAGGGAGGGGAGTTCATCCAAATTCAACATGAAGGTCTGCCCTGTGAAGCCCATCTCCTTTATCTTGGCTACTGTTTCTGGTCGAACTCCAAAGCCTTCAAAGAAGTTCTCCAAATTGATTGGTGGTGACATTACCGGCCCCTATCGTATGCCTTGCACAACAGAAGCAAAATAAGGCAGATCCTGAAAGTGGGAAGGCAAGACAGAGTAAAGTTCTCTGCAGTGCAGGAGAAGTGAAAAAGCTTTGCTTAGGAGAAAGAAGCAAGCAGCAACAGCAGAGGGAAAACTTGTGGTTCCAAAGCCCTCTTCTTCGGACTAAAGAGAGAGAGAGAGAGAGAG
>Ga0116228_10001945_pt1 | contig 17529 bp, 11 predicted proteins | sample S1TSphfallax_2_FD_89694 | JGI IMG/M metagenome (GOLD analysis project Ga0116228, IMG submission 89694) | Host-associated microbial communities from peat moss isolated from Minnesota, USA - S1T2_Fc - Sphagnum fallax MG | ecosystem: Host-associated > Plants > Peat moss > Unclassified | place... | reverse complement strand
CACACCCCAAATTTAGGATTTGCTTTACCTACACATCTCCACTTGCTTGTCATATTATTTATTAAATCATGTTTTGTTAAAATAAAATTCTACAAATATTGTGGATTGATATACAATTTCATCAAATGATATTCATTTCGCTTACTTTGTTACTACATTCAAATTAAGGATGAAACATGGATTACATGGTCAAGCTAAGGCCAAAAAATAGAATGACTTGAAAAATAAATTTATTGTAATAATCAAGTTACATCAACTATCACAAATAATAGGGTTCAATTCTATGAAAAGTTAACAAGGCATGGGTTTTTTTTTCTTTTGTAAAAGTTTGCCTTCTTGAAAACTATTTAATGCCAAACATTAATAGTAGGTATAGTATGATGTCTATGGCATTTATGATGCACAAAGGGATATATATATTAATGGAAGGAGGTGCATGGAGTATTTATTTATTTATTATGAACTATGGTTGAAGGTTGTATTTACAACTTGTGTGCAATTGTTGAATATGTCATAAATACTATGAAATGAAAATTATAATACATTGGAATTGATTGTTTGTATCATATAATACAAAGTTTTCAATTATGTTTCCTTAAGTCAAAATGGATGAAAAATTTGTAAATCATATTATAAAATTGTATCAAATTCCATTGATTCTTATTTCCGAATATTGAATAACATGAAGAGACAATGATTTCCAAAGATTGTTTATAATATTCATTTTTTTGTTTATTTTTTTCTTGGGCTTGTTCTCTTTTGCTTTTTGGTTAATTTGGAGTAAAGGTTTTATTCATGATGTATTTTGGACTATACAGATTATGCACATTTAACCCCTATTAAATACATTATTATGATTAAATACTAAATTGTGTATTGAGAAATCTTATGCACATTAATGCATTTTTTTGTTGGAAAATTGAAATATAAATTGTATATTTGTGTGTTTAACAAGTATTCTTCAATAATAGGTTTCTATTATTGCATGGAATGGAGGAACACATTGTTTGAGAAAGTTTTGCTTCATATGGTTCATGTGATACAAACTAGAAACCTAATGTTTTACATTAGGTTTAATTATACTTGACCTTACATTAATTTATTGTTCTTCAAATTGTGAAAACAAAAATTGCATGGGTTAATATTCAAGATATTAAACCATGAACAAATATGAATGGATAGGGTTATGATTATGGAATGTCTTTGGAATACATAACCTTCAAAAGGGGTCAACTTAGTAACACAAAACATATAAGTTTTATCAAAACATGTAGTGTGATGCATTGTGAAAGGGAAATGTCACATTCGATTTTTACTTTGTGACATTATTCAATTAATTAGGCATATCCGATTCACCCTGCACATATTCAAGTAACATTTTAATTTTTAAAAATATTTTCCTTTTTACCAAAACAATAGTTATGTTTAGTTGGATCAACATATTATGGAATGGGTGTTATGTTCCATCTATGATCATGTTTAGCTTGGTAGGATGAGATGGTATTTCATCACGTCATAATGAGTTTTATTAAGGCTTGTTCCATATTTAATTGGTGTTCCCCACTATTGATTCACATCACAAGTGGAATTCCCTAAATCAAAAATGAAACTAGTAGATGACTACTTGTCCCAACAAAGAAAATCCCTTAAATAATAGGTACCTAAACAAGATACCAAAATCAATTGCCTATATACAAGAGAACCTAGGACATATTGTAACAAAATCCCAAAGGTCAATAGGTTGCAAGCATCAAGAGAATCTTTGGGCCTAGTCGTGAGTAATTAGTTTCAATGAAAATGAGATTTGAACCTTGAAAGAGTTAATGGTTCATGTAGTCACATTCATCAATCTTTTAAAACTTTTGGCCCTTGATTCCTTGCCATAACTTGTACATTAGGAATAACTTATAGGTCAATGTGCATGTCAAGACTTGATTGAATTATTCAATAATGCCACTTTATATGCATTAAATTGGCAATGGCCAATGATTTGACTTCCCATAAAATTATTAGTTATTATTGGGGGCTAGGTGAATATTTTATTTTTAAAAAACCTTGAGATAAATAATTAGAACTGAAAATTTCCAAACTTCAAAGAACCTCTAGTTTTATGAAGAACCAATGTTTTTGTGAGTGGCAAAAACATGTGTAGGTAAATAGGATTATGAATGGGAAATATGAGATAAGTAGGTAGGTAGGTAAAATTATGAGTGGGAAATATGAAGGAGGTAGGTAGGTAAGTAGGAAAGATTTTAATCACCTTGAGATGCATAGTTTCAGGGCTCACGTTGTAAAGGAATTCATAGAGTTCATAATACAAAGGTCTTGTCTCATCATTTTGCCCAGAAACAAGCTTTCCAAAAACAAGCTTGTTTTTTAGATGGACATTGGAGATGTTGGGTTCTTGATTTGGCCTTTGAGCATATCGTGTCAAGATAATAGCACCAGCTGATAAACCTATAACCTCCAAATGCTTGTCATCTTCAAGAATCAAATCCACAAACTTGTTCCATAAACTAGTCTTGGAGAAAAACTTTGGAGCAATGTTGTTAGCTTCTTGGATCAACTTCCAAAGATCTCCTACTAAATAAGGTTCAAGAGCTTCTTGGATCAAGTTGTCATGTTGACGAATATGCAATTTCAATGTTCTATGATGCTCTGAATAAACAAAACTTCTAATCATTTTCTTTGAAATTTGGTCTCGTGCCTAAGGTACAACAAACATGTTGATCAATGTTATCATAATGGTGAGCAAAATTTTCCATTTAAAGATAGCAAATTGATATGATTCTTGGAATATAAAACTCATTTCCACCAAATGCAAAAATGTGTTAACTATGTAATTAGGGATCACTTGTAAGATTGGTCGAAGAACCAAAATATGACTTTATATTATTTATGTGAGGTAAAGCACCTGGTCTTGGAATTGGTGAAGATATATGTTTCTCATGGGTCCCAATAACACTCTTTCTTCTTCTATTTGTTTTTCTTCCACATCAACAAGTTGAAGGTCTTGTGTATTAAGCCTATGTTCAAGGTTTGTCACTATTTTGGACAAGTCATACATCTTGACCTCCAATTCCTCATTTCTTTGTTCCTCTACTTTGTATTTTAGTGCAAAATCTTGCACCCTTTCTTTAGGAGTCAAAACATGATCAAATGTATTATTCTTTGATTCTCGTTGATTGCCATAATCATCTTTTGATGACTTATTTGACAATGAATCTTCTTTGTCTATCGGTTGCTCATCCTTTCCACAAAGTAAGCATTTGTATAAGTTGGGTTTAGGTTGAAGCTCATCAAATAGGACTCCCTCAAAATTTGGAAACCCATTTGCATCCTCAACTGGGGTTTTCACAAGGTCTTGTTGTTCACCCACTTCTTGTTTTTCAGCAAGAGCATCAAGACTATGAAAATGAAGAGCCTTCATAGTAGGTACACAATCTTGAACATCAGTAGGGTACCCAAAAGTACTACCTTGTAGTTGTGACTTTTCCATTTCCACTGAACTTGTGCAATTATGTGTGTGCAACAAATTATTTCATTGGAATAAGGGGGGAATGATAAATTCTATGGTTCTTTAAATCTTGTGTGGCGATCATGGTTGTAAGAATTTCCATATCTATTATTGTGATGCCAAGTTATTCTATTCCCGTGGATATCCAATTGGGGAGTAGGACTCTCTTGTGATATAAGGAGCGGGGCTGCTTTCTCGTCGGGAAGTAATTATAGTTGGAATCCTTTCTGGTGGTTCCAAGATGTCATACTCTGCTTTTGTTATTGGCTCACTTGCTCGTCTCAAATTCCTTCCTTCCCTTGTCGTTGCATTCTCACCAGTTGAATTCTCTGTGCCTTCTTGATCTTTCCGATATATCCTCAGAATTGTTGTTCTTTCTTCGCTTGAATCTGAGCTCCCCACATCTTGTTGTTTATCTTCAAGTTTCTCAGACATATCCTCCTTTAGAGGGCTTGCCATTCCATAGCCAGAGTTTGTGGACAAGTGCAAGAATGTCAAAGTAGAAGAAGACTGGATGAAATTGAAAGAAAGTTTTTAGTTGAAGCTTCTTCAATTTGTGATATATCTAAAAAGCAACTCCAAAAGATCTTTTGAGTCTTGTACATGGAGACATTGGGGGCATTCAAGACAGATTGGGTGGGGTCTTGTTGAGAAGGGTTGGGAAAGAGTTTGGAAAGACGAAATATTGAGAAGGAGGTGGTTGTCATGTGGTAGGGAAGCCCAACTGCCTCCATAACTGTTTTCTCTTGGTCCCCAGAATCTGACCACCTGAAGAATTGCTATCTGGAGGTGCACCTTTTGGTTGTTGGCTTTCCTTCCAGACTCCAGTGGTAGTGAAAAGGAATTACTCCCTTCCTATTCACCTCTCCTATTAATTAAATGAGGTGCCTCCGATGTTTTTATTTTATTTCTTTTTTCCAATGAGCCAATTTGATAGCCCCACTACTCAGAAAATTAAAATCAAACTATGGAGTCTCCCCAGAATAGAACGTTCTATTTTGAACTACAAAGTTCCTCCCCTTTGGCCCAGTTCTATAGGTGAAAGGAGGACAACATTTGCCAAAGCATATGGGATAAAAGTGAGGTGCTATGGAGAAAATGTTGGGGAACACATTGGAAACTTGGGCAACATATTGGGAACCCATTGAGAACTTAAAAGGAACACATTGGGAACCAGGGAAAAATGAAAAAAATCCTTCCCCACCTGCCCCCCGCCCCCCCCCCCAAACTTCCCCCCCACCAAAACTTGAAAGGAAAAAAAGCAAGGCACCTTGATTGCACGCTTGGGCCTTCCCATCAGCTGCATGAAATTTCTCTTCCCAAGAGAGCATCACCATTTTTGGCCTGGGCTAATACCCCTTGCAAAGAACACCCTCCCTATAGAATTTTGGAGACATAGTATCATATTAATTACAATTCTTTTGAGGTGAAGTCGGGGAGATTTTGTGATTCATATTAATTAGATCATGGGTGGCTGCTAGGTGGTTCTGCAGGGGGAGGCTGGGGCCCAGGGTGGTGGCTCACAATTTTAAAGGAGCCATATTGATTGGCCCATCAACAATTTTAGTGGAACATTGGGCATGCCCCCAATAGAAACACCTCTTTGGATCCCCAGTTGCAAAATAGAAACAAATGTGCACCCCTGAAATTTCTCCTTTGTACTTTCTATAAGGGGAGTTGAACTTTGGGCAAACCATATGGGATAAAACCCAGGTGCTATTGGGAACAACTTGGGGAACACATTTGGGAACAAGGGAAAAAAACAAATTTAATTAATTAGTTCATGGGTGCTCTCAAAACTTTTTCTTTTTTTTTGAGGAAAGAGCCATATTCATTGGCCTGTCGACAATTTTTTTGGAACATTGAGCAGTCCCCAATGGAAGCACCTCTTTGGACCCCAGTTGCAAAATAGAAACAAATGTAGTCCCCTACAGCCTACCTTTTCAGTATATATACATGAGAATTGAACTTTGGGCAAACCATACAGGATAAAATTGAGGTGCTATTGGGAACACTTTGGGCAACAACGTGGGAACTCGGGGAACCTCAAGGGAACATGTTGGGAACACATTGGGAACAAGGAAGAAAAACAAAAGAAAACCTCCCACCACCCCACCCCGAAAAGGAAAACAAAGGGCCCATCATGTGTGCATGCTGAGCCTTCCCATTGGCTTCCCTCTTTGGACCCCAAGTCACAAAATAGGAACAATCATTCTCCCCTATGGTCCACCATTTCCATTCATATATACGGGAGTTGAACTTTGGGTAAACCATATGGGATAAAACTGAGGTGCTATTGGGAACAACTTGGGAACTTAAGGTCCCCACGGGAACACATTGAGAACCAAAAAAATCCTTCTCCATCCCTAAAGAAACTAGTTGTGTTTGCCCCCATACATGCTTGGTAAAACCTAAGATCATACATGCATGTCTACTATCTTTAGGCAATATCTCTAGGATGAATCGATTTGTGGCCAAGTTACACTAGCAAGTAAGATTGTCAGACAACTAGATGAAAGTTGATACAATTTAGAAACCATGAGATATGGGCATGATTTTTCACTAGTTTTCAAGTAGTTCATGTTCAATCTATCTCCCAAATTTGTCATGCTTCATCCTATGAAGCCATGTCGAAGGTGTGTAATCCCTCTTGCTGGGTGCTCCTAGATTTGATCTAGTTGAAATAAACGGTGATAAGTTCTGCACTTAACATGAGTGAGAAATTCAATCTTTCAAAGTATGCAATTCAAGGATTTGAACTGGTTATATGAACTACTGTAATTTCAGCACTCATTTATAAGAGCTAGGATAAGATTAAATTAATTCAGTATGTGATATTTCAACACCCCATATTTGTACTATGACACTCATATATGCCATTGTGCCCATTGTCACTTCTTATAATTTGCAAAAGAAAAGAACATGTGTCAAATTTTAGCACATAAGTTTCTAGAAAAATAGCATGTTAGGAAACTGAAAAATTGCTGAGAAATCTGCTCCTATGCAAAAAGGATTTATGCATTATGCTGTAAATTTGTTCGTGGGCTTGTGGGTACCATTTAGAAGTACGCCTTCTTTGCCCCTCTTTCTTGAATGTCTATGTGTCCAATTTACATTATGATCATAGTTTTTGGAGATGGGACAAATTTGATATTTCTTACTTAGTTTCACCCAAAGGTTGGAGATTTATTTTCTTTTTCATTGTCTAATATGCAATTTTTTCTTTTTTCTAAAATAAAAAGAAAATTGCCCAATATTCAAAATCATATTGGAATTTTTTGCTCTAATTGTTGAAATCTTTGCTTTTCATGAATATAGAAAATTGTGTATCCTATCTAGAATTTTTAAAATTGTCCCCTTAATACTTCATGAGTACCATGCAAATTTACAAGGGAAATTGCAATTCCCAAAAATCATCCGAACTTGTGGTTAGTTGTGGGATAAAAATCTAGCAAATTCTAAATTTTACAGTTTTATAACAATCTTGATCCAACTCTTTTTTTTTCATTATTTAATTTCATGTACATGTTAATTATATGTTTATTGTTCAAATTCACACATCAATATTGTTCATTACAAGCAAATGTCAATTGTGCATTTAGCATTTTGTACACAAAAGCAACAACAAATACATTTCCTTTGTTGTTGTAAAGTATTACAACAAACTTATTTGGTAATTTTGTCTATAAGAATTATTTTATGATCTAGGATAAATTGCACTTGACATGGATACATATGAGTTCAAGTATGGCTTGAAAACAAAACATGCTTTCCATACTACATTCACCTAAGAAAATCATACAAAACAAAACAAATGCAAATCAAAAATACTTTTGTTTTAGTATTTATTCCAACCCTTGAATTTTCCAACAAAACATTGACTTGACATGCAAATGACACAAAAATTATGTCACTTATTACTTTAAATTGCTAACTAACATTGGTTGATTCCCATCATAGTAACCATGTCTACACAAATGCATCATTGATTGAAGTAGTAATCCATAACTTAGGTAGGCCTTGGGAAGTAAATATTTGCTTTGTTCTTACAATCATTTTTAGCACTAACCATTTGCAGATACTTTATAAAATTGTAATTTAGATACAAACTTACAACACTTATCATGCGTAAAATTAACATTTATTTACTAGGAACAAAACTTTGCTTTGCTTTTAGTGCAACAATATCAGATGTAAGATTTTCAAAATCAAAGAACTAAGAAGGTTCAATTTCTTGATATTATATTTTAAATGAACCTTTTCTATGATGGGTCCATCTTGTAGTTATTTCAAGTAAGCCAAATTACTGATATCATACAATTTTTTTTATAAAAAAATGAGCCATGCTCATCATATCACCAGACTTGTCCATGCAAAGTGCTTGCACATGCAAAACCGCACAAAATACCAAATTCAGGACTTCTATTCTCTTCCTCTACCTGAAATGATATTTGAATGTGTTGGATTGCTTGCTAGTTCATCAACTAGATCTCAATATTTATACAGCAAAGGGGCATTGTAGTATCACGAATGGCATTGATCCATGATGTGGTATTGATCCATGCTCAGAGAGTTGCCAATTACCTTGAAACTTGTTCCCAACGAAAGAAAGTTTGTGCTAGTTATTATGATTGCCCCAGCGGGTGTCCATGTGCAAACGTATTTGGTGCCCCTGCACATCACTCATAGTAGCAATCGAGAATGCCAACAATACCAACCAATTACTTCTATTTATAAATCTTGAGACTAGAAGTGCACAATCCATAATTTGAACTGAAACTTCTTTAGAAACTAGTGTTGTGTAAAATTCACTATGGAATGGTCAAATGTTGCCCATAATGTTACATAGGGTGCAAGGTGAGCCCCATTAATGTGAGCTAAAATAATGCACCCAACACAATGGGCAGGTTGAGGCTATTCTATGACATTAGGGTCTAGGATGGCAAAGTGAACAATTTAAAGAAAAATTCATGTTCAACAGAGACATTTTGGTCAGTACTACGAATGTATGATCATTGCTGGAAGATTATGACATGTGATGTGGTCAAGATCCTTAGTGTTAAATCAATGTGTTGTAACTCACAATATCTTCCTTAGAATGGAAATTATCAAACAAGTTTCTTCTAATCAAATTTTTTATAAAAAATTTGGGGTTTCAAAACTTGGTAAATTTTTTGCAAATTTGAACTTTAAAAATGAAAATTTCCATTTTCTTCATTGTTTTGGTAGCCACGTTGAAAAAATTTGCCAAAAGAAAAAATCGCTACTTGTGATGTTTTAAAACAACTAAAAGAAATGTGTTTGTTGTTCTTTTGTCTACAAAATGCACAATTGATGTTTTCTTGTCATGAAAAATACTAATATATGTGGACCATGAACACATAGTTATTTGAAGTTTTTAAATATGAGACCATAGTCCATAAGGGGTCAAATAAATATTTGTTGTAAAAACATACCAATTTGGAATTTGCTAGATTTCTATTCCATCAATAGTTAGAATTCCAATCATTGAATTTGTTCCAATAGTATGTACTTAATTCCCATTGATTTCATAACAAAGTATGCGTTTTCATTGTTTTTTTTTGGTATGTATAGGTTTGGGTATGAAAAAAACTTTGAATCTAGAGTGCAAAAAGGAAAGAGAATTATCTTGAAGAAAATTTGAGTTGTTGACCTTCAAAATGTCCACCTTGCAAGCTCACTATGATTATCTATGGTAAATTTGAAGTAAGTTGCATTCAAACACAAGAATCTCATACTCAACATATCAACCGCAAAATCCCTAGAAAAACATGTCATTAAACCCATGAAATAACTAGCACGTTCATGTTAAGTATCATTAAATTTCAACCCCTCTTTTAGTCCAATTAGAACTTGGTCATGTTCCTATGTCAAGAAAATTCACATGGGGAATTTTCTCTAGTTTAACTCATTGCTCCAAATCCCATACACATCCTTTTAGGCAGCACATTCAAATAATTTCTTTACAAGCTACCATTAATAAATGTTATGCTTGATATTTGAGAAGATTATGAGTTACAAGTGATGAAACTTCTTATCACTATTGAAACCTTGCCCATGCCTCTTCAACTCTCTAGATGTTGACACACAACATGGGATATAATTCTTGCACAAAAACGTAAAAAATGGAAGAAGTTGCAATCTTCTTAAAATTCGAAATAGAAAAATTGGGATACTAAATTACCTTTAGCCATTTGCTAGTAATTTGAATCATGATTTAGGTCATGTTTGGACTAAATTGTGCTCACCTTCTTTTCAACAATTGAGGTTATCCTTGACCATAATCAATTTTATTTTCAAATTAATTTTTTAACTACTTTTAAAAACTACATTCCAATTCAATGAATTCTAATGTGCATGTAAATAATTTGATTCAAAACACTTTTGCATCTTATTTTGAGGAATTCAACACTGAGGGGATGATAAGAGGGAAGCTTTTGGAACTTTCTTTTACATGAATAACAAAAAATCAAAATCTAACTGCATCCAATATTGTTTTTACTACAACAAATATCATACACATTGTAAAGCCAAAGATGTGCAAATGACCTTATAAGATTGTCCTAGCTAACTAAAAGCCTTCTTCCTTGAATATAACTTTGAATTCCATGGCAAATTTATTTATGGAACACAATATGTATGTGTTTAAACTCTCAAGCACATGTGTCAATTTCCCAAAGATATCTACAACAAGTCCTCTAACACCCACACACAAATGTACAATCCTCTAGTTGACAAGATTGTAAGTAAGGAGAAACCAATATTAGTTTCCTTGAAACAAACATCATAATAAACAATACTCATAGAACAACCAGCTTGTTGATCATGAGAGCACAAGATATGGAAATTGCATACCAATAGATCAAATCTCACCTATCCCTCAATTTCATTGCCAAACTAAGGTGAAATAAATACATAGCTTTCAAAAGATTGAAAAGTTATAGTTGTAAACCTAAACACAATGCACTTGATTTTTGTGAATTACAAGAAATGACATATGTGCACAAATGGCATGAAAGAGTTTCTTAATGGTAGAAAAGACAATATTGAATGACATATTATAAATTCAATCATAAATCACTAAGATAGAATGTGTATAAAAGCTGAAGGTTCACAAGTCTAATTAGATGTGGATTTTGTTGTAATGTAGTAGTGAGGATTTTGCATGGACAAGTAAAAATGATAGATGTTGAGTACAAACATTAATATCAATTACTTTTTGAACAATTTAAAATGAAATTCACTCATTTCAAACAACTAAAATCCCACCATGCAAAATTAACAAATTTGTGCATTGTCCATTTTGATGTTAATTGTTGTGTGAGAAGAGTTTTTGAATGATGTTAATTTCCAAGATTGTGTTAATGTAAAGGAAAGTTTTTGCATTATTCGCAAGAGAACAAGTTATCTACTACTCCATGAACTATGCTTGGAAGTAACAACTATGGGCTTGTAGTATTATTTAGAGTTGCATTCATCTAAATTGGATGGGATGCAAGTTCAACTATGAACTTCAAACCAAAGTTGATGAATTATAATGATGATGAAACTCAATGACAATATGTGAAAATTGGTGTACCAACTGAACATGGCAAATCACCTCATAATAGTTTTCCATTTCACAAGCTTTGTTGTTTTTCACAAGCATCCTTTTCAAATTAGGGCATATTTTTAGTTCTTCACCCATTAAAACAAAAGAGAATTGGAATTGAGTTTGGTGCAAATTTTGAGCTCCAAAATTCGAACTTTCTCAAAAATAATAAAGCCTTACAACTATCTACCGATCATTGTCACCTTTAGGTACTTTGTTTTGTAGCTCACACCCAAATAATGGAGGTAGGGAAACATACATGTAATTGTTTTGAGGTTTAGATTTAAAAAATCAGCTTTGAACGAGATGTTCATGAGTTGTAACTTCCTCAATTTCAAAGATGGTTTTGAAAAAACATTGTCCACGATAGCACAAACAAGAAGGCCCAAGTTTTGCAATTATACTTCTTTTAAGATTTTCAAAAAATCATTTGTGTTGTTGTTTCCAAGGTCTAAATCCATAATTTGCACATACACAATTCTCAAAATGTGTATTAATCCAATGATTTTCTTTTTCATAAGCTTAAAACTTTTGAACTTGGACAACAATAGATGGAGGCTTTCTAGATTTGGAGCCTCCAAGATCACATCATAGCCGTGGTCTCACATCCCTCTCAAGGAAAATGATTTCAAACTTAAACTTACACTTATAATCAATTTTGGATCCCAAAATTTTATGTAATCAAAATACAACAATTGAAGCTTTTCACAAGTTGAGACAAACCATTGCAATTATAATGTTGACACTTCAATATGATGTATAATAAGAAACAATAAGCAAAAGAATCCTTGAACAATGGAATTTGTACTTATAAATCTCACATATGTGTTTGACAAATCCAAGCTTGAAGAGATTACATTTTCCCACATTTCTCCAACATGTTCATGTATGGTGTGGACATTGGCACCTTGTAAGTTAGATGTTAGATAAAATCACAAATATGCAAAAGCCAACCAATTATGGCTATTATTGAAAAGCTAGTGCCATGAGAGATGTTCAAGTTTTGGAAATTTTGATCAATGCATGATTGTATTCATTAGCACACATTCTAATTATTTTGTGTTGGATTCCTTACAAGCTAAGGAACAAGTCCAATTGTAAAATGATGCACTATCACTCTCCACTTTCAACACATCATTAAAACCCTCATCACGTCCTTCACATTGTCCAAACATGACATGATGTTTGTTCATAAACAAAACATTATACACTTCTAAAACACATGTACACAAGAATCTCATATTCCTATGCATGCATCTTCAAACTAAACACAATGTGTGAATTCAAATTGAAAAGATAACAAGACAACTCTATGAATGTTATTGCAAATGAACAAGAATAGAAAATTATTTATACTCACCTCTTTAAATAAGTTGGGTGGTTCTTACTAATAATTAAAGTCATAACCTAACACTAACTCCAAATATGTACCACTAACTAGTAACAAAAGTAGTTAGGTAACTAAATAAGAATTAAGATATTCATTAATAACTAGTTAGTTAACATTTATCTAGATTTTGACTTGATACATACAAAAGTAAAATCTGTACTAATACATGGTAACATATTTTGACTGAAAACTTAGAATTTCAGATTTATACATCTAATAACTACAGATTTAGCATTTGAAAAAATCAAATTTGTGTATTTGATAACTATATATTTTACATTTAAGAAGGCCAAATTTGTACATATGACAGTGCAAATTTAACTGTTTAAAAAGTTAGATCTATACATCTAGCGATTAATTCTTAAATAGTCAGATGTGTGGTTGATACAGGGTTAACATTACTCCCTTGTCTAATCTCGATTATATCTTCATAAGTTCGCGGAAAAAAATCTAGGAACCAACAAAGAAAAAACACTGATTTTGATGTTTCCATCCAATACTTGTTCTTGATATGGGACACTCATGCATATAGCAAGAAACTTTGCATCTAACTTATCATCCTATGAAAGTACAGATTTTGAAAAGACATGAATAGCCCAAAATACAATGATAACTAGATTATAAATTTGTGCTTATGTGTTTCTTGTGTAAGCACATGTGTAATGCAAAATGAGGTAATCGATGATGGTGTTGGATTTCTATGGTTTAGCCTCTCTTGCACAATTTTATGGTTTGGCTTTTCTTGCAAGATTTTGTGGTTTGGCCTTTCTTGAATGGTTTGGTTTGTGAAAACATTTCTTAAAACAGGTAATTGGCAAAAATAGGGGTGTAAGACACGCCTTACAATAATCATTCTTTCTCCTGCTACAGTGGAAGTGGTGGCGATTTACTTGTATTAGTGTAAGTCTTCAAAGTAGAAAGCACAGAAATCCTTAGATTTGTTGTGGAAGTTGTGGTGACCACTGGCTGTGTAACATGTGGTGATTGGTGGTCATCTGTGGGTGAAAAACCATGGGCATTAAACACCAGCAGCGTCTCCGTAGGCGCGCGTGTATTCGCAAGAACAACTATATCTACCTTGAATCCATTGATGGGTTGGTGCTCATAATTGAACATTCATGTCAAATTCAGATGATTTTGGTGATTTCTTGAATAGGTACAACTGGCAAAACACATGTTGAACAAAAATGATGGAGCACTAGTGCAAAATCATACACATCCATAGAGGTTTCAACAAATTAGAAATGGTTGACATTATAGTTCACAATGCAACATGTGGTGGGCTGTTGTAAGTAATTTGGTGTCTTGTGTGCAAATTGGTTGGTGTTGCAGGTACAGAAGGCACCAAACCAAATTTGTGGGACCTTTTCAACCATTGGCTAATATGTTACGAATCTTGGTCCATAAAACGTATAAATGTTGTTGCATACCCACCTCTTAGTTTTCTCAACAATACTTTTCTTTTTCATTTTATCTGCAAGAATTTGAAGCAACATTGCCTTTTCCAAGCACTCCCCCATTGAGTGATTATAACTTTGTGATTTATAATTCAATTATTCGATCACAAGAATAAAACAGAATGTATTGACTCAATAAATGGTGAAAAAAATTACAGATCTAAAGGGTCTCCTAGAGATTTCTGATTTTGAACACCCCTCCCATGGAGATGAACAAATTTTTAATTTTAGCCCAAAAATTGGTCATAAAAAAAATGCAAAGGCTCCTCAAAGATTTCTGATTTTGAACACCCTTCCCCTGGAGATAAACAAATTTTGAATCTTAGCTCACAAATTAGTCATAAAAAAATGAAAAAAATGCAAACGGTCTTTAGAGATTTTTGATTTTGAACACCCCCCCCATGGAGATAGACAAATCTTGAATCCTAACCTAAAAGATGATCATTGAATCTTCATAAACAAAATATACACTTTAAAATACATGTACACAAAAATCTCATTATTCCAATATATGCATGTCTAAATAAATATAATGTGTATTCAAATTCAAAAAATAACAAGATAACTCTATGAATGTTATTGCAAACTAATAAAAATACAAAATGATTCAAACTCACCTTGTTAAATAGGTTAGGTGATTCTTACTAGTAACTAAAATAGTAACCTAACACGATTTCAAAATATATACCACTCACTAGTAACTAAAGTAGTTGGTTAACTAAGTAGGAACTAAATACTTACTAATAATGAATTAATTAATACTTATCTAAATTTCGACTTAACACATATAAAAATCAAATTTGTACTAATACATGATAAAATCAATCTAACAAAATATCTACAAATTCTGACTTAACATTTTAAAAAATAAATCTATACATCTAATAACTACAAATTTAACACTTAAAAAAATCAAAATTGTCTATTTGATAATTACAAATTTAACTCTTAAAAAATCAAATCTATAAATCTAATACTAAAGTTTAATATTAAAAAAATAAAATTTATACATATCATAATTACATATTTAACACATAAAAAATCAAATCTATACATCTAATAACTACAAAATTAACATTTAAAAAAAGTCAAATGTATGATTAATACAAGGTTAACAATCTTGCCAATCACTTGTAATGGAAATCCCTCCATCTCTGTAGCTCTCTTTTTTTCATAGTCTCCAGCTCCTCTTCCTCTCCTTCTATTCTTGAATCTTTGCCTCACTACAATTTGTCCCTCCTCCTTTATGTCTCTTCCCCCACTACTGCAAGCCTACCATGATCCATTGATCGCTTACAATACCAGCGGCAAATAGTTGCCTACAATGAATAATAAATTCCTGAATAATTGAATCCAAATGTGGGTGGTGGCTAGAAAGATATGACCCAAGATTTCTTGGGTGTTTGTTGGATTCTTTGAGGCATAAAACATAAAGCACCTTCTATGGAGTGATACTGCCACTGCCAATTATGGCAAGTTCAAACGATTTAAATTTAAAAATGTGGAATAGTTACTTTCCTATTTTGGCAAAATTTAAATTATTTTTGATAAATGTTGATTTTTTCAAAATTAACTTCTCGAAAGCTATAAATTATTTGCCCCAATATTTACATTTTTGTTCATTTTTTTCCTTGCCTCTATGGTAATTGGAATTTCAGGACATTTCCATCTTTGTTGTAGGAATGACGCAGTGAAAATAAAATAAAAATATTCAACAAGAAGATGTAGGAGTGGTAAAGGTATTAATTACCATATTATAGAATGTGGCATGTAAGGTTTTTGTGAGGAATTTGGCCAAATTTCCAAACAGACGATTTGGGTGAACCCACATTTCTGAGTGAAAAGAGAAACAGAAACAATGTCTCATGCCCACCACATTCCATTCCATTCCATAATGGTTTCCATGATTTGCATCAAATGGGTATGTGGATTTTGAACAATGGTTAGATCAGCTAGAATTCAAAAAGACTTGTCCATTGTGCCTTTTAAGGGGGACTAAAAAGAGGCAAAAGAGGTCACATGGAAAACCATTCTATGCTATGGAAGGGTTGAGCACAGGGCTTTTTCTGGAAGTCATTGTTTCTAGCCAAAGTGGCCATCATCCATTGCAAGATGTAGAAAAAGCGATCATTGAAGAAAGAATTAGCCAAAACTGGTTGTAAACTATAAATTAATTATAAATATTTAATCATTTTTTGGCTACACATTGAAAACCAAATATCCGAAGATGATGATTTTTACTTTTTCCCTTTTCTCCCTTTTAGCAATTGAAAACCTCCAAAATCACTTCTTTTTCAACTTTTTAATTTCACTTTTTGGTCAAAATAAAAGTTGGTTGAGCAAAGCTGCTCATTATCTTGGGTAAGGTGCCAGGCAAGGCCCCTTAGGATGAGTTAGGCAACACACCCAACATAATCGGTAGAGCAAAGGCCATTTCATGCAAAGCACCCAGCTTAATGGGTAGGGCAGGGCCAATCCAGGATGTTAAAGTTTCAGTATTAGGTTCAGTGATATGAAGAAAAATTCATGTTTAACAAATACATTTCAATCACTATTATGAAAAAGTATGATCATCATCATTCATTGTGTAACATAAATTTGATCAAGAAAATGATGTAATCTATCACCCTAAATTCAAAGATTTTATTAAGTTCCACAAAAATGATGAACTCACATAGTTAAGTTGAAGTAACACCATTAACATAGAGTTTTAGCCCCAAAAGATTGAATCCAAAGGTGGGTGGCTAAATAATGATCTAAACCCAAATTTCTTGGGTATTTGAGCAGATCAAAATAAGCAATACATCAAATAATAGCAAGTTCAAACTGGTGTTGGCTGGTTATTGATTTGTTTCATAACCATCACGTAGGTTACTTTTTGACAAAAGTTAGGTGTTGGTTAGGTGATCAATATTTTTTGAAGAATTATCATTGGTTGTGCATAAAGTTAGGTTATCAAATACCCAATTGATAACTATTGGCTAGAGGCTAGTTTATACACTAGTTATAGTGTTTTTAAACAATGAAAAGTTATTTATTTGAAAAATATTTATTTGGGTTTTGTTTCAAAAAAAATGTTTTCTGTTTAGTAACTGAGTTGATAATTAGGTTAAAACTCAAAAACTCAGTAAATTATCAAAAATTTGAAATTTCAATACTAGACATTTATCAATTTCATTGGTTATCCCAAAAATCAATAACATGGTAGGAAATTAATTACCGGCCGATAACCAAGTGAAGACTCAATAACTCATCAACATTTGTTCAAACCAGCAATAGTTCAAAATAGAAAATGTTTCATGACATTCCCCAAAAAAACAAACCTTGCATACTAACACATTCCCAACATCATTTGGCGAACACTGTGTTCCCTCAAAATGTGGGAGCAAATGAAAACATGTATGTTTAGTATTTTATTCCCTTACAAAGCAAGCCAAGAGAAGCTATTGAATTTACTTTTAAAAATATACTTGTGTTATACCAAACTTTACACTATTTGAACTAGTGTTGTTGATTATTGAGTCTTGACCCAGTTATGAACCAGGTTATCAAT
>Ga0116228_10001944_pt1 | contig 17536 bp, 11 predicted proteins | sample S1TSphfallax_2_FD_89694 | JGI IMG/M metagenome (GOLD analysis project Ga0116228, IMG submission 89694) | Host-associated microbial communities from peat moss isolated from Minnesota, USA - S1T2_Fc - Sphagnum fallax MG | ecosystem: Host-associated > Plants > Peat moss > Unclassified | place... | reverse complement strand
AATTCCAAAATTTGGTACTTATTCTAAACTTGCAATTGCAAATATTTTGATATCCAAAACACAACTTACAATTTGTTGTATATATATTTAAATATAAATATAGAACAAAATTATGTTCTATAATTAATAAAAAGGTTTTAAAATTTGTTAAATTATAAAATTATATATTTATCATCACCATTTTTTTTATATACAAATATAAATTGGAACCAAAAAATCAAAAGTTAAAAAAGAAATTTATTTACTTGAAAATATGGATATAGATATAAAATTGAATAAGGTTGGTTTACAAATAATAATGAATTTTCATTATAATGTTGGCAATTGTCTTTTTTATGTTATTTCATATTTATTAAATTGTTTGTTAACATCATCAACAATTCGACAAAATTGCATGGCTTATTTATAAAAATGTCTGATACTTGGTACACTAGAAGCATTATATTGTCATAGATTTGAATTGAACACTTAGTTTTTACATGATGGAAAAGTAATTAATGAACCAAGCTACATGCAAAAAATGTCAATACTTGCAACAAATGGTGGATTATGGGGTGATTTTAGTCTTGTGTTTTGTATTGAAATATTTGCAACATGCCCATTTCATGTATGGAACAAAAATAATGGACGAATAATGTCAAAATGGGCAAACGAATATAATACTGAAAGTTTACATATAGTTTACGAAAATAATCATTTTGAACCTACAGATGTGCATAATGAAATTGCTGATGCTGTAAATGTTTATAATTGCAATGTAAATAATCAAATGAATAGAAAATTTATAACAAAAAAATAAAAGTAAAATTTGAACTTAAAAGAAAAATATTTAGTTAGACTTTTGAATTGAATAGTGCACTACTAAAAATGGTAAAAACACATCTTGAATGAACTAAACAAGAAGTTGAATTAACATTTATTCATCTATATCCGCATTTAGCTTTGAATGCATTACAAATCAAACAACATTTAAAACATCTTGAATTTAAAAAAATTTAAATAACATTAAAAAAAATTGTTTACAAAACTATGAAACAATTATTGTTAAGGTGCCACAAATTTATGAAAATGATGATTAAGAATATGTGTCAAAAACAAATCAAACTAAGAAACAATTTATGAAACTATAACAAAAAGAAAAAGTGTTACAAGGTGTTGATAAACAAAATAATCATTGCTACAAAATGTGGATGCAATTCACTATTTCCCCACTAGGTCCCATTCAATGTGACTAGTGAATTCATTCATGATCCAATGAAATCACTTGGCATACAAGGAGTCCTTTTGTTGTAATGAATGTCGATAAAAAATTAACAAATAATCATAATAATGTTAATGGTAAACATGCGAATTTTGCAACTAATCTATGTGAGCATAATAATTTAACAATGGGGAAAAAAACCAAGAATTAAAAAAAATGTTAGTAACGAATATATTATTAAATATAAGAAAGATATTGCAAATCAAACATGTTTTTGTTGTCAAAGGTTGTGTTTTTGACATCAAGTTTTTTATGTTTCACAATCATGTATTGAACAATTTCTAAATATTATTAAAAACATGAAATCGAATGATGATGTGTTGATCTATATAGGTTGTCAAAAGAAAATTGATTTAAATCAACCCTTAATTAAACTTAATGTTATGAGATTATATTGTAACTAACAAATCAAACATGGAATTTATTTTAATGTTGAAAAAAATTGAAAAAAACTTAATTGCTCCTCAACTTACTCTTGCACATTTTTTTCAACTACATGGGTATGGACAATATGCGATCTACATGGTAGTATTGTAAATGTACCAACAAATTTAAATTTGGTACAAAACGTTTTGCAACAAATGCCATATGATGACTCATCAGTTTTTTTAAAATAATAATATAAGTTTATGTATATGTTAGGTTATGTTCATCCAAACATTGTAATAAACATTACAACAAATCCATCAACCTCCATTATACGTTAATGCAAAAGTTTATATTAAGCCAAATTGGCAAGGTTTGGTAGAACTTGCTAATGCAACTAAGGCAACTATTTTTTTAAAAAATTAGAAAATGAATTCAATGTTATAATTTAGACATATTTGAAAAAATTGCTGAAAACAATTGAGGCAACACAATGTTTCAAAACTTATTAAATCGTAATCAAATAATTGATGATAAATCTAAACCAATAATAATTTCTCTTGGTGAAAGCTTCATAGTTAAATTGTTTATTGATAAAATTATAAGGAATATAATTTTCCAACATTGTTTTTTGTATCCAAGACCATCTTTTGAATGTTCATATCAAAAAATTGTACAAGCTAAATTAACAAGCATTAATAAAAAAATTCATATACCATATAACAAACATATTTTTGAACAATTAAAAATTTAATTCCTTTGAAATTATCTTCTACATGGATTCACGTTCAAAAATAAAAATTGTCAAATCATGTTTTAACAACTAGTGATGTATCAAATAATGTAAAATTAGATAAAATATTAAAATTTCATTTAAGTTATATTGTTTTGTTGATGCACATTAAGACATTTCCAAATTATTTAGACCACCTTCAAAAAGACATTTTTGTAATGATTAGACAACTTGGATCTCCAATGTTTTTTGTAACATTCATCATAGTGTAAATAATTGGTCTATACTATTGAAAATATTAAAAGATTTGCATACTAAACATTTTCAACAAAATGTGAAAATATTCTTTAATGATTCATTAATTGATGAAGATTTTGTTTTAAATGACCCTATTACATGTGTGTGATATTAGGAACATAAAATGAGTTGTTTACATAAATTACTTAAGAAGATCAACATTTTATTTGGAGAAGTTCAAGATTATTTTTTCAATACAAAATTTCAATTGGAGGTTTGACATATGATACACATCTTGTATCAACAAATTTATCAATTTATGAATGAAAAAATTGATAATTTTGTTGATAAATACCTAACAACTAATCAAACTATTTTACCAAAAGCTATTCATAGTGCACAAATACATCAACATAAATGAACATGAAAGAAAAGATAATAACAAATCTTTCAATTTCAATATCTTAAATCACCAATGTAATGTACAAAAATATGATTACCTTTAGATAAAAAAAACTTGTACTCCAACTTTGTGTAATATAACAACTCAAATTTTCAATAAAGTTATTAACATGGGTATAAGTTTAAATATCACAATTGATGATTTGTACAAATAATTACAAATAGATGAAATTATTTATTCATTTGCATTACGATGTACATTATGTAAACCAACATTATTTTAAAAACGTAACATATATGCAAAACCTTTATGGTAAATTAATATAAATGCACAACTCATTTTAAATCCATATGTTGTCGTTGTTTATTGCACTACTTATTTAACAAAAATGGATAAGTTTGTTACATGTGAAATGCAATATATATCAAACAAATGTAAATTTGAAAAGAGACTTAAGCATATAAATGAATTAAAAAATTAGTATGTGCATTTCTAAACACACAATCCAACAAACAATACATATATCATTATCAATTCCACTTTATCATTCAACAAGAAATTTTCAAGTCATAAATATGTTAAAGAGTTTCATAAGGCATTTGTATTATTACCAAAAAAGAAAAAAAGTTATCATTAACTTCGATAAACATACATTGTAAATCACTAGTTGAAAAATATATTTAAAAAGACGTGATATTAGATTCTTTATGCCTTGCTGAATTTATAGCAAATTATGATACTAAAACATGTAAAATTTGCAAATGTGTTATTTTTTGGCTTATTTTAATGTTCATACAAATCCTAAACCCCAATCTTGGATAAAATAACAATAGTAGTTCCTTATAATCTCAAAAAATCTCACATTGAATTTCAAAAAAATAAATATGTATATCATTTCAATACTAATAATAAAGATAATGATGAAAGAGATTATTTACAATCCAAACTAAAAGAATATGTTAAAAATTCATGAAACTAATGGTTGGGAAATATTATTTAAAATGGAATTATCATTGAAACTAACGATCCACATAAAAATTCATTAGTTACAAATGTTAATGAAGTTGAACAATATGATTTAACATATGAAAATGGTATACAAATGAAAAATTGTAATAATAAAATTGAAATGTTAAAACATAGTTTGTTGAAAATGAAATTATGAATGTATACCATATGAACATTTTTCTTTAGAAATGAGAAAATTAAACACTAAACAAAGAATTATTGCAGATGATATTTTGCATTGGAAAAACAAATATCCATTAGAACCTTTACATCTTTTTTTAACAAGAGGTACATGGAGAGGAAAAACATGCACACTTATGTGTATTATACAAAATATGTTGCAATATTATATAAAACAAATAACAAATGTTGATCCTTTAAATAAACATACATAGGAAAAAAATTGTTTAATATTATTGGGACAATTATACATTCACGACTTGCCATTAAACAAAAATTTAATAAATTTAAAACATTAAGTGATGAAAAATGTAACACTTAAATTAAAACTTATGATCAATTACAATTAGTAGTAGTAGATGAAATACCTTTGGTAGGTAATAGAATACATGTTGTCATTCATTGATTGTAAATTACTTATTATAAATCAAGTTCATAAAGAGTTTATGAGTGGCCTTGATGTTATAATGACTAGTGACTTTTATCAAGTTCCACCAATTCAAGATTCATGGATTTCCAAATTAAAAAACTAATGGATTTGATATTCTTGGAACTAAATTTTTGCATGAAAATGTAAAATGTTATGAATTAAAACAAGTTAGGCAACAAAATGATTTTGAATTAATTAACATTTAAAATATATTTCAAACAACATCACAAGCTTATGAAGATATTAATTTCATAAATAAATTTTGTTGTAAATGACCACCAATAAATAACACTTTACCATAGGTGTTATATACCAACACTAAAATTATTCAACATAAAAAAAACATATTTGAAAACACGTTTGGTGAAACATTCACATTTTTTGCACAAGATGTTCATTTTAGAGTATTAATAATACTAAGCCGAGAAGTTGGCTTGCATTGTAATTATTAGTCAATAAAAATATGTTAATCAAATTATGTGCAAGAAATTATGTAACATTAGATGGTCTTGTAAATGGTGTTGATAGGATATTAAATATTATATAGAACCATTTTCAAAATCATTCATATGGATATATTTTGAAAACATTCAAATTGGAAACAACACAAAAAAAAATTCTCATTTATATAAAAAGTTTCCAAAACTAAATAAAAGTTGGACACCAATTGAATTCAATACCCTATTCAATTAGTTGCAAGTCGCACTATACATTATGCACAAGGTTTAATGCTTGATCATTTAGTATTTGATCCAATTGGTGTAACAAGACATGGTCTTACATACACAATTTTGTCTTGCATTCATTGAAAGGAACATTTATGTTATATAAAAATATAATATTTTGTCTTGTTATAATAAAAAAGGACAATGATATTTTATGACAAAATGGTCTACTATCAAATACAATATCAACAACAAATATTGATGTGAAATTCATTTTTGCAACCTTTAATCAAAACACATGAAAAGTTATGCATGTAATTGCAATTTACAAACCTCTTAAAATGCATATATCTTATTCTATTTCGATTTAGAAACTATTTTGAAAAAAATTCCTATTGAATATCCAATTGTAATGATTGGAGATATTAATGTTGACATGTTCACAAGCATGTCACAATCAATGACATTACAAAACATTATGAATAAATATGGGTTTAAAAACATTCTTCCCTTTAAAACAACAATAACACATAAATAAACCATATAGGGACTAATGTTTTAATACAACAATGTCATTTTGGATCAACAAAAGCATATTGGACAAGCCATAAACCTATATATTTTGCATTTAAATTACCAAATTATGTTGAAAATTTTAATTTACCACATAATAAAACATAATTTCATTTTCCTTTTGCAATTATGTCAATGCAACTATTGTAAAGATTAGATTTTTAAATTTATGAAAAATATTCTTTTTATTAACATTAAATGATGATGTTTTCCTTGAATAGTGAATTATTTTTCCTTTCTATTCAAATGATTTCAAATACAAACATAGGTCATGTCCATACATGTAATGTATATATCTATATATGTATGCCTATGTGCATGTGTATTTATTGATGTATTTGGGTTTGTATGTGTTTATATTGTTCATGACTACAATTATTGTTAAATGAGGTTAATAAAAACTATCAAACTCTATTATGTGAAATTGTTGCAAAATCTCACTCATTCATTTTCAAAAAATTGAAATTCATTATCAAAATTATTATGAATTAACATTTACTAAATTTGTACATATTGAATGTTGTTAAGCAAATATTTAAAATATATTTTAAAATTCATTTGTGCATCAAATGATTTGCATTTCATTGTTTACAAAAACAAATACCTATTTGAGCATTCTTCACCAATTCTAATTCAAGTTGAATGTCCACTTCCAATTGCATGTTTTGGGCATGATGTTAACATTACACAATTAAAAAAAAAGTTGTGTGACCAATGAACTTACATTCTAGAATGTGTTTAAGACCTCAAAATGAAACCCTAACAAAGTGTAAAATATAACTTCCCATGGACACTTAAAAAGAACCAAAAGGCCAATTGAATGCATTCCAAGAGTTTGATTTGTCAAGGTGTTTCAACTTGAAAGAATTACCTTTACAATTATTGTTCAATGAGGTTAATAAAAACTAATCAAATTCTATTATGTGAATTTATAACAAAATTTCATTTATTTATTTATTTTAATCCTAATTCATCATCAAAATTATTATAAAATAAATTTATTAATTTTGTACATATCAAATGTTGTTAAGCGAATATTTAAAATATATTTAAATATTCATTTGCACATCAAATGATGTGAATGTATTTGAATTTCATCGTTTACAAAGACAAATACCTACTTGAACTCTTTTCTAACTCTAATTTAGGTTGAATGTCCATTTCCAATTGCATGTTTTGGGCATGATGTTGACACCACATGATTCACCACAGAGGTAGGAAAAGATTCAACAAGTTAACACATAATAACTATGCAATGGACCTAAAGAGGCTATAGAAACCAACTTAGATATAATACAAATAGGATTATGTGGATATTCAATTGCATAGTTCCCCATGTGATTGCAAATAGTCCACCTCGTTGTCTGAATAATAGTTGAAACATTGACTTTGCACTTTGTTAACACAATTGATTCATATTTTGGAGTGACTTGCACAAATCAAATATTCAAATACTAATGGTGGTGCATGTATTTATAAATAAATAATCTTCAAAAGTACAAAGAATTTTTTAATACCCATGATTCAAAAAGAATATAGAAATGAACATATAATAAGGAACTACATATATTAAAAAAAGAAAACCCACCCTTAAGAAAAAAGAAAAACCTACAAAATAAAATTAATGATTTGCTTGAATAGCAATGCTAGACATGCATCAATTTGTAACATACAACCCTTTTACACCATTTATAACATGATTGCCTTTAACAATAACCTCACATATTATTTCATTGCCATTAGACTTGGTGACAATACTTTTGGTTTTTGTGGGGATGGGATATGTAATGATTTGTACCAAAGAGAACATTACTTGTAGTTGAATATCTAAAGCTTATGTGAAAATTATCCCCTATTTACGTGAGGCACCAATTCCTTGTTTTGGATTAATAATAGTTAAAAATTGTGGTGGCAACTTTAAACTAGCTTGTAACTTGGACATAAAAGGTTCTATGTAGAAAAAAAAACCTTTACATGCTAAGAATCCCTTTGTAGATATCCTCAAAGAATTCAAGATCATTATGTTTCATCAAATTTTTATGTAAGCAGAACTTAATGTTGTCAAAAAAGGTCTCATTCAATCCTTTATCCAAGGAAGCACACCATCACAATACATTCAATTTGTATTACATTAACTAAATGTTTCTCCCATGGATCATTAAACTGAACATGAGAATCTCCTTGTGTCTACCATCAGTCACTAAACAAGAAGTTTAATTTATTCACTCATGATTAAAATCGTTTGATTGAAAATTGCAATATTAGATTTCTCGTGTTCCATTACAAAAGGTTTCATTATGACTTTCAAATTTGTGTCATAAAAAAACTGAAGACAACATATGTGCTTATTTATCATTATACAATTTATAACTAGGTAATATATGAACATGTAATTTTGACTTAATAATTTATGACTTTGTAATTTTTACTAGATAATTTATAACTAAATTATTTATCATTGAATAAATTATAATTTAATTTATTAATTATTTTGCTTCAAGCTCCTAAAAACATCAATTCATGAATGTAACAATTGAAGCTTCATAATTTAGTACAACAAGACTCTTAACATTATACAAACTTTCTTTTTTACACATGTTTTGCACAACAATGGCAAAAGCTTTATCTATTTAAGCAAAACCAATAAAATGATGGCCTTTGATTCACACTTGATTTCACATCTTTTTTCTTGTTGAGGAACTAAGGTCTAACATGCACACACACACACAACTTACCCATAATGTTGTCAACAAATCTTTAAAAGACAAACCATATTGTAAGTGACATCTCTAAAACAATAATACCACTACAATTTATGTGTATGTTTGGTTGATGCTTCATGTGTGCTAGATGAAAACTTCACTTTGTGCGCTCCAAAATGCTTAAACCCTAAACAAATTTCTTTGCTTCACCTCTCCTTCATTGATTTACATCATGTGTAACATTAGCAAACCAACAATGTAATGTTAACATACAATAAAAATACAATGAAAACAACTTAAATTGTGATTCATATTAATTGGTTGCAAGAATTCTTAAATCTTCAATTTTTTTCCTTTCATCTTTGATTGGCCCATCCCAAAAAAAGTCAATCACACCTTCAACAATATGAAAATAAACATGTTGAAATCTTTTTTTTTGGGTTCCTTATATAGGTTACAAGAGTAGAATTTAGGGCTTAAAGTTAGGAACTATTGGGAACATGTTGAGGAATACATTGGGAACTTGGGGAACACATTTGGGAACCCATTGGGAATTTGATGTGTACATTGTGACAACTTGATGGCAACACATTGGGAACAAAAAAATCCCAAGAATCCCATCCTTCAACTAAAAGGAATAAAACTTGGACCCCCTAGGTGCATGTTGCCTAACCTCATTGATTCCAAGAAATATTTTTGCATGTTCTTTGCCATTTTTGGCCTTGGTTAATGGTAGAGGCATGAACTATGAGTGTACAAAAGCAATGTTTGAAATGTCCCTTGAGGAAAGAAGTGACATGGCAATCCCCATTATAATGTTTGCATCTTCAATATTTAGTTGATTTCATCTTACTTTCCTCCCCGCTTTAACAACCGCATTCCTTGTAACATCATCACCAAATGTGTCAACATCATTTTTCTTTGTTCCTTTGGTGAATGAGTAGAGAATGCCGCACGTGTGAGCACTTGCACAATTCAAACTTTATGTTTTTTAGTTGATTTGTGAGTTGTGAGCCAACACATCCATGGTGCAAACTTTTTTTTCCTTGGGTGATTTGTGAGTGAATGTTTCTGAGGTGTAACCATTTTTTCTTGGCTGATTTCTGAGTCATTAATGAGCACCTCCACAATGTAACATTTTTTCTTTTTATTAATTTGCAAGTTGTTGATTTAGAGTCATGAGCAAATGTCAGTCAACAATTTCAACCACTAACCTTCATCCAATATTAAACAAAAGCGCTAAAGATTGTAAAAATCAAGCACAAATCAAGATCAATTTTGTGGCTACTAGAGGTCACAAATCAAAAACTAGAAAATCAAATATAATAAATAGATGGAAACACAAAGAAAAAGTGGGAAAGAACACAAATCTCCTTATTCTTTGGCACAATAGATGGTTAGTTTCTAAAAGGTAGCAACAAAGATTACATAATCGATAAAGAAAAAACACAATGAGTGAACATACAAGAAAAAAGATCCACATAAGAAGACAAAAACTACTATACAAAAGTTTTATCATAACAACAAACCATACAAGTGGACACATGCACACATACAACCAACTCATGCGGTCTTTATGCATGTTTAGAAAACTTTGTGGTGCGGGGTTGTGATGGGGCATTACAATTCCATATCATCATAACTATGTCAAATTCCTCGACACTTTGATTTTGCAAGGGGAATTTGATAAGTTTTGGTGGAGATGCTCTAAGTTTTACAATTGGGTGGTCAAAACATGCAAATAATTCGCATTATGTTGTCATATCAAGGATACAATGGCCAAAGCCATCATGGGCATTCTATGCACACTTGATCACATATATATCCACAAGGTGTTAACAAGTACCCCCAACTTATAATGAGGGTAATATCCTAGGTTGAAAATGGTGACAAATAGTTTTGGACATGGATTTTCATGCAACCAATGAAAAGGCTCAACATGCACTTTGGGGGCTTGGTTTTTTCTTTTAGGTTTTCTTGAGGGGGAGGGGGAGGATTTTTAGTTTTTTTGGTTCCCAATGTGTTCCCTAAGATGTTTCCAATAGCATTGTAGTTTTATCCCATATTGTTTGGCCACAATTCAACTTCCATGTATATATTTTGTGAAAGGGGGGGTGGGGGGGGAGTTCAAATGGACAAATGACAATGCTTATATTTTTGGGAGGGAAACCCATTTAAACATTTCATTGTGGGAACTACTCTTTTTTTTGGTGAAAAATAACCAAAAGGCGACATCACAAATGATTGTGCAACATGTCCATTTAGAAATTAGGGCTTGAAAATGATGTCATTGCATAATCCTCCTAGCACCACATGGCACCATTGTCATAAGCCCAAAACCCTAATGCATAATTTTCACCACTCCCCTTAAACCTTAAAACTTTATTTTCACCAACAATGTTACCATCACTAGGAAGCTTTTTGTCACTTCACCTCCCAATGTTTACCTTAATTCATCAACAACAAATGATGTAAGTTCATATGCTTATTGCCAACACCATAATGTTGTTGAATTATTTCACTTGCACAATTTAGGTATGAGAGGCTAAAATAATGGCTTATAGATTGTAAAATCTCACTTTCATAAATCATTGATTATGGCCATTGCATGGATTCTAAAAGGTTATGATTGATTAACAAAGAGTTGGGAAAAAGCTTATGGTTGATTAATAGGGAGTTGGGATTCAAGAGACCTCCAAAATCTAGGGTAGCAATGGTGTTTAGATTGACAATGTCTCTTAGGATTTTTGAAGGTTGTGGTGCACATAATAATTTGTCAAAAAAGGAGTCATTTAGTTGTTCAATGTAAGAATGTTTTTTTCTTGGAAAAGTCAAATAGGGTTTTAGTGGTATGTACATATACTCAAAGTTTATCATAAAAGAAAATTGTTTATCATAAAGCATTTGTGGCCATAGCTAGACCTTCATTTGTTATATTTTACTACCAAGCAATGGAAGTAGTGCCACATACTATTACAACCTACTAACAATGGTTTGTTAAGGTCTTTAGGAATTAGGTGCCACATATTGTTGTAGCTTTCTAGGGTTTTTTTAATTCTAGAATGGATGTTCTTAAGTCCTAAGTCTTGATTCTTGACTATTTGGTGTTGAATCCTTGCTACTAAACTCTAAGTCATGAATGTCATGTGTTGTAAATTTCCAAATCCATATCATGTGAGTGAAACAAAATCCACATCTTGAAGGTTCAAAAGCTTTGAAACACCATGTTGATCTTGCTTAATAGCTTACATATATGTGTTGTAAATTTCTAAGTTCAACTCCAACTTTCGATTCTTAAATTTTAATTCTAATTTGTCATAAATTCTTTCATCCTACTTATTCAATGGTTCATATATTCATTCTTGATGTTCATTAATTGCATAATGGTTCAACAAATATAGATTTTGGATTCAAGAATCAAGCTGATTTTTGAGACTTGCGAAGGCTTCACTTTTAGGTATTTGATTTCTTAAAGTTTCCAAAATCCAAGTTCATGAGTCATGAATTTTGAATCCCTAATCATGATTTTTTGTTTCCTTGCACTCATAATTCGAAGGGCTTCAACCCTCAAAATTTTATATCTAATTCTTAACAAACTAAGTTGTTCCAGAATCCAAGCTCCTAATTTTAGCTTGCTATTTCTAATGTTGTAAATTCTTTAATCCTCATTTATTCGTTGTCATAAAACATGGCATTGTTCTAGATAGTAGCAAAAAGTATCATGTCTTGATTCTTGTTTATGCATTAGAAAATGCACCAAAAAAGCCCTTGTCATTATTTACATGGTGTTCAAGTAAATATATGTGATTATGTAAGGATTGATTTTTTGTATTTAATTCCGAAGAGATCCATAAGCTTTTGAGTCCTTGTTGTCGATTATCATTTGTCATAATATCCTTCACCATCTCAATGTCTCACATGTTCATTCTTGAGTTTTGATGTTCATTGCTTGCATTCTATCATTTAACATATTTGGACTCTAGACTATGGGACTTGAGTATTTTTAATTTTTGAAAGCCTCATCTTTTCTACCTACTTCCTGAAAGTTTCATAATTAAGTTTCTAAGTTTTGATGATCACCATCAATTCTCATTTTTTTTCATACTCATTTTTTGTTTCCTTCATAATCATTTTTGCTTGAAAGTTGAAAGTACTTCAATTGTCTATCATCTAAGGGCATATGCTTCAAAACTTGATGATTGATCCTTGTTTTGTTTGAATGTGCAGCCACCATGGTCCCTTTGCAAATTTCCAAAAATTTCAAATTCAAGCCAATCTATCCTCTGCTTTCATTACCTCAAGATGAGGCTGGTCCATCTTTTTCATCAAAACATTGTGCTTTTGTTTTTCTTAATGAGAGATTACCAATGACAGTGTCTAATAACGCTTGTGAGAACCTATCTAGATAAAATGCTAAGAATAAAAGGAAACTATACAATCGGTCAAAGAAGTTTTAGGATGTTTGGACACTTTGCTTGCCATGGGCTGAATCCATGTTCCATGAGAAGGGTGTAATGCACCAAGTCAAATGTAGAATTTGCACATCTATTGAAGGGGAAAGAAAAGCTTCGAGATCCAAAGCTAGACATGTTTCAGCAAACATGTTGGACATCAAAAATGTTGGGCATAAAAAATGTTGGGCATCCCAACTATGTGTCAATGGTGACTCATATTATTTCAACAATAATTTAGTGCATATGAAGAATGGGCATGTATACACTACTAGTTCTTGCCTTTTCATCCTATACCAACTCCAAATTGATGTGTTGCTCTGAGTTACTGTATAGATTTTGGTGCACAATTTCTGCAGTAAATTGGGTGCACTTCCAAACCTCCATAATCACTTTGAATCCCCCTACCTTGCTGTTATTTACTTCAGTCCCCAATTTCAGTACTTCAGTGTGCTATTTTTTCATCTTATTGGGATCTGATTTTGGTACAATTCATGGTTCCATTCTCCTCACCAACCCTTCAAGCATGTTAATGACTTATATTTTTTGGTGCCACATTATTTCCCTGGGACAATCTGCCTGTCAGTTTTACTACCCCGCACCCCTGATTCTGAAGTGGAAAACATTGGAGGAGATAGGGCACTCGAACCAAGCAAAGATTCATAGACTGGGTTACCATGACAATTTCTCTCCACCAGAGTTAAGACATCTCCAAACAACCAAAAGGTCCCCAGAACTCTCAGCTCCCCAAGACTTCAGAGCCCTTAAATGAGAGAACTGAGAACCTCTCCACATATCACAAGTTCATCCCGATAAACAACCCTTCATAGCTCTGTTGACTATTCCGGACAACAACATTCACAAATCCTACTACCACTAGGGTTACTACCAGCTTGATGCTCATGACAGCCACAAGAGTGATATCCAAAAGTGCTTGCAAGTGCTGGCACTAGGTTTGGCAATTGCTTTCAATGGTTATCATCAAAAGCTTTCCTGTAACAAAAAGAGCAAAAAAGTCTGAAATTTTTGGTAGTGCCTTAGTAACATAGACTTCAGACTTTCCAAACAATAAGGCATTCCTTGCCAAGTAACTCACCAGAAAAGTTTGGGACCTCCTCAAATCTCCAAATATCTGGACCTTGCAAATTTTGTAGCAGTAGCTTCATCAAAGGCAGTGAGTGAGTGACCAAGACTAGATACCATAGCAAACTAACATCCTCATGGGGTTTTGAGTTGAATGTCTTCTTCAAGTGTTGTACCAACACTCAGAAGGCAACAAAATGCCATTCTCATTCCCAACGTAAAACCCAATATATTAAATAAACCACAAATGTCAACTGGGAGCTTGAAAGAGTATTGCACATGTGCAAAAGTTGAGAGTAAGAAGACTCAAAAATGTTGTTCTAGATTTTCATTGATGGTATAAGAAGAAGCACTAGACATAAAACAGAGCAACAACATGATGTTCATGGGCATGTTTAGGGTGACATCATAGGGTGGTGGTTGCATCTGCCTTTGCAAAGTTGTCTGGCAGCAAACCAGGCAGGCATAATATCATGCAAAACAACAACATGGGCTGCGTTGCATCTGCCTTTGCAAACCAGGCAGGAGTAATATCATGCGAAATAACTACATCTTGGAACAGAGGAAGCACGGCAGCTCCCCTGATCAGGTTATTAGGTCATGGGCAAAAGCTGACGGGACTAGGAAGACGAAGAAGAGCCTTCTCTCTGCGATGGAGTTCAAAACCACCAAGGTTTCAACAAGTCCTAGCGTAAGAACAAAACAGAACCCTCTTAGCGATTTGAGAAGCTCCAGAGGAAGTGGGGAATCTACTGAATTGTAAAGCGTGGATCTTTGAGCCATCGCCTGGAAGAGTGCCTAGGAGCTTTTCTGTATCTCCCGGAAGCGTGGCGCAGAATTCTTCTTCTTCTCCTTCGTACTTCTTGCGGGCACAGAAGACCATCGTTGCCTAGCTGTTCTGCACAGGATGCTTGTTGTTGTTGTTGTTGATGCAATTCCTTGGTCTTCACGAATCGGATTGCGGGTCGAGGAGGAGATGCGGCCGCACCATGTCGTCGTCTTCCCTGCTCAGCGTCTGCTGCTGCTGCTGCGGCGCCGCAAGAAGTACTGGACATCCGATCACTTACCTCGTTGTAGTTGTTGTTGATGATGTGACGACATACGTTATTAGCAGCAGCAGCACCATCGCAAACAGCGGGCGAGCACTCGGCACACAGACATGTGAAAGGAGAAGGAGTGCCCCCGGAAGTTCGAAAGCGAGTGGGAGCATTGCATGTGCTGCAAAGCACGGAGCGTGTGTGTCTAACGACAATAGAGTTATGGCTGTGCACGCTGGTGTCACATGGCCAACAAAGGAAAGCATCGTCTCTTTCGCAATGCAAGGCCGCAGGTTCTCCACAAAGCGCACACCGAAGAACATCCATCCCTGAAGCAAAGTAAAGCAAAGCAGCAGATGATGCTTACTTGCTTTCTCTCCCAAAAGATTGCTCCCTCTGCTTTCTCTCTCGATCTCCAGCACAAAAGAATCTCCCGATGGTTTCCCTTCCACAAACTCCTAACAGCTTCTTCGTAACCGAACAGCCGCCGCTTTTAAGTGACGACCCAAACCACGTCGTCCTCAGATGAAGTCAAAGCCTAGCCAAAGTTTCTTCGTTTGTCTCGCCTCCTTCGATACCAACCTCTCGACTACTACCAGACTATCGCCACCTGCCGTTCCTCCACTACTTCTCAAATGGTTGTCAACTACAGCAGCCAACAAAAACCTCTGGATAACGAGAGAGAAAACCACACGAAAGGCGCAGTCAAAGAAGAACGAACAACAAAAACAACAAGCATACCACTCCTTAGCTCTTCCACAAGAAGAATAGCCCATACGCCCAACAACGCTCAACACTCTCTACCACAACAACAACAACAACAACAACATCCCGTCCCCAAAAAGCTCACGAGAAGGAGAAGCTCACAAAAAAAACCCTACCCAGTGCAACAAAAGAAAAACAGACAAGAACAACAACGATAACATTCGCAAGAAACAAACAAAGCACTTTCTTCTTCTTCTTCTTCGTCTTCTTCGTCTCTCAAATCTGCACTGTTTCTGGAGTTTTCGGCTTCAATAGCAGCCTCTTGTCGTCCTCTTCGTCTTCCTCAACACATGTAACAGACAGGGAAACGTCCTTTACTAAGACATACGTGAGATTGCTGCTTGCATCGCCTGCGCGACCATCAAACCCATTTCCTCTTCCTCGTCGTCTTCCACAGGCTTTGCGCACGGAGAAAGCGCGGGCATGCCGAAGCTGCAAGATTTAGGTTTGGGACAGTAGATACCAACGGACAGGGCAGATTATAGCCAATAGGAAGACAGGAAAGAATTCGGGCAGATCGCATTAGATCCGGCACCAGATCGACTCAAAACTCTCCAAAGTTACTTACTGCTACAGGAGGACCTACTCTTTCACTCTATTGGTCGAAGGTAACTCTGTCAGTACGTGGGAGTAAATCCGCAGTAACTTTTCACAGCCACACATCAACTCCCTTCCCTCCCTTAACGCCGCCCATTTCAGCAGCACCACCGAATTCATGTGGCCAGCAGCGACGCAGAGTGGGAGAGGACTAGATTTTTCTTTTTCGGGCAGCGGGCAGATATACTAGGGCTCCGTTGTGAAGAGAAAACTCTCACTGTCTGTGAGCCACAATTTTTTTGCCCACTTCTTTTTCTCTTTTTTTTTTGGGCCAAAAATTTGAGAAATTCGTGTTTTTTCTAGTGTAAATTCGACTCATTTTTTGGGCTTCTTCCCCCCTTCCCTCCCCCCCAAAAAAATAAATCGTGATAATAATCAAGAAATTGGAAAAAAAAAAAAAAAACTGTTGAATTATGGTCTGTCTACTGTACCCTAACTCTTTGCATCTCCTTATTGCTCCTAAATTTCACATTTCCATAATCCATGTTCAATAATATCATCCAAATTATTTTCCCCAAATTTCACAATTTCCATGGTCCAAATATTAAGATATCATCCAAATTATTTTCCCCAAATTTCTCAATTTCCATGGTCCAAATATTAAGATATCATCCAAATTATTTTCCCCAAATTTCACAATTTCCATGGTCCAAATATTAAGATATCATCCAAATTATTTTCCCCAAATTTCTCAATTTCCATGGTCCAAATATCAAGATATCATCCACGTTATTTTTCCATTATCCACATTCAAAAATATCATCTGAACTACTTCTTCCTAAATTTGCCCACCTTCCATAGACCATAATCCACATTAAAAAATGTCATGCAAATTATTTTCCTTAAATTCACACGTCCATAATCCACATTCTAAAATCACTCAAATGATTTTCCCTAGATTTCACACTTCCATAATCCACATTCAATAACATCATTCAATAATACTACTTTTCCTACATTTCACAAATTTGTGCTTATTATACAATTCACTCACCCTTGGTTCATCACTTGGTCATTATTCTACTTTGTTTTACCCACCCTATTT
>Ga0116228_10001943_pt1 | contig 17540 bp, 10 predicted proteins | sample S1TSphfallax_2_FD_89694 | JGI IMG/M metagenome (GOLD analysis project Ga0116228, IMG submission 89694) | Host-associated microbial communities from peat moss isolated from Minnesota, USA - S1T2_Fc - Sphagnum fallax MG | ecosystem: Host-associated > Plants > Peat moss > Unclassified | place... | reverse complement strand
TATTTCCCCTAAAGTTCATCATAATTAATGTAAATTTAATTAACTACAATCATATGTAAAGTTTTACAATTGAAAAATGAATTGGATGAATGGATATGGCCCATAATTCTTGAATATTGAACCTCATTAATGACAATTTGATTGGATATGGCCCATAATTCTTAAATATTGAACTTCATTGATGATAATGTGATTGGAATGAATGGAAAACATATAATTGCAATTCCAATGACGATGAATTTTCATTAGAAATGGTTTAGGTAGGATGATAATAGGCTCCCATGGTATTTTGTCCTACCATGTTCCTTTCCATAATATGCTAAAATGAATTATTCTAACTCAAAATTTGTTATATGACTACTATAATGATATCTTTATATAACAACCTTTTATACAATTGGACCCTTTTGGATTTCTTGTATTTTTTATTTTTGTTACATGCATATTTTTGAAATCTTTATATTTTCTTTCTATTGGAAGCTTGTTATGTTTTTTTTTGACAACATTCATTGCCTTTCTTTTCATTTTTACTTATATAGTGTAAAAGAGGAAAACCCATTTCATTTTGAAAAATTTAAATTTTTTGTTTATTTTTTGTTTATTGCAATTTTGTTGTACAATTCCAAATATGTGTATAGAAGTTTATTGTCAATGGTAGTATGTAGCAGTGTGAAGCCCAAATTATTTAAGTGTGTTACAAAATTGCATCAAATCTTGCTCCCAATAAGGAAGGATTGTTTTCTATTTTTCCATTTGTTTGCAACATGTTCCATTCAAGTTCCCAATGGGTTCCCATTAGTAACCTTATTTTTTAATGAGGTGATCACATAAGATGGCAACTTAAAGGGTTTTGGTCACCATTAGGGGGGGAAATGGAAGAAGGGAAAAAAACAAGGGGTGGGGGGAAGGGAAAGACATTGTGGTGATCGAATTTGTCTTAGCCATTCGATGGCAACCGATTTTGGAAGAGGTTTTTTCAAGGTATATGAGTTTTTAAATGCAATATATGATTCATTTTTTAGCACCTATGTTCTCATTTGGGTTTTGTGTCTTTGGTTGCCCCTTTACAACCAATGTGTGAAACCTTGGGTGAGTTGAGGTGATCAAGTCCTTGGTGAAAGGCTATTTTTTTCGCATTTTGCAAATATTTTGGACAACATTAAACTTTGACTTTTCAAGACTCTATTTTTTAAAACAATTGATGCTTGGAAAAACTTTTGGGATTTTGTCATCCAAGATTTTAAGGATGTCGTCGAGTGGAAAATCGAACAGACAACCATTGAACGAACTATTGTCGGTGGGTAACCATTAGGCAGTTAATTTAACCAAAACCCCCAAAATAAATTATCCCACACATCATGTCAGACTTACCCCCTTAAACCTTTGAGCAGCCCATCCTCAACCATGCACAAATGAGGGGTTGCAAAAATGTCTAACGGGGAGAACACTTCATCGACACAAACCCAAGAGCATCAAAAGCTTGAAGACAATGATCTTAAATGAATCACCACATGATGATGCTAGGAAATTGTCATGACATTTTTTATGAGGCACATAATGGCATATTTCGATCGTGCTTTTGTGAATAAACAAAGAACTGGCTTGGAGAGGTATAAGCAGGTCATGGAACATAAATTTTTGGCATAACTAGATGGATCCTCGTGCAATACATCAAATTTTGGATTCTTGAGGGGTTTCCAAAATGGTTTGAATTTACACATTCAGCCACAAACTTGTTACAAGGGTTTGATGCCATTTATCAACAAAAAAACAAGGTGCATTGGATCATGGAGGTTGCAAACTTATGGGAGAAAACTTCATGGTGGGCCAAATTTCAAAAAATTGGTCTAAGAAAAAGGTGAGGCTTGCACCATGGATGGAAGAAGGCACTTGAAACCTTCTAGCCCAAATTGGAAGTCATGGTATGTTATGGATTCTAAGCATAGCAAATGTGATCCCATTGTCAAGTGGAAACCATTAGGGTGGTTATGGTGTGGTGCACAAGGTGCAAATCAAAAGATTTGATCGCATCCCAAGCACGATTGAGTTGGTAGGGAAGACACCAAAGATAAATGACAAAGTGAAAAACACATAAGTAATGATCAACGAAAGCCTTGGCATGTTCGTGCAAACATTTAGGTGTCATCAAATTCCTTGCCATCTACACAAAGACCATGGAGGCATACATATTGTGGTGGAATGGGGGAACTTTTCGAGAAATGTTGGATTATAACACAAAGTAATCCCCCATTACTGATAATCATACCTTATTGTGACAAGGGGGGCCATATATGGAAGGGTGAACATGACTTGTCACCTTTAGATGAAATCATGTGAAGTTAGCATGGGCATTCATAAACATTATGAATGTAGTACATCATTGTGGAATTTTGCACAACGATTTGTTCAAGGACAATATTATGTTGCATTTTTCTAGTAGACAAACCAAATGTTGTGTACATAGGCGTGTGTGATTGGGGTGAAGTTAGGTGCTTGCAAAAGGTGATGCCTTCATTGTATGGTTTTACAAAGGAACAAAATGCCACCAACACAAAAACAATGCATTGGTGGATTACCTCGTAATTGTTTTTTTGTTTACAGTGAGTTAAAGACTACAAATTCCCCTTGACAAATGGCCGAACAACATGTCACAACTTTGAGGTCTAAAACATATTTGATGGATAGGTTGACAAATGTCATATATGGTGATGATTGGGATGCAAAATATTTTGTGGAAAATTCAACCAAAATGTCATTTGGGAAACCTATCCATGACATGTATGACCAAAATCTAGAGGCATGAAGAATTGGTCAACACATGGTGTGCACATTGATGGGGCCTCCATGCAAATGGATTACTCTTTAAGAGTGTTATCAAAGGCAAACATAGATAGTTTGTAGTTATTAGATATGGAATATGGTGTAATTTGCATGATCTTTTTAAAATGACTTGTTTTGGATTTGCAGATTCTATAATACTCAATTTTTGTAAGCGAATCATGTTATTATGTGTAACTAAATTTGAAATTTGTGAATCCATCCTCTTTACACATTTGAAATTTGTGTCTAGATCTATGTTCTATAATGATGACGGGTTTCTTGTAAACATAAGATACAATGATCATATACAATTTTACACAAATATTGCCCATCTATTTTTATTTTTTTTGAATTATGGATGATTGGAAATATCATTGATAATTTTTTTAAATAAATGCTTTCATAATTGATAGACATTAATAATGAAAAAGAATAAATAAAAATTCATTTAAAACAACATTTCTTAATGCAAACTTTACAAGGCATTCACTTTGTATATTTTTGTTTTGGTTTTCATTGGTTTTTGGCATTGCCTACCAAGGCAAGGATATTGTGTTTAAATTCATTATAGAGTATGGCAGTTTAATGATTTTGTCCCCCATGTAGTAGGTCTATTTTCATGCGAGGATTTTTGAAAGATGATATTTTGACTTGTGTTGAAACTTGGGATTAGTGATAGAGTTGTGATATCTTGAAGGAGTTTGGTTTCTTTTAGAGGATTTTCTTTTTTGAAGATTATATTTTTGCATGGTGAGATATTGAAATTCCATAATTCTTCTTTTATTTAAAATATTCTTTCATGTAAATGGCAAGGACACAATGACACATTAAAAAGATGGTGATCGAAATCTATTTTTTGTTGCTAATCATAATGGGGGTAGCCTGAGTATGACCAAGGATTTTCTTGCATTCATTTTGATGGACGCGACAAAAGCGTTGGGACAAATGTCAACATGATGCCTGATGCAAAACGGGTGTGTCATGTCAATTTTGAAAACCCTGGATTTTTGAAGAAAATCCCAATTAATTCCAAGATCAAATTTGAAATTAATCAAAAAAATTTATCGTGTAGTCATAGGCTTTAATGTGTGCAAAACTTGTTTGGTTTTAAAAGGTTTAAATCTCCATCATTTAGTCTTAAGTAAGGTGATCATTAACCAATCTACCCACATAATAATTAATTTAGTGTTCAACTACTAACACGAAAGAAAAAAAGGACAAAAAATGTTACATCCAAATTATGGACGAAATAACTTCCACATGGATGAAAATCTGAAAAAAATCAAAATAGAAAAAGTCATGTGACAAGTTTGGATTGGTGTTGAACTTGTCCATTACATTTGAGATTTTGAAAAAAAAAACGAAAAAAGAGGAGGTTCAAATTGGACCCTTCTAATGCCCAACTAGGTCCTTGATAATCTAAAGCTAATGCCAAGGAAAGGTAATGTTACACACTCACAAAGGTAATTTACAATTTTTTTTGTTTTATTACAACTACTCACATAAGAATAATAAATTATATATGACCAAAGAAAAAAATTGCTCCCTAAAAAATATCCTACCTTCCCATCCTAACTTCCACTCCCTTAGTGAGTAATCTTAACATGCTAATAGTTTAGTTACATCAAGAGAATTGACCATAGCCTAATTAGTAAATAAAGGGATTGCAATTCTACCCTACAATAGAATTATTGCCATAGGGTAATAACGCTTATAGTTAAACAAAAGAAAGATCTTTTCATAAAAATTCATATTTAAAATATAAGCAAACTTGTCCCAAGAATGCCTACCTTCTACCTCTTACTCCTACCATTTGCCTCACCCTCCTACTATCCTACTAAGTACTGAAATTAAAAACTCAAACATAAATTTAAAAAGAAAAAAGGCTTAACACAAGCACCTTAGCTTATCCTCTTCTTGATCCCATTCAAGTACATCTAAGGATTATTATCCTTTCCCTTCTTTTACTCCAAAATCAACAAAATTATTTTCTTGAAAAGAATGAAAACAAAGAAAAAACAACAATAGTTAGAAAAAAAAACAAATAAAGGGATAGAGGATGAGAGGATGAAAAGGAAAAAGAAAAGAAAAAAAATACTCCAACCCTTTTTTTTTTTGGTGGAAAATTTTTGCGATGTGGCAAAAAAAAGGATTGGCAAATTTAACAAAGGAAATTTTGGGATTAAAAAAAACAATCGCCATATTTTGAGGAAAAAAAACTCAAAGTTGTTAGATTTAGATAATGTGTTACTATTGGTCACCAAAACTAGGCAAGATTCCAAAAAAATCTACTTATTCACCTGGATAGTCCCCATTTATTGCTAACTAATGTTGAGGATCCTAGCTAGTGCACCTACTTGAAGAATTTGAAAAAAAAACCCTATTCCAACCTAGAAAGCCAAAAACCAAATAAAGGGAAAAAAAAGCCCTGAAATGAAAGGCTTTCCAACTTCGTAAATCCTCCTCTGAATACATACCCAAAAAAATCATCATTTGAAATCCCATTGAAGTAGTTGGTTGTCTTAGATTTATTCCAAGTTACCTTCTTAGTAGGCAACTAATTAACCAACTACCACCTTCTAGAAGTTGTAGGTGGTTGATTTCTTATCTACCATCCCTAGAGATAATGATTCAGGTAGTAATAAAGATTCCCTAGAAGTTAATTAGATGAGTGGGCCTAACCCCCCAAAAGTAAAGATAGTGATTCAGGTAGTAATAAAGATTACCGAAATGCCCCTAAATCACTAACCTCCTAGTTGAAAGGTAAAAGATTAACCCAAGGTTAACAACACGGCCTCCCCCTTACCTCAAGGCTTGGAAACCTCTTAAACCTACCAAACTCAGCAAGGTCAAAGGAGGTTCGGACCTAGCTCCAACACAAGATGGCAATGACAATGGAATTTTGCTCTTCCCATTGCCACCTTCCTCCTTTCTTTTTTTCAATGGTAACAACTCCTATTGCTTCTTTTTTTTTTTTTAAACGCACGACCATGATGACAACAATGACGACAAAGAAGAGGTGAGAAATGCCCTCGTCACCTTCATGTGTTGTATTTGAAAACCCACCAGGAGCTCCAAGCTTTGATGGTGATGATGGTGGTCATTGTGACTATCACCACCACCTACTACTATTTGTGCATGCCCTTAAATAACAACGACATTGAGGTAGAGGAAAAGACAAAGGAGGGATAGAAATTAAGGAAAGGAAATGAAGGAAAAGAAGGGGGGCCCATGATAAAAATAATGGCCCTCTTATGTTTTGTTTGTGAAGGAGCCAAGGAATGCCCCCATTTGTAATTAGCTCTCCTGCAAACCAAAAATTCATGTTTAAGAATTAAATTTTGATGCAACGTAAACAACTAGAATTGGATTTTGGTGATTCAAAAGATATAACTCACTTGCAACAAATAAGAATCCAAGCCCAAAACACACACGAGGAAAATCACACAAATCATGTTAGACACAACTTGCATAAAAACTCATAAAAACTTGCAAAACATGTTTTGGAATCTCAAATCACTTTTGGTGATTTAAGTTCACATGACTTGAGGTTATTTCTCACATATTAAATATTTAAAGCTCCATTCATTTTGGAATTGGTTCCAAGCTAACTTACCCACCATTTTACTTAAAATAACTAAGATGTAAACATGTGCTAACCAATAGAAAAGTCTTAACAATTTTTTTTTTCAAATTTTTTATTAATTCTTTTTTGCAATTAAAATTTCATTGATTCAAGGACAATCGTGGACCTACATGGGACTAGGGTTTCCATAAATACCAAGACTAGTTCCACCTTGGTCGAAATCAAATGGTGATTGAAATTTAAGCCCAGAAAAAAGAAAAAACTTTTGAGATGACAATTGAAATTCTATTATCATGTAATCAAGATTTTTGGAATTTTTTAATTTGGTTTTTTTTGTTTTAACAATTTGGGATTATATTTTTATCATTGTTTGAGTACAACTAGGGTGGGTTTGGACCCAATTTTTGTGGACACTTCATCCCACCCAAGTTCACCCTATACCATAAAAGTGAATGAATTTCAATTGCAAAAATTTTAAAAATTAGAAAAAAATCATAACCTAACCATTAACATGGTGATTGAAATTTAGTCATCACATTTCAACAATCAAATGGTGTTTTTTTCTTAATTAGTTTTTGATGATTAAAAATAAATTGTTGTTAAATTATAATTAGGGTGGATTTAATATTGTTCCTTTTGGACTCCTTGGTCACACCCAAGTCCACCTTGGTCCATATGGTGATCAAAATTTTAGTTTTAACAAAAAAATTGAAAAACAAATAGTTGACTATTGAAAGAGATCGATGAAGTTGCAAAGAAATTTCCACAACACAATTAAAGGTAACACGACAATGAATGCAATCATAACCTCATGAGAGTCACTCACAAAGTGACAGACCACCTTCATCGCGAACAGTAGTGACAAGCTACCATGACTACCCACTGAGTTCATCAACTCCCAATAGTGGGTGTAGATAAGCATATAATGATCTTCCCAAAAACTTAGGCAAACCATTATACACAATTTGCATCCTGAGTTTCTATTTCATTTTCCAAAGCAATGGGAAAATTTAGACATGATGTTGGCTAGCACTCAAAAGACATTGCTAATAAAAAAAGTCAATAGTATCCTCATTCAAGCTCCAACAAGCTTTTGAAGGAAAGAACTTTTATCTCATTTTAGCATGTCCCTGTATATCGAAACATCTATGCCTAAAAGACATAGTGGCCTATATATAGGGTAGTGGTTGGGGCTTCTTGCACCCTGAACATATCCTTTAAGCACACCACTGGTGACTACTTGGATGTAGAACATCCACTAAAACCACTAGAAAAAAAAATCGATGAAGTTGCAAAGAAATCTCCACAACAGTAATTAAAGGTAACATGACAATGAGTGTAGTCAAAACCTGATAAAAGTCACTCACAAAGTGACAAACCATCACCTTCATCACAAACGACAGTGACGAGCTGCCATGACTATCCATTGAGCATCAGCTCCCAACAATGGGTTTAGATAAGCATATAATAATCTTCCCAAAAACTTGGGCAAACCATTATACACAATCTATTGAAATGGTGATCAAAATTTAATCACCACATCTTCATGATATGGATTTTTCTTCTCTTTTCTTTTGTAATTGAATTTTGATCATTATATTGATTGAGACCCAAGCCTAGCTAGTTATCCATGTCCCCAAAAATATTGGATGATTGATTTTTTGTTGCTAGTAGGGTAAACATTTGACCTTTATAGAAAAAATATTGTTTTGACCCTAGGGTCACCCTATACATTAACACTAAACAACATGATGCTTATAGGTTACATCAACATCAAAATTAAAATGACTAATGTGATGTGACAAGGCCAACAATAATAACCATGATATGAAGCAAAAGCTCAAAATATGTGGGTTAAATGAATGTTTTCTTATTAGGTTTTCAATCAAAAATAGTAAGGGAAAATTGATCAACATTTGGCCTATAAAGTTGTTTTTTATCTCTGTTGAAAATTGTTCATGAAATCATGCATAACATGTGCAAATTACAAGTCAATGTGCCAATAGATCAATTACATGACATTGTATGTTGTTAGTAATCCTTGGTGCATTTTTTTCCACTTTGAGTAAATTGTACTGGTTACAATTTTAACCCTTTGCTATTCAACATAGAAGCAAAGAGATTTTGAGAAGACATTAATAATGCAAATTAGGCTTATTAAGATGTTTATTGTGGAGTTCAATTAGGATCATGTGTCAGCAGATAAGCAAATTTGAACGTTGGGAATTTTTGTCTATCTCTAACACAAAACCCCAAGAGTGAAATTGTTTGACCTTAGAAAATCTTCAAATGACATAATAAAAGGCAACACAAACATTACAAGAAATCAAAGCATTTTAAAAGATTCAATTTAACTAAAATGTTCACAATTCAATAGAGATTCTTCACCTTGGCCAAAGGTCTAGGGAATGATTGACCACGAGTTTTTTTTATTAAGGTGACCTTTTTAACTCATATCTATTTTGAGATAAAAAAAAGTTTCTAGCACAAGGCCAGTTAGAGCTCCTATCACCGTATACTTTTGAACTAGTCTACCCCCACATGCACCTCCCAAGTGGGCCCATGAGCTACTTTTTTCTAAATGAAAAAAAAAAGTGATTGCAGAAAACAGTGATTGCCCCCATCAATAATGCAATAATTTTCTTGTCCCTAACTTGAGGCGAAAATTTTATTGCACAAAGAATTGCAATTGATGACAGTAATGCATTTTGCTTTTGTAAGCATTTAAGAGTATCCCCATCACTGAAATCTATGAGTTAATATGGTCAACAAAATAGAACATAAATTCATTAGTGATAGAATTATAGTGGATATCTAAAAAAGGCAAGCACAACTGTAGCCAGCAAGTTGTTTTGTTTTGTCATTAATTCACATTGTTCATTGTATATTCAAGCACCATTTTGTTTCTGAGGGTAAAATAGAAGATAATTCACTACATACTCTTCATGACTTTAAAAGTAATTTCTAAAATTGTTTTTAAATTCACAAGGACTAGTATCCCACATTGGCTTATATGTAATGTGTGGATACTGCACATTGTAACCGAGAAGACACTGTAGAGGATGACAATATCCTCCAACATCTCTTAGTCTCATCTGTGAATGCACAGCATTCATTGTTCTCTGGATGGAGGTGGCATGCAGACTTCAAGTACCAATCTCATCAGTACTCAGTACTGCAGGCATGCCAATAGGTACTCAGCATACTCCCTCAGTCCAGAAAACAGTTATTCTCTAGTTCATGTCTAATGAAAATAGGACGCAAAGAGCTGCTCGCATTTTTCTAGTGTAACTCCAGGGCATGTTACCTACGGTTTTTCTCCCTCTCTATTTGTTTTGCTTTTTCCCTCACCAAAATAGGAATAGAAAATCAGATCAGGTCCTTACACTTGGTAAAGACCTCAGTTTTGAGCTTTACCAAAATCAGCCCTTCACTTCCCTTGACAGTGTCCAAGCCTTTATTTCAGTAAAGCTCACTGCGTGAGGATTTTCACTACACAAAGGGCCACTAGCCAAAAGACCAAAACTTATATTCTCTTGTGAAATTTTCATGGCAAATAAATACTTCTGTAATGTACTGTCTTACTAGGGTAGAACGGCTGGTCAGTGAACACTTAAGTGCTCCAGATAAGCTGGATCCAAGGCAAGGGCTCAGTTGGTTCTGGTGTCCAAGAAAAACGTGAATCCCTCCTATTGACTCATTTAATGAATTAAAAATCGTCAAAAATGCATTAAAATTGAGAAAGTTATGGCCCACCAAAGTAGAGGACGTCAAAAACACAAACCACTGAACACTACAAAGCTAATTCTCGAACATTCAAAAAATTCCTTGTATGTTGCTCTGTTGCTGTTAGAGTTCAAAGATGATTTGTAGAACTGAAGGTGATGCTCCTATAGCACTTTGAATCGTTTAAAATGAACAAGAAATGAGAAAGTTAGAAGCTTTGAAAATAGGGTGGGGTCCAAAGAGGAAAAAAAAAGAAAAAAAACAGCTTTCTGAGTTGAAAAGTTTATTTTTCTTGTTGGTATTTTTTCATTACTCCTTTTCCTTCGCACTTCAAGGATGATTTCTAGAGCTCGACCTAGTGCTCCTGTAACATTTCAAATCACTCAAAATGAAGCACAGATGATGAAGATGTAAAGAAGTGTTCAATGATAGGGTAGTGATCAGTGATGGGCAGTTCTACCCTACATGCACACATGTTCATCAGCACAGTTTGGTTCAGCTTGGCTTCATTTGGGGCAGTTCATTTACTATGGGTTTAGTATGGTTCACTGATGGTTAGACATTCAGTTAGAGCAATTTTGTTTAGTAAAGTGCCAAGCCGAGCCCTGGATGATATTCAAGTTACCATAGATCTTATGGTTGGTGAACAAACTCTCACAAAAAAACGCCATTGCCGCAACCAACCTTGTCCCTGGACCCTAATGGACCCGGATTTCTGGCCAGTGCTTTACGCAACTTTAACTTTGAGTACCTGTGCAATCATGGTAGCTTCTTATAAAAAATTCCAACACAGAAAGATCATCCAGTTCCGATTTTGAACTGGTAAGGTCCTACCATTGTACCAGAAACCCAAGCAAAGTTTGATGATCTTCAGCATCCCTTAAAGCTCAACTTTAGGACAGAACTTTTGTATATGTGTGAGAAGTTGTACATCTCTCCTTTTAAATAATTAAAATTAGATCTTTTGAGATCTGCTGTACACCTTTGTGGACTAGTCCAATATCACTTTATAACTCAAGAGTAAAAGCCCCATTCAAATTAAAATCTGTTAGATAAATATTGTCAAGGATTGACAGCCTTCACTAATTATGACAAATTTGATTCACTGAAAATATAAAAATAACACACTAACTTGAACTACTTGTGTTTTCTTCACTTGAAATCATCAAAATCAGGATTTTCAATAAGACACATTTAAAATGAATTTCACAAGATATAACATACCCAGGATCACCACTTGAAAAAAATACATAAAATATGACAACAGGTAGCCTGCGGGCCAGCTGCATACAACTTAAATAAGTCCTTTTAAAATTATCACATCTGTCAATAATAAATTATGGAAACATCTCATATATAACATTCTAACAGATCATTTTTGTTGTGCAGTATACAATTTACTTTAATAATATGCCCAAGTTTCCCACCTTCATCTCATCCATTGTTAATGGAAATCCTCCCAAACTTCATCTGACCATTCTAGATGTTGATTATCCTGAACTTTGTAAGAGTTGATCATTCTAGCTGAGAATTAAGCCAAAATTCATCTAATTTTCTAGATGAAATCATGGACCTAACTTTGTCCTAATCTGATTGTTTTGATGAAAATTATACAAAACATCCACTAATCATTTCATTTGTGTCACTCATTTTGCACTCATTTTGGGTTAAATGAGTGGGAAGTGAGTGAAATGACTAGTGGAAAGGGGACACGTTTGGTAATAATTTGTACTACTGATTATAGTTTTCCCATTATATTGCTGTCGTTACAATCGCATATGACATATTGGAGATAGATGTAAAGTCAGGAAAAGACAGCACCAGTACCCTGAGTTTGGTCATACGCAGGGTGAGATTTTTTAAAAACCTGCAAAAAAGTACATTAGCAGGGGGGGGGGGTGTTGAAACTTAGAGAACCATCAATTTTGATAGTTCCTGAGTTTCACCTTGTCTTTCTTTTTTCCTGAGCGCCTCCACTACCGCTACATAGATTTTCACTGCTCCTACCTGTACAGCTACTATGATTCCTCTCGAAGCTTGTACATTAAATGCTGAGATTCAGCATTTCGTAGTGAGTTTCAACATTTCATACTGAGATTTAATAAAATTTCCTTCCTTTACGGATACCACTAAAAGATTAGGGGGCGGAAGGAGGCCCAAAGACAGGGTGAAGATATGGTGAATTGGAGGATCTATTTATTGTGATGATAGCAGGTCAATGGAAAGTAACTGAAATTGGGTGAAATGCTTTGTTGAAGAAAGGGTTTTCACTGGACTGATGCAAACTGTTTTCGAAAATCTGCCAGGAAATGAAAAATAACAAATGGATGATTTGTGAGGAATTTTGAATGAACTTGCATTGGTCCAGCAAAAAGAGATGACAGTTGTCACTTTTGAATGATTCCTAGGTTGACTCACTTCTAACAGCTCTGCATTTTGGTGAATGCTTGACAGAAGCAGTGGTGTGACTGTGCATAGAGGGCTGGAGTAGAACATGTACTAGAAATTTATTGTTAGAGCAAAATCTGTGATCATAGGGGCCAAACAGAGAGATGTTCTTAACCCAAACTTAATCGGATCTTTCCAGATTGGAATTATACCTACCTTTCACAGTTAATTAAGTCTATTGATCATCCTGCTATATTAATAGTTGTATGGATTTATAGATTATTTGATCTAGTATTCTAGATGTTGGACTAATTACAATGTTGAGTTTAGGATAGTACTAGACATTGATCTAGATTGTTTTTTGAAGAGATTAGTCTACAGAATAGTACTGGGAGATTGCAGTAATTTTTTTGTTTTAACGAGGACAACTTTTCAGATATAAACATTCCATTGTGACTCCAGGACCAAAACCCAGAAGATAGCCGTAGTCCCATCCCTCGCCAGTTGTCTTGGAGCCCAGTTCCTCCGAGCGTAACCGTACCTCGTTCAGCGCGAAAAGTAAGGAAGCGCCCTGCAAGTTGCCGTACTCGGAGAGTGCGGTCCTCGTTGCTTGCATCTTGTCTTTAGGTAAGTTGAGAGATGCCTCGACTCCGTTTAGTAGTGCGCTGCCTCCGGTGTGCATTGCGAAGAACATCTCATCCCAACTGGGTCCGCCCACTACCTCCCTCACTTCGGTTAGGAATTTCGGCAAGTTAGCCGCGATTACCCCAGCCACGTGCTTGAGTAGATGGGAGTTCAATCCAGCTCTGGTTAGACGCCTAACGATCGCGTGTTCAGTGTTCGGCAAGAACGTCTCTCCGGCCCATTGAATCTCGTACAGGGGGCGTTCGTTGGGCTCGGGATCAGAGCCGACGATGAGAGCTACTCCTCCATCTCCGGTCAGTGCGGCTGCCACCAGCTCGTCGATTTCGTTCTCATTCGGTGCTAGATAACCGAGGATCGTACTTTCGACACAGACCGCCAACACTCTGGCGCCCTTATTGTTCTCTGCCAGGTCCTTGGCGACGCGCATGACGGCAGCACCACCGTTGCAACCACCCATGTACAGCATGACACGTCTAACAGTAGGCTTGAGACCCAAGAGCTTCGAGAGTACAAGATCCGCTCCAGGCATATCTATTGAGCTGGTTGTTCCAAACACCAAGTGGGTTATCTCGGAAACGGGATGGCCCCAAGTCTTGATGGCTTTGAGTGCGGCCTCCTGGCCAAGCTTCGGAATCTCGACCACAGACATGTTGATACGCGTCTCTAAAGAGGGAGCCATGTAAGTACAGATTTCCGGGTTTGCCTTCAAAACCTCCTCAGTGAGAAGCATGTGGCGTTTCCTGATCCCCGTCTTATCACCTACAACACAAAGAATTCGTTGTTAAGTTCCGAGAAGTAGGCTCTGGTCCGGCCACTGTAGCTGGTTTTCAACCTACACTAGCTAGCTTGAGGACCAATTCAGGATCAGCTTCAGCTTGGTTTAAGAGCGCCATTCATTATCGTCATGGCAGCAACAAGTTCGCACGACATATGAACCTTACAGATCGATGCAACAGGAAGATATACTAGTGTGGAACCTGGAATTGCACGAATTCACTGATTCGCAATTCACTCGTCATACGAACTGAATTGATCGTGGTAAAGAATTGACCTTCTGGACTAACAGAAACGCAAAGTCTCGCTGCTCTAACAGATTATGGATGTACTTGGATATTAACTCAGTTGGGCAGACGCATCAGGTGAGAATTGACGCAGACTGCAGCTTGATAAGATTACCAAATTCAGTGATCAAAAAAGACGTGAGTCTCCATCCTATAAACCCAAGAACTAAGCAAAGAAACACGTTCCAGCTCAATTAATAATTTCAAGGAAACTCAGACCCGAGAGGGCAAAGCATGCAGTTTCAGGTGACAAACCGCAAAGAGAGATTAATTAAAAAGACGTACAGAGGAACTTGAACTTGGCCTTGAGCTTCTCCTTGTGGTTGAGGTTGCAGAGGTTGAAAAGATAGTCTGGGTAGGTGTCTTGAAGGTAATACGTGGGTGGGACTGCAATATCCATCGCCAATATCGTTGCTGGCCCTTTGGCCGGCATCTGTAACGATCTCCCGTTGCTGCTCAGATGCTGCAGACCATTATGCTCGCTGATGACAGTCGATGTCACCAAATCTCCACTTGGTGCCATGACGCAGCTACAAAACCCAACCGTCCGCTCTTGGAGATGAATGTAGAAACAGATGACTAACTAGGTCGATCTCACGGATGCAGCTGCACTACAATAGCAGAGCTTAGTATACGATCTGGCCTAATCAGAACTCTATTGCAGATGTTGGCACTAGACCCAGGACGTCGCAGCAGTTGTGAAAGGATATCTCTCTGATCTGATCAGCTATGGCGCTCCTGTGCAGTACTGACCCCGGCTCTGAATGCAAGCGATGATTGTGAGATGAAAATTACTAGCTGAGGACTATATAATAGTTCTGAACCTGAATGCTTGCTTCTGGGCTTGGTCGATTTCATGGATTTATTCAAGCCAAGGGTCCACTACCAGGCGTCCATTGGTGCTTTAGACTACGGCAGGCAGGAAGTCTAAAGCTTACACCTTTTTCGATTGAAGCTTCTAGTATTCAAAAGTTGATAATGATGTATGGGACCCGTGGTTTTTTTTGGGGGAAATTTCCGTATAACCCCTGGCTTTAATTTTTCAAAAAAAATGAAATGGAATATTCTGCTGTAAATAGCTTTTGCCCAAAACACAAGGGAAAATTTGGCCAAGTGTATAGAAGGATTCTTATTTTTCAAAAAAACTTCCATATCTGATTTGTTGTCTACTTTGGGTAAGTACTTTTCTAGATGATCCTCACTTTGAGTAAATAAAATTATCACCGCTAGTGACAAGCACAATCCTTTGGGGGAGGGGGGGGTGGGTTTCTCAAAGAAACTAGAAAGATACACACTGGGAAATTGGAATTGCGCGTTCGAGATCAACGATTGCAGACAGAGTACTAATGTTACCTTATTTTCCCAGTTTACCATTTGATTGATGATTGACTGCTGACATCTCCAATTGCGTACTGCTTTCAGCTAATAACCGAGATGATCTTTAGAAGTGAATTGCTTCGGATTATCGGTAGTGTTTTTAGATTTATGTAAAGCAGACAGTTGGCGACTCTGACACCCCACCCTGTACATTGGTAGAGGGGGTTGTAGTCTAGGGGTTTTTTAAGGGTTTTTTGTTGTATCAAAAGTGTCAATCATCTAGGAAATAATTTAGCCAAATCTGGTCACATGTACGAGATATGAAAGTAATTTTTTTTAAATAGCATCCTTTTATATTCTTGGCTACATGCCTACATGTAGTAGAACTTATTGTAAAAATCTGGTGGCAATTTGAGAAAATAAAAATCGAAATCTGGCGAAATCGAGCCAATCCTTCCTATGGGTTGAAATCATATTTTTCAGGTCTAAATTTGGCAAAAATATGCCAATGAAAAACCACTGTTAGCATCTTAGCCTTTAGCTAATAGGGTAACAAAATCTCCTTAGTAAATAATGTTTTGCTGCGACTTCCACTAGTGGTTTGAATTTTGGACATGTCCCCCTTGGTAAGAATTCTGTCAGAATGTCAGCCATTGAGCAGCAGCTTTATAATTTGTGTCAAGGCTTATTTGGTTGTAGAAGAGAACGCTCTTTTTGACCGGAATTACACTCAGTACCTTCTTGTTAACCACCAACTTGCTCAGAGGTGCACCCTCTTGAGCTTGAGCCAACAACGGAGAGTGGCTAATGTGTCGTTGCTTTTGAGGAAAGGACTTTCAGCATCTTGTGTAGGACCAAATTTATCACTGAAAGTGATGGTCCACTGTTAATTTAGAATGGGTCCTACATGTAAAGAGCTAGGTGCTGCAAGCCCTTTTTATTGGGCTACGTTGAGTCATGCCTTTAGGGAAGGAGTACGCATTCACTTTGGGTCTACAACACCCAAACACTAGAAGTAGCTTGCACCTTATGAATTTAAATAAATGACCATTCAAAACAAAGGCATGTGAAATGTTCAGTAGGTAAACACAGTTGAAAAGACTGAATATTTTGGATCTAAAGCTTTAGAAATATGTAAAGAGATGTAAATGATTGATATTTCACTCCCATCAAAGATGTATTCCATTAATATGCATTTCATTATTTTGTTCTTGTGTAATGTTGATTTAGTTGTCTTATAATCTTACGTTAAAGGAATAATTTCACGGTATGAAGCTAGTGAATTTCACACCTTTATTCCTCAAAGTCTGGCAACACAAGTCCTCCAGTCCTATTTACTTTGCATGCAAATGCAAAGTGCTTTAGCTTTTTTTCTGCTTTCTTTCTTTCTTTTCTAAGACTGACCACTGAAGTACAGGTTTTGTAACCTCTTTAGAGGAAATTGCATGGAAAGGAAAACCCAGAGGACCTCACAAAACCATAAATGTAGAATAGTGCATATACCTCACATCCTCCATTAATCCAGTACCACGATTTCTTTTTTTTCAAAATACCAAGGTGTCTTGGCAGGCTACATACAAACCCATATGCAATTATTCATGGCAATTTGGAAAGGTGAGGAGTAAGTGGCTGTGGCTACCTTTTATTTTAATTAAGCATATTTTTGCTCCTTAGGAACTTAAGCACTCAAAATAAGGTGACAATCCAAGGTAGCATATCATAAGTGTGTTGGCAAAATATTGTCCCTTCTCGCTCCTTAGGAACTTAAGCACTCAAAATTAGGTGACGATCCAAGGCAAAATATGATAAGTGTGTTGGCAAAACATTGTCCCTTTTCGCTCCTTAGGAACTTAAGCACTCAAAAATAGGTGATGATCCAAGGCTGTTATGATAAGTGTGTTAGCAAAACATTGTTGCTAATGAAAGATTGTATGGCGATCAAGTAGATGGAAATGTAAGAAACATTGTGATCATTTTCATTTTGTAGGTGACCAATT
>Ga0116228_10001940_pt1 | contig 17554 bp, 15 predicted proteins | sample S1TSphfallax_2_FD_89694 | JGI IMG/M metagenome (GOLD analysis project Ga0116228, IMG submission 89694) | Host-associated microbial communities from peat moss isolated from Minnesota, USA - S1T2_Fc - Sphagnum fallax MG | ecosystem: Host-associated > Plants > Peat moss > Unclassified | place... | reverse complement strand
CTGACGAAGCAAGGTGATCCGGCGCGCCGCGATCGCGTCATGCAGGGAATGCGACAGGCAACGCAGCGGGGCGCGAGTCTGACGCGGCAGCTGCTTGCTTTCTCACGGCGCCAACCGCTGCAGCCGCGGCCGGTGAATCTGCAAGCATTCCTGCAGGGAGCTGTGGAGATGTTGGACCGTACCTTGCGGGGCGACGTGGCGGTTGAGCTGCACTTCGATGAAGGGCTCTGGCCGGTGCATGTGGATCCGGCAGGGCTGGAACTCTCGCTGCTGAACCTGTGCGTGAACGCACGGGACGCGATGGAGCAGGGCGGTACGATCAAGATTCGGGCGGCCAACGCGTTTGCGGGCGTACAGATCGAGGTCATTGACCATGGCAAGGGCATGGCCGTCGATGTCGCAGCCCATGCATTCGAGCCTTTCTTCACCACCAAGGAGATCGGTGCGGGTTCCGGCCTGGGACTCACGCAAGTCTATGGCTTCGCCCACGGCAGCGGCGGCAACGTCACCATCAGCAGCGTTCCCGGCAAGGGAACGGTCGTGACCTTGCTGCTGCCGCGCGCCACGGCAGATGTGCAGGAAGACGTGAAGACCGGCGCCGTGCCCGCACCGCTGCGCAAGACCGGAGCGGTGCTGCTGGTGGAGGACGACGAAGAAGTCGCGGCCTTGACCGGCGAGATGCTGCAACACCTGGGTTTCGAAGTAACCCGTGTAGCGAGCGCCGCATCAGCGCTGGGCGCGCTTGCCAACGAGCGCAAGGTCGACCTGGTTTTCTCCGACATCATGATGCCGGGCGAAATGAACGGGGTTGAACTCGCCCGCGAGCTGCGCAGGCGACGGCCGAACCTTCCGGTGTTGTTGACGTCCGGATATGCGGCGGACGCGCGTTTCGAGGCGGAGCGCGATCGCATGACGATATTGCCCAAGCCCTTCGACTTGGAGGACTTGTCGGTGGCGATCGCGGGAATGATGGAACGGGCCGCTTGAGTCGCTAATTCCGGCTCTGTGGTGGAATCGAATAAGTCGCCACCGCGTGCGCAACCATGTCCGCATCGCCGCGTGAATACAAGGCCGCTTCACCCACGATGAGCGTCCGGCCAACCTTGATGAGGTTGCACTCGCCGACGATGGGACGGTCGGCGGACGCCTTGCGCAGAAAGTTGATGGTGAGGCTGGTGGTCACCGCCAGCGGAACGATTCCGATCGTTCCCAGTATCGCGATGTATATTCCGACGTCCGCGACGGTCATCAGAACGGGACCGGAAACGGTCTGTCCGGGCCGCAGGTGATCGCTGGAAATGTGCTGCACAATCCTCGCGGACCGGTTGCCTACCTGTTCGACCAGGCAGGTATTCTGTGGGAATTCCCGGTGCAGGAATTCGATGATTTCACTCTTGGTCGACATGGTTTGCCTCGAGTTGTTCCGCTTGCAACCACTTGACGATGTCGGCAACGGCTTGCTGGTGAGAAGGGCCAGGCTTCGGGCCGACGAATCCGTGCTGCTGACCGGTGTAGCGTCGAACTTCCACCGGTATTCCGGCGTCCGCCATGCGGCGGGCATATTCCGCGGCCTCGTCGTGCAAGGGGTCTTGTTCGGCGAGCAGCACCAGCGCGCGCGGCAAGCCGGCGAGGTCTTGCATATGCACCGGCGTGGCAAGTTCGTGCGTCGTCATTCCCGCGTGCCATAGCGTGCTGCCGCGCAGATACAGATCCCATAACTGCGTCATGCCCTCGTATGTCAGGCCGAATTGCTTGGTGCCGTATGTCTGATAGGAGTTCCATTTTGCGTACAGGCAGTGATCCGTCACCGGGTAGATGAGCACCTGTCCTTTTATCATCCCGGGGTGAAGTTGCCTCGATTGTTGCGCGGCCACCGCGGCAAGATTGCCGCCGGCGCTGTCCCCGCACAGTACGATCGAATCCGGGTCACCGCCCAAGCGCGCGGCGTTCTCCCGGCTCCACACCAGAGAGGCCAGACAATCCTGCGCCGCGGTGGGAAAAGGGTGCTCGGGCGCCAGCCGGTAGTCAACGGCCACAACCATACGCCGAGCTTGTACGCAGAGGTCGCGGCACAGTGCGTCATGAGTCTCCAGGTCGCCGAAGACCCAACCGCCGCCGTGGAAGAATTGCAGCACGCGAAAAGGTCCGGTGCCCCGGGGCAGGTAGATGCGCACTTTGATTACGCCACCGTTTACCTTGATCAGCTCGTTGCGTACGGATAAATCGGTTGCCTTGGCGCCGCGCCAGTTCCAGCGGATCACGAGCGGCGTCAGCAGGCGCAATGACGCCAGTTTGAGATGCTCTCGCACCGCTACCGCGGTCTCGATCGCGAAACCGCCCAAATGACGAGTCCGCCGCTTGCCAGCGCGCATCCTACGTATCCGGTGGCGGTGAGGCCGAAGCCCGCAGCGATTGCCATGCCGCCGAGCCAGGGACCCAAAGCATTCGCCACATTGAAGGCAGCATGGTTCAGCGCTGCAGCGAGGCTTTGCGCGTCGCCCGCAACGTCCATCAAGCGCGTCTGCAGAACGGTTGCCAGCGAGCCGCCGACGCCGATCAGGAACACGTCGGCGGTTACGCTCCAGAAGTTGATGGCCGCGAACGGATAAATCAGCAGCACGACGGCGCTTGCAGCCAAGAGCATGCCCGCGGTCGGCATCAGCGCACGATCGGCAAAGCGCGGAACCACCAGATTGCCGACCGTCATGCCCACTCCGAACACCGAAAATACCAGGGCCGCCTTCGCAGCCGAAACATGAGTGACATCGGTGAGGGTGGAGCCCAAAAAAGTGTACACCGCGAAGATTCCGCCGAAGCCTATGGCGCCGGTTGCCAACGTCAACCAAACCTGCGATCGCTTGAGTGCACCGAGTTCGCGCAGCGGACTCGCATCGGCGAGGGTCCGATCGCGTGGCGCATACAAGAAGATCAGCAGTGCGCACGAGAATGCCAGGCCGGCGACCACCACGAAGGCCCACCGCCATCCGTACATTCGGCCCAATAAATTCGCAAGCGGCACACCTACGATGGTCGCAACGGTGAGTCCGAGCAAAACACGGCCTACGGCTTGCGTGCGTTTGTCGGTGGGTACCAGCGAGGCGGCCACCAGGGTCGCAATGCCGAAATAGGCGCCATGCGGCAGCCCGCTGAGAAAGCGGAACACCAGCATCCACGCATAGGTTGGCGACAACGCCGACAAGAGATTCCCCAGTGCAAATACCCCCATCAACGATATCAGCAACGTGCGGCGGGACACGCGTGCAGAGAGCACCGCAATGATGGGCGCGCCCACGACCACGCCCAGCGCATAGCTGCTGATGACGTGGCCGGCGGTGGGTTCGTCGATCCGCAAATCGCGCGCGAAATATCGCAACAAACTCATGGTGGCGAATTCGGTGGTGCCGATGGCAAACCCGCCGACGGCGAGCGCAAAATGCACCAAGCCCGGGCGTGTGCCGGCGGGCGTTATGACCGGTCCGCGCGGTGATTCACCGTCTTGTCACTCTGCGGCTTTTGAGGGAGCCGTAGATATAGAGCAACGAGACGGCGATGCCGAGGGAGATGACAACAAACAAGACCACATCGACCATGAATGCACCTTCGATTGAGCAGGCGGCTGTTCCGCCGGACCCGGCAACGTGCATCATGCACGTGCTAATGCGATAGTTCAATACTACCGAACTATGATACTGTGGCCGTCATGAGACCGCTGGTACACCCATCCATCGATGAGATGACCGTCGAGGGCATCCTGTACGCGCTTTCCGATCCGGTCCGGGTGCGCATCTTTACCGATTTGATGGCATCGACGTGCGCGCAAAATTGCACTGCTCTGGCCAATTTGAATTCCACACCCATGCCGAAATCCACGTTGTCGCAGCACTTCAAGATACTGCGTGAAGCGGGTCTGATTCGCAGCGAGCGCAAGGGTGTCGAGCTGCAGAATAGCCCGCGTTGGGACGAATACGGCGAGAAGTTCGGCCCGATGATCAAGGCCATCATCGAGGCTTATGCCAAGGAACTCACCGCGGCCAAGCGCACGGCCCCGCGGCTGAAGCGCGCCTAATGGACGATCGCGCCGTCCTTCATCACATGATCGACGCTCTCCAATGCGGAGATGTCCGTCAACGGATTCCTGGCGACGGCAATCATATCCGCGAAATGTCCCGGCGCAATGGCTCCGACGCGATCCGACCAGCCGAGCAGGGCGGCGGAGTTCACGGTGGCGGCCTGGATGGCCTGCATGGGAGACATTCCGTAGCGCACCATGTATTTGAACTGGCGCGCATTCTTGCCGTGAGGATAGACGCCGGCATCGGTGCCGAAGGTCAATTTGACACCCGCCTTGACGGCTTTTCGAAACCCTTCGCGCTGCGCGTCGGTGGTGTCGGTATTTTTGCGCAGGATGTCGGCGGGCCATCCCTCCTTGTGCCCCACCTCGTCGATGTAGTCACCGTTATAGATATCCATGTCAAGGTACACGCCGTTCGCCTTCGCCATGGCGATGCCCTCGTCATCGATCAGTGACGCATGCTCGATGGCGCGAACGCCGGCGCGTATCGCGGATTTGATGCCGCCGGCCCCGTGGGCATGCGCCGTGACCCATCCGCCGTGCGCCGCCGCCGCCACGACCGCCGCGTGCATCTCCTCTTCGCTCAACTCCTGCTGACCCGGTTCGGTACCGGCAGCCAGAACCGCTCCCGTGGCGATCAATTTGATGGAATCCGCGCCATGTTGAAACAGATACGCGACTTTTCGAGAGACATCCGCAGCATCGAGGACGACACCCGCGCGCATGTCCTCGGGCACGGTTACATCGGGCGCGAAACCCGTCACTTCACCGCCTCCTCCAGGGATGGTGATATACGCGCCCACCGCGCTCATGCGTGGCCCGGGCACGTCGCCTCGATCGATTGCATCGCGCAGCGCGACGTCGGCGAATGCCCTGAAGCAGCCCACGTCATGAACGCTGGTGAAGCCGGCGTTCAACGTGTCACGGGCATGGCGCGCGCCGAGCAGCGCAATCTCTGCGACGGAATGCAGCAGCGGCTCGGCGGGGTTGTTGGTCTCGTCAGCGTCGGCAAAATGGACGTGCATGTCGATGAGACCAGGCAGGACCGTATAGGCGGACCAATCGACGATGACGGCGCCCTTGGGCAGGGGAGCGTAGGCGCTTACCGCGGCTATTTTGCCATCCTCGATTCGAATGAGGCGGTCGTGCAGCACGCGCCCGTTTTCGGTGTCGATCAGGGTGCCCGCACGCACATACTCGGTTTCGGCCATGAGCGGCCGTGTCACCAGCGCGAACGCCAGGCTCAAAGTGCCGAGAAGACATCCTCTGACTACAGACATCGGGCACTCTTTATTGAACGACCGTATAAGAATCGACAAAGCTTATGTCAAGCCGCGTGCCGAGTAAAGAAATGCCCGGGGCGAGCGATACCCTGAAGATGTGATGCCAAAAAAGGTGATGTTGATGCAACGTGGCGGCGTGAAAATTCTCGGAATCGCCTTGTTGATGCTGGCCGGGTGCGGTACGGCGCTTGCGGCGGCCTCCGAGATCGACAATCTGACCGGACTGCCCACTTATCCCAACCTGAGCAGCGCCGCCATGGATAAATTTTACAAGACGGAGACTTTTGGCCGCTGGTGCGCGCGCTTCACCGCGACCACCTCGGACTCGCTCCCGGCGGTCGAGGCGTGGTATCGAAAGGCTTTGATTCGGGCCAGCGAAAGCGATCTTGCCAAGGACGACCGCTACAACATCTATGCCAATTTGTCGGGCGTCAAATTGGCCCTCGGCATCGACTACGTAGCGCTATACCGAACCTCAAATCAACAGACGAACATCGAGTTGCATCGCTGTAGCTGGCTGCAATGAGCCATCTCTTCCCGGCGATTTTTGTGCTGGTGCGCTGCAACGCGCCGGCGGCAAAGTTTCAGTATATTTCGAGACCCAGTAGCGGGTTTTGGCAGGCCGACATGGTGCATATATTGAAGTATGGGTAAGAGGTGAGCATGGCCAAGAAGAAGTCGTTACTTTCACGCGCAGCGCCGCCACCCGGGGCCCTGGTGTGCGCTTCGATCTGCGCGCTGGACCGGGTTCGGCGTTATGAATTGGCTGTCGAAGCTTTCTGCCAGTTGTCGAGCGAGGTGTTGCAGCGCGCGACCCGGAAGGATGAGGCGGCGCCGACGTTTTTGATACGTCAGTATTGGCGCTTCAGCTATGGCGCTTGGGGGGAACCTGCGCCGGAGGTCGTGGCGGCGCGTCCGACGAAGATGAACATGGGAAAGCTGTTGTGGCTGTGCCTGACGCGCGTCATCGAGCTTACCGACGATCTGGTGAGGCGCAAGCAGCAAGGTCACTGGCAGTTGGTGCGCGATGTGATCATCTCCTGGCGGGACGCGTGGGGGGATGATGAAACAGCGAGATTCGCTCAGGCGCGATTCAGCACCTTGACCGGTCTGTCGCGGGGTAGCGAAGAGCGCATCACCTTCATGAACAGCGCGTTGATCAAGGCGCTCTCGGAGGTTCAGGCCTGACGTTTCGAGCCGCTCATTTGGCGGCGCGCCGGTACACAGTGGAAACCAATCCCGTTGCTGTCGACACGAAATCGACCTCCAACTGCCTGCTGCGTGCGTCGTAGCGGATATAGGTTTCCTGGAAATGCGGATTTTCCAGCGAATCGTCCACCAGATTGACACCGTGGCCGGATGCATCGGTCACAATGGCCATGCTCGATAACTCGGCGCGCACGCAATCTTGCACGCGTTGCATGAATCGCCCGCACACGTAGGCGAGGGCCGCATCATCATCGGTGGAGTCGAAGGACTCCTCTCCGGCGCTTCCGGGTATCGGCGTCAAATGCGACATGCCCATCTTTTGTTCCATGAATACCAGCGTATATCTTCTCATTGCGCACCCTCGGGTCTGGTCGTTCCTTGTACTCCCCGCCGCACGCAAATGGAGATCACGCCGTCTCAACGATGCCGCAGATCCGGTGATTCAGGTCACAGATTTCGCGCGTCAGGGCGCAACCGGCAGTTCGACATAGCTTGCGGCGTCGGCCGTGTGGAATATGCGCTGCGTTGCCTTCACATAGCTCGATGGCTCGGCCAGGAATATGTTGGGCACGAAGGTCTGCGGATTTCGGTCATAGAGAGGGAACCAGCTCGACTGCACCTGCACCATGATGCGATGTCCGGGCAGGAACACGTGATCGGCGTGCGGCAGCTTCAGGGTATAAGCGATGATCTTGCCGGAGGGAATGGCCGACGGTTTTGCCGGATCGTCGCGATAGCGGCCGCGAAGAATGTCCATCGCGATCGGCAATTCGTAGCCGCCCATGTCGGCGCTACCGGGTACCTCGTCAGGATAAACATCGATCAGCTTGACCACCCAGTCGCTGTCCGTGCCGCTGGTCGATGCGAATAGATGCGCCACCGTCTGCCCGGCGATACGCACCGGCGCGGTCAACACCCCGGATGTATAAACCAGCACGTCGGGACGGTCGGCCGCAAAGCGCTGATCGTCGACCAGCCATCGTCGCCAGGTGGAATCTTCGGCGTAGGTTGGACGTATCGGCCGCAGGCGGTAGGTGACGGGTTTGGCCGGATCCGAGACGTATTCATCGTAAGGAGCCTTTGCCGATGCCGGTGCGCCGGATGGCCTGTCGAACGACAGTTTCGCACCCGCGACGAGATACAAGGGTTTGGATTTGAAAGTGCAGCCCGAAGCGCAGGACTGCGGCCATTGATCGTAGCGTCGCCAGATGTTGGCACCCGTCTCGAACGCCGTCACGGTGGCGATGTCAGCCGCCGGCGCGCCGTCCTTGAGGTGCGCGTCGAGAAACGGCAGAAGCACGTTGAGCCGAAACCAGCGCCCGGTGTCGCCGTCGAATTTGATGGCCCCGAGGCTCGATCCATCGCCGTTGCCACCCCCATGTCGCCAGGGACCGATGACCAGATGCGAGTTTTCGCGGCTGACTCCGGGCGATGCATGGGTGGCGGCGTATGCTGCGGTCGCGCCGTATATGTCCTCTTGGTCCCACTGACTATGGATGAACAGGGTCGGTACCGTGAGCGGACGGACTGCCAGGATCTTGTCGACGGCCTGCGCACTCCAATAATGATCATAGGCAGGGTGAGCGATGAGGCGCTGCCAGAAAGGCAGTTGCTGCATGCCGGCCGATTTCGCCAGCGCGCCCGCCGAGCCGGCCGACAGCCAAGTCTCGTACGCGTCGTAGCGCGGCGGCGTCCAGCTGTCCTCGGAGCTCTTGCTGGCAGTCTGCTGCAAAATGTAATCGGCGTAAGTCTGGCGCAGGGCTCCGTTGTGGAACCAATCATCGCCGATCCAGGTGTCCACCATCGGGTTGAAGGCCGCGGCCGCCTTCAGCGCGGGATGTGGGTTGACCAGGCTCATCAGCACCGTGAAGCCATCGTAGCTGGTGCCCATGGTGCCGACTTTGCCGTTGCTCTCCGCGACGTTCTTGACCAGCCAGTCGATCGTGTCCCATGAGTCGGTGGAATGATCCACCGTCGTGGGATTCAAATCGCCGACCAATGGGCGGTTCATGACATAGTCGCCCTCGGATTTGTATTTACCGCGCACATCCTGAGCGACGATGATGTATCCGGCATCGGCGAGTTCGCCGTAGCTTCCACCCAGCAATATTGCGCGGTGCGGGCTGGCGTTGCGACTCGTGAATTTGCTCGCGCTGTACGGCGTGCGGTCCAGGATCATGGGTGCATGCACTGCGCCGGCCGGTATGATGATGACCGTGTACAGCTTGGCGCCGTCCCGCATGGGGATCATGACGTCGCGCTTCACGTAGTCATACTGATCGGCAGGCGCGTGAAACTCGGCCGGTATGTCTCCCGCGGGCTCGGAGTCGGCCGCTGTGGCCGGTATGCTCGAGGGTAGGAGCGCCGCACACAGCCCGCAAAGCGCCAAGATTCGTCTGATGTCCATTTTGAATGATCCCAACTGTATGAAGCGCGCAATACTACAGCAGTGCGCGCGCGCTCCCGCCGCTCAACGCTTCTCCAGCATCGCCAGCACGGCGGCGCGTGCCGCCGGGCCGTGCAAGGGAAGGGCAAGCACGTCGCCGGGTCGCGCCCAAACCAGCGCATAGCGCGCCGCATCGAATTCCGTCGCGCGCATCGTGAGCGAGGAGTCCGGCACCCCAAGTCGCAGCAACTCCCGATGGATGATGCCGGGTACTTCACCCGGCGCGCGGCCGCGCAGCTGGCTCTCGTTTTCCTTGACGACGATCAGCTCCGGACAAAACTCCGCGGCCGCTCGGGCCAGCGCCTCGATATCCTCGTCCTTGCGGTTGCCCGCATGACCCAAGAGCAATCCAAGTCTGCCATCCTTGCCGCGCAATCGATCGGCCACCGACAGGAATCCGCGCAGTCCATCCGGATTGTGGGCATAGTCGACCAACACCTGGGCACCGCCCACCTCGAAACGCATCATGCGGCCCGGGTTGTCGTGCACATCGGCCCCGAAGCGTGCAAACACGCGCGCGATGCTCGCCGCCCCGATGCCGAGTGCGCCGGCCGCCAGCGCAGCGGCTGCCAGATTGGCGATGTTGTAGGTGGCGAAGCCGCCCATGGACAAGGGCATCGCGGGTATCGAGCCGAGATCGTGAGTTTCGCCGCGCTGATGCAGCAGCAAGCGGTCGCGATGCATGCCGCATGTCGATCCGCCGCGCAGACGATGTTCGCGCAGCAGCGGCGTGTGCGCGTCGACGGCGAACCAACCCACAGGCGGTCGGCTGCCGAACCGGCGTTCCAGTGCCTCTGCACCCTGGCGCAGCATGGCATCGTCGGCGTTCAGCACCAGAAGGCCGTTCGCATCCAACAGCGCCGCGACTGTCAATTTCACATCCGCCAGTCCGGCCAGATCGTCGATGCCGTATTCGCCGAAATGATCCGAGCTGATGTTGGTCACGACCGCCGTATCGGCGCGCGATACCGCAATGCCGCGGCGTAGGATGCCGCCGCGCGCCGTCTCGAGGATGGCCGCTTCGGTGCGGGGATCGCGGATCACCAGCCGTGCGCCGGCCGGCCCCGAGTAGTCTCCGGCGGCCAGTTCTTCATCATCGATGAACACGCCGTCGGTGCAGTTGTAGCCGGCATGCCATCCATGCTCGCGCGCGCATGCGGCGAGCAGGCGAACCGTGGTGGTCTTGCCGTTCGAGCCGGTAACGATTGCCGTTGGGATGGCCGTGAGCTCGGACCAAGGCACGACCGCGGGATCGGGCAGGGCGGTGCGCGGATAGCTGCGTCCGCCGCTACCGCTGCCGAGCGTCGCCTCCGTCTCATCCACCGCAAAGGGCAGTGACCTGGCGCGTGCCTGCGCGAGCAACGCTTGCAACGCCGGCTCAGCTTCCAACTGCTGCAGCCGCCCGAACCGCGCGAAGGCGGCATCCTCTGCGAGCACCGGCGGGATCGTCGCCTCCGGAGCCGCCATCACCAGCGCAGCTTCGAGATGACTCCAGGCAGCTGGGTCGTTCTCCTGCAGCGTTGCACACAACGCCCACTCGTTGACATCGGTCGCGAGCAACAGCTGGTCTTCAGGCGCGGCGACCGCCAGCTGCACGCCGCGAGCGTGTGGACGCACGGCGGTCTTCACGGCCTGCCAGGCGAGCCGTGCAGCGGCGCGCTCGATGCGTGCCTGCCATGCGCCGAGCAGCGATGAGTCGAGCGCGATGCCGACGACATCCAGCACGGCCCCCGTCGAGGCAAAGAACAAATTGCTTCCGGTGAGACGGCGGGAGTCCTCGAACGGCAGAGCCGAAGGCGCGTTCAGTCTTCGCTCTCCGGCGCCAGCCGCACCCCGCGCTCATCGCGAATCAAGCCTTCGAGGTTCACCTCGGGTGCGGAGGGTGCGGGTTCGGCCGAGGTTGCGGGCTTCGGCGCGGCGGGAGCAACCTCCGCGGCCGGCGGCGCCGCCGTACCACTCGGCTTGAACTTGGTGATTTGTTTCCAAGAGCGCGTCAAGGCGTCGGCGAATATCAATACGAGATCGCCGGCTTGGCCCATGGTCAATGCTGCCTCGATGGCCTGCTGCTCGTCGGGAATGATGGATATGGCGCCATCGCCGACACCGGCGGCGCGCAGCGCCTGCGCCTGGATGCGCGGCACCTCGTCCGGCGCACGTTTGCGAAGGTTGTCGTCGCGGCGGCAGATGTAGTGATCGAAGCGGCCGGCGACGGCGCGCGCAATGGCGACCAAATCTTCGTCGCGACGATCACCGGGGCCGGCCAGCACCACGATGCGCCGGCCGGCCACATCGAGCCGCGTCGCGAGGTCTGCCATCATGCCGACGGCGTGCGCATTGTGGCCGTAATCGAACAGCACCTTGAAAGGATGTTCGTTGAAGACGTTGAGTCGCCCCGGGGCCTGGAAGAAGGTCGAATCGAAGGTGCGAAGACCCTGGCGGATGGCGTCGAGTTTTATTCCCAACGAAAACGCCATGGCCGCGGCAAACATGGCGTTCTGAACATTGTGCGTCGCTCGTCCCTCCAGCGTCGCCGGTATGAGATGAGTCCACAACAGCGGAATGTGTCCGCCGCGATCGTACAGCGTCATCATCTGGCCGTTGACGCCCGCCTCGAGGGCGCAGGCGCGGCCGCCCGCGCGGATATGCTCACGTACCAGGATATGATGCGGGTTCATGGTCACGTAGCAGATGCTCTTTGCCTCGGAGTGGCCGGCCATCTTGAGAACCAGCGGGTCGTCGGCATTCAGCACCGCGCAATCGGTCGCCACCTCGACGACGATGCGTTTCAATTCGCTCAACTGTTCGAGCGAGTCGATACCCTTGAGGCCCAGGTGGTCCGCCTGAACGTTGAGCACGCCGCCCACATTGACCTCGTTCACGCCCATGCCGGCACGCAACAGGCCACCGCGCGCCGTCTCGAGGATGGCGATGTCGATCTGCGGATCGGCGAGCACCATGCGCGCGGAAACGGGGCCGGTCATGTCGCCCTGCACGGTGCGTTGACCATCGATGTAAACGCCATCGGTGGTGGTCAACCCCGGCGTGTAGCCGGCCATTTTGGTGACATGCGCCAGCATGCGCGCGGTGGTGGTCTTGCCGTTGGTGCCGGTGATCGCGGCAATCGGTACACGCGCCGTGGCACCCGCAGGAAACAACATGTCGATCACCGGCGCGGCAACGTCGCGCGCCGTGCCCTCACTCGGCGCCACGTGCATGCGAAAGCCGGGGGCGGCGTTCACCTCGCAGATGCCACCGCCGATGCTGCGGTAGCTCTCCGTGATGTCCTTGGAGAGGAAATCCACGCCGCCGACGTCGAGGCCTATGGCACGCACCGCCCGCTCGGCCATCTCGCGATTGTCGGGGTGAATGACATCCGTCACATCGGTGGCGGTGCCGCCGGTGGACAAATTGGCGGTGGACCTCAGGTACACCACCCGGCCTGCCGCGGGCACGGACTCGGCCTGCAGCCCGATGCTGGCAAGCATTTTTTGCGCCTGTGCGTCCAGCTCCAGACGGGTCAGCACCTTCTCATGGCCGACGCCCCGGCGCGGGTCGCGATTCACGATCTCCACCAACTGCGCGACGCTGTGGCTGCCGTCGCCGACCACGTGTCCGGGCGTACGCCGGGTCGCTGCCACGAGTGCGCCGTTGACGACCAGAAGACGATGGTCGTCGCCCTCGACGAAGGTTTCGACGATCACGGATCGGGAATGTTCGCGGGCTAGCGCGAATCCTTGCGCCACCTCGGCGTCGCTGGCGAGTCCGATCGAGATGCCGCGGCCGTGATTGCCGTTGTAAGGCTTGGTGACCACCGGAAAGCCGATGCGCTGCGCGGCGCGGACCGCCTGGGCTTCGCTCTGAACCAGTTCCTGCTGCGGCACCGGCAAGCCGAGAGTCGCCAATATCTTGTTGGTTTCTTCCTTGTCGCTCGCCAGCTCCACCGCAATGTGCGAGGTTGCACTCGTTACCGTCGCCTGGATGCGTTGTTGGTACTTGCCATGCCCCAGTTGCACCAGCGATTGATCGTTGAGCCTCAGCCACGGAATGCCGCGGTGCTCGGCGGCTCGCACCAACGATGCGGTCGACGGTCCGAGCGCGCGACGCTGCGCGAAGCGGATGAATTCATCGCGTGCTTCCAGCCAGCTCCAGCCCGCCGGCACGGACTCCTCCGGCCGCAGCGATTCGGGCAGCAGGGAACACAACAGCCGCAGACCAAGTTCGCCGGCGGCGATGCCCTCGTCGCGCTGCGCGTATTCGTAGACCACCGTGTAGATGCCGGCCGGACCCGCACTGCGCGTCTTACCGAAGGTGACCTCCTCGCCTGCGATGTTTTGCAGCTCGATCGCGACGTGTTCGAGGACGTGTCCGAGCCAGGTCCCTTCGTCTTCGCGCATGCGGCGCAGAAATCCCCCCGGCACCTTGTAGGAACATCCATGTTCGGCAAGGCCGGGCAGGGCCCCCGCCAGCGCATCGACGAACCCGCTGCCCAGACGCCCCGTGGGCCATCCCTCGAGTACGCCCAAATCGAGCTCGAGTCGTATGACGGGGAAGCGTGCATACAGTGAGGGGCCAACATAGACAGATCGATCGAGAATACGCATGCCGACGCTCCGCAACGACGCGCTCAGTTATTGTTTAGCACGTACGAGGCTACCAGGCGAGGCCATGCGCGTGTGCAGATTAAAGGTTGCCCCGCCCACCAAAATATGCACGCGCAATCCGAGCACGCAGACGGGCTGGCCCTCGCCGACCTCGCCGATCGAGGAGTAGCTGACCTCCGAAGAATCCACGACCGTCACGCCGCCGCTGCCTTGCACCTCGAGAGTCTCATCGGGACCGATGAAGGCCGCGGTGTCCTCGTCAAGACCGATGCCGACGGCAAATGGATTGTAGGAGAGGGCGGTGATCAAACGCCCGAGCCGGTCGCGTTGACGGAAATGTTGATCGATGATGAATCGATTGGTGAGCCCGAGCCCCGGCGCGAGGCGCACGCTGCCCGAGATGACCGCGGAGCCTTCATCGCCGGACGCGATCATGTGTTCGCTCAGGATGCTGGCGCCGGCGCTGGTTCCCCCGACCGTGACGCCGCGCGCGTTGCGCGTGCGGATCAGTTTTGCGACGGGCGTACCGCCCAGCAGCGTCGTCAGTCGCAATTGATTGCCGCCGGTGAAGAATATACCGGTCGCCTGCTCCAGACGGCGCAGGCGGCCGGACTCCTGGCAGTCGCGGCGGGTATCGAAATCCATGACGGCGACATCTGCGGCGCCCAAACGCTTGAACAGCTTCTCGTAGAGCGGCCCGGTTTCGTGCATGCGGCTCGCCGTCGGAATCACGACGATGTTGGCCTCAAGGCCACCGGAAACCCGCACGAAGCGCTCCAGGATGTGACGGTCGTTTTCCTTGTTCTCCGCGCCACCGATCGGCACGATCCAACCGCGCGACTCGCCGTCGGGAATTTTACTGGGCATATTGTGCAGAATCTCCTTGCAGGGCTGATCGCGTCGCGGACCCGCATTGGCGTCGAATCATCTCACAGTTCGGAGCACACTACGTGTGTGGGATGACCGGCCGCAGGCGACAATTGCTCGGTGCGGATTGGCACAGAACCCTGGACGAAATCGAGGCGCTGAAACAGCGTCAGTCGCAAAGATCGACATAGAGGACACAGATATGAAAATCGGCTTTCTGGGCTTGGGGAAGATGGGCGCGGGCATCGCCGCAAACCTCATCAAGGCGGGTCATGACACCCTGGTCTGGAATCGGTCCGCCGCGAAAGCGGACCCATTGCTCGGCCTTGGCGCGCGCCTGACGGTGACACCGCGGCAGTGCGCTTCAGGGCGGGACGTGGTGATCACCATGCTGGCCGACGACGCCGCGCTGCATGCGGTCATCCAGGGTGAGGACGGCTTGATGGCCGGACTCGGTGCGACAGGATTGCATGTTTCCATGAGCACGATTGCCGTGGCGACCGCAGAGCGGCTCAAGATTGATCATGCGGCTCACGGTCAGCGCTTTGTCAGCGCGCCGGTATTCGGCAGACCGGAAGCCGCCGCGGCGGCCAAGCTGTTTGTCGTTGCCGCGGGGGAGGAGGCAGACCTTCAGAAGGTTGCGCCGATCTTTGCGGCCATCAGCCAGCGCGTGTTCAAACTTGGGGCCGACCCGGCGGCCGCCAATCTCGTCAAGTTGTGCGGCAATTTCATGATTCTTGCGGCGGTCGAGGCCATGGGCGAGGCCATGACGCTCGCCGCGAAGGGCGGCGTGCAACGCAGTCAATTGCTCGAGGTGCTGACGGGCAGCCTGTTCGACGTGCCGCTGTACCGCAATTATGGCGCGATGTTGGCAGAGCAACGCTTCATGCCGGCTGGCTTTGCGGCGCCGCTCGGTCTCAAGGACATGCGCTTGGCGGCGCAGGCCGCCGACACGCTGCGCGTGCCCATGCCGCTGCTCGGCGTGCTGCGCGATCACCTGTTGCAGACCATCGCAGTCGAAGGCGAGGACATCGATTGGTCCGGAATCGGCCGCACGATAGCCAAAAATGCGGGCGTGTAAGGGCACGGGTACATGCTCATGACAACCTCTAACAAGGCGCCCGCCGCGGCGCTTGCGGCCTCGTTTGCAACTCTGCTGTCGGGGGGCGCTGGGCTCGCCGCCCTCGGCGCGGGACCGGCTTTGGCGCAGGACGTGGCATCGTTTCCCTCGAACGACGACCTGCGCCACGTACATGCCCTGGCTGATCCCCGCTTGGCGCCGGACGGCCAACGTGTGTTGATTCAAATCGCAGATACCACCGCAGATGGCGGCCGAACTCATCTATGGTTGGTCGATGCGGTGCGCAACGAGTCGCGTCAGTTGACGTGGTCGCCGGCGGCCGATAAACGTGGCGAGTTTCACGGCCGCTGGCTGGGGCAGGGCGGCAGTGTTCTATTTCTCGCCAAGCGTACCGAGCGGGTGCAGCTGTTTTGTCTGCCGATGAACGGTGGCGAGGCCCATGCCTACGAGCCGAGCATCGTGCCGCCGGTGGATGCGTCGGCCGCCGCGAACGCCATTCCGCCGAAGAAAAAAGATGATTCCGCAGCGAGTGCCGAGCCGCTACCGCTCGAGATCGATGACTTCGCGGCCGCGCCCGACGGGCGCGCGATCGCCATCGTGGCGCCCGATCCGGAAACGGCAGGCGAGAAGAAGCAAAAGGAAGAAAAGGCGGACGCCGTGGCGGTCGACAGAGACTTGCATCGCAAGCGCGTCTACCTCATGGATCCCGCCACGGGAAAACCGACGCTGATCGCCTTGGACGGCGATGTAAAGCGCGTCTTCTGGTCCGCGCAGAGCGATCGACTCATCGTCTTGACCGAAGGGCCCAACAACGCGGGCGACTTGGGGCCCGACACAGCGGCCTGGCTGGTGCCCGTGGGCGCCCCGCCGTCAGCAACTCCAGGCCGCGCGACGCGTATCAACGAGCTGCCGCCGACCATCGAAGAGGGAAGTTGGTCCGCCGACGGTTCGCGGTTCTTCTACCGCGCGCAAGCTGCAAACGACGCGCCCCCGGGCTATGGCGATTTGTATGTGCTGAATATGGCCACGCATGCCACCAGCAACCTGACTGCTGAATTCACCGGATCCGTGGATGGCGGCATGCCGATCGCCGCCGGCAATGATGTGATTGAAGGCGTGGAGCTCGGCGTGCGCCGTACTTACGTGCGCATCCACGACGGCAAGGTCGTGCCGATCATGTTCGACGACCAAGCCACGCAACTCGACAGCAACGCCAAGCACACGGCGTGGGTATGGTTGGCACAGAGCGGCGCGCAGCCGCCCGTGCTTCGCTATGCCAGGCAATTGGACGGCGCTGCACGGGTGCTCAACACGCCGGCACTGCTGCCCCGGGCGTGGCCCCCGGCGGTTGCGCATATCGTGCATTGGCGTAACGAGGGGTTTAACTTGGAGGGGATGCTGTTCCTCCCGACGCAGGCGTCCGCCGGCAAGGTTGCCTTGATCGTCGACGTGCATGGTGGTCCGACCGGCGTGTGGAGCGATAATTTCTATCCACTGACGCAATTTCTGTTGGGGCATGGCTGGGCCGTATTTCGGCCAAATCCCCGCGGCAGCACCGGTTATGGGGCGCCATTCGCGGCCGCCAACAAGAACGATCTCGGCGGCGGCGATTATCGCGACATCATGTCCGGAATCGACAATGTGCTCGCACAATTCCCCCTCGATCCCGACAAGCTGGTGCTCATGGGCTATAGCTACGGTGGGGAAATGGCCGGCTTCGTCGAGGGCAAGACCGATCGTTTCAAGGGCGTCATCAGCGGTGCACCGGTCATCGATCAAGAGAGCGAGTACGGCACGGAAAGCGAATCCTGGTACGACCGTTGGTTTTACGGCAAGCCGTGGGAGAATGCCGACGCGGCGTGGCGGCAAAGTCCGCTCGCCAATGTGGCGCACGCAACATCGCCGTTTCTGCTCATCCAGGGCGAGGCAGACAGCACCGATCCTTTGGGTCAGAGCCAGGAGATGTACCGGGCGTTGCGGCAGGCGGGAGTGCGG
>Ga0116228_10001939_pt1 | contig 17557 bp, 15 predicted proteins | sample S1TSphfallax_2_FD_89694 | JGI IMG/M metagenome (GOLD analysis project Ga0116228, IMG submission 89694) | Host-associated microbial communities from peat moss isolated from Minnesota, USA - S1T2_Fc - Sphagnum fallax MG | ecosystem: Host-associated > Plants > Peat moss > Unclassified | place... | reverse complement strand
GCATGACGCTCACGCAGTACCGCCTCATGGACGGTGCAGGCGCCGGAGATCTGCACTTGGATGCCGTGCCCGTGCCGGCAATGGCTCAGATGACATTCGATGTCTCCCCGCAAACCGTTCTGCACGATGCGCTGGAGTGGGGACTGCTGGGGCTGTCGGCGGAGGCCGCCGGCATCATCGGTGCCTTGAATCGGGCGACATTTGCGTATCTGAATTCACGCAGGCAGTTTGGTGCGGCGCTCGCCACGTTTCAGGCGCTGCAACACCGCGCAGCCGACATGTTCATCGCCGCCGAGGAAGTTTCGGCCGCCGTCAATCATGCGGTGGCTGCGCTCGATGAGGCGCCGGGAATCGCCCGCTCGGCGGCCATTTGCGCGGCCAAGGTGACCGCGGATATCGCCGGCCGGCGCGTCGGTCACGAGGCGGTGCAAATGCACGGCGGCATGGGAGTCAGCGACGAACTGAACGTCAGCCACTACGCCCGGCGTCTGGCGACCATCCGCGCCGAGTTGGGCAGCGCCGACACGCATCGACAACGTTTCGCGAGTCTGCAGTGAACTCAACCGCGGATTTGCCGCGAATACGCGAGTCCGCCGCTGCTCACGCGTGGCGCGCCGAGGTGCGATCCTTTGTCGAGTCGCAACTGCCGGCGGATCTCAAACGCAAGACCGAGCTCGGCCTGAAAATCGAGAAGCATGACTACGTTCGCTGGCAAAAAATCCTGTTCCGGCACGGATGGTTCGCCGGATCGTGGCCCGAGGCCTATGGCGGCCAGGGCTGGAACCTGATGAAACAGCTGATATTCACGCAGGAGGCAGCGCTGAACAATGCGCCGATGATCATACCCTACGGCGTGAACATGGTCGGACCCGTGATCTACACCTACGGGTCGGAGCAGCAAAAGCGTGAACATCTGCCGGCCATCTTGTCGAGCGATGTCTGGTGGTGTCAGGGGTATTCGGAGCCGGGCGCGGGTTCGGATCTTGCGTCGTTGAAAACCTTTGCAGAACTGGACGGCGATCACTACATCGTCAATGGCAGCAAGATGTGGACCACCGAGGCACATTGGGCCGACAAGATGCACTGTCTGGTGCGGACCCGGCGCGACGGCAAGCCGCAACAAGGCATCTCCTTCCTGTTGATCGACATGAAGACTCCGGGGATCAGCGTGCGTCCGATCGTCACCATCGACGGCATCCACCACACCAATCAGGCATTCTTCGACAATGTGCGCGTGCCGATCGGCAACCGGGTCGGCGAAGAAGGCCAGGGCTGGTCCATCGCCAAATTCCTTCTCGGCAACGAACGGACTTCGATCGCCGATACCGGGCCCAAACTGCGGTTGCTGCGCCACTTGAAATCCCTGCACGCCATTTTCGTCGCCGACCCGCGCAACAGCAGCGCATTGAAGTCGGCCTGCAGCATGGCGTTGGCGGATCTGGAAATCCAGCTGCTGACGCTGTGCAATCTGGAATCGCACTATGTGGACCTCTGGATGAGCGGGCAAAAAATGGGCGCCGAGGCATCGATCCTGAAAATTCGCGGCACCGAGATCCTGCAAGCCCTGTCCGAGCTGGCGCTGCAACTCGAAGGTCCGATGGCGGCCGCCCATGACCCGGCCGATCTGCATCTGCCCCCCGACGTGCAGCCCAGCGCCGCCCAACTGGCGAGCCTGATGGGGCATGAATATCTGTATGGGCGCTGCTGGTCGATTTTCGGCGGCACCAATGAGATACAGCGCAACATCATCGCACGCGAGATCTTGAGCCCGTGACTTCCTTGCGTGCGCACGTCGATGGCGAACCGCTCACGCATTTGGATGAGCTGCTGTGGATCGGTCATGTTGCGCGCACAGGGGCCGAGCGTTGCCCGACCCGTGACGCGATCATCTTTGCCGATCGAGGCATCCGGCTCTCGTACCGAGGCTTGGACAGGCAAAGCGATGCCTTCGCCGCCCTCGCCAAAGTACGTGGCTTGCAGACCGGCGATCGGGTGGCATACCTTGGAAAGAACAGCGATCTGTTCTTTCCGGTGTTGTTCGGCGCCATCCGTGCACAAATCGTGTTGGTGCCGATCAACTGGCGCCTCGCTGCGCCGGAAGTCGCCTATCAGTTGGCCGACTCGGGCGCGCGGCTGCTGATTTACGATCGGGAGCTGGCGGCGACTGCAGAGGCAGCGAAGGCAGCCTTGGGTTCCCCGCCGGAGATGCTCGTGACGGAAGACGGCGAGGATAGCCTGCGTTCCTTGTTGTCGCAGGCAGCGGTGCCGGCGCCGCTGCCGCAAGCTCCCGCTCAAGTCGTACTGCAGCTCTACACCAGCGGTACCACCGGGCATCCCAAGGGCGTGCTCATTTCTCACCATGCCTTGTCCGTCGCAAGGCACTGCGAACTGATCAGCCCAGGTTTTGCCCTGCTGACGCCGGGCAGCATCAGCCTCTCCGGCATGCCCAATTTTCACGTCGGCGGCATGTCATGGGTGCTGATGGGCTTGGTGCGTTTCGGCACCGTGGTGCTGACCGCGAATCCGGCCCCCGGCAATATGTTGTCGCTGATCGGGCAATACAACATCGACAACACTTTCGTTGTGCCGACGGTGATACGTGCCATGGTCGATGAGATCAAATCGCGGAATCTGCCCGCACCCGCAATCAAAGGCATGTTCTACGGTGCCATGGCGATGAGCGAGGGTCTCTTGCGGGAAGCCATGGATCTGTTCGGATGCGCCTTCGGTCAGTTTTTCGGCATGACGGAAATCACCGGCGCCGCCACCTTTCTGCGGCCTGAAGAGCATGACCTCAACCGGCCTCATCTGCTCAAATCCGTCGGCAAACCCTATCCCGGCATGAGTCTGGAGATCCGGGGCCCCGACCGGCAGGTGTTGGCAGCCAACGAGCATGGCGAGGTCTGGATCCGTTCGCCCACCTGCATGCTCGAATACTACCGCCTGCCCAAAGCCACCCAGGCCGCCATCGTCGACGGCTGGTATGCGACCGGGGACGGCGGATACTTGGATCCTGAGGGCTATCTTTACCTCACCGACCGCATCAAGGACATGATCGTGAGCGGCGGCGAGAACGTCTATCCAGCGGAGGTGGAGGAGATGCTGCGTTCGCATCCCGCCGTGCTCGATGCGGCTTGCGTGGGGGTGGCGCACGCGCTGTGGGGCGAATGCGTGGTGGCGATCGTGGAAACACGCGCCGGAGTCACCGTGACCGCGGAGACTTTGAAGGAATTTTCCCGAACGCGCATTGCCGGCTACAAATGCCCCAAGGAACTACATTTCATCGACGCACTGCCGCGGACCGCATCGGGCAAGGTCAAGCGGGCAGAGCTGCGGGCGCGCTTCCAGTGAACGCACCGCCGAATCTCACCTTCGATGCCGGCGCCGCCATCATTGCCGGCGGCAGCGGCGGAATCGGCGAGGGCATCGCGCGGCGCTTCGCCGCCGCCGGGATCGCCGTGCTCATCAGCTATCACAGCAATGAGGACAAAGCCCGCGCCGTCAAGAGCCGCATCGAGGCAGCCCACGGAAAGTGCGAGATCATCAAAGTGGATCTGTCGGATGCCGTTCAGGTCGATGCCCTGTTCACCCACGCGCGAACACAACACGGACGCATCGCCCATGTGATCTACGCCGCGGGTCCCAGCTTCGACTTCAATTTCATCGGCGCCATACCCCGCGACGAGTGGCACCGGGTGATCAATGCCGACATCAATGGTGCGTTTCATCTCATTCAGAACGCGGCCAATATCTTCAAAGAGCAGAAAGGCGGAAACCTCGCCGCCGTCATCACCTCCGCGGTGGAGAGGTTTCCGCTGCGGGACGCCATGTCCGCCGCGCCGAAAGCGGCCATCGAAATGCTGGTGCGGGGCGTCGCCAAAGAGTACGGCCGCTTCGGCGTGCGCGCCAACTGCATCGGCCCCGGCTGGATCAATGCGGGTCTCGGCAAACAGGCCTTGGAAACAAAGCTGGACGAGAAGGCGCGCGACAAGATCCGCACGCAGACGATTCCGCTGCAGCGATTCGGTGAGGCGGACGATATCGGCTGGGCCACGCTCTTCCTGTGCTCTCAGCAGGCAGGATTCATCACCGGTCAGACGCTGGCGGTGGATGGCGGCGCTCAGGTTTAGAAGGCATTCAATTGACGGGAACTCGCATGAAGCTATACATGACCGACAACTCCGATTTGATGGAAATCATCAAGATCTATCCGGAGAAGGGCAATTTGATCGTCGAAGGCACGATCATGGGGGCGATGCCGGTGAAAGCCGTGGTAAAACCCGCCGAGATGCGCAGAGCACTGGGGCTGATGTCGTTCGGCACCAAGATGTCGGCGTTCCTCATGCTGTTCAGGAGCTCACGGTAGACCGATGAGCAAGCCATACGACATCGTGACCATCGGTGCCGGCAGCAATTCGCTGGTGACTGCCGCCTATCTCGCCAAAGCCGGAAAAAATGTGCTGGTCTTGGAGAAGAACGAACAATGCGGCGGCGGCGTGGTATCGATCGAAATCGCGCCCGGCTTCATCCACGACCCGCACGCATCGGGTTACTACCTGTGCATCGCCAGTCCCGCGATACAGAATGACGAACTCGGCCTCATGTCACAGTTCGGACTGCAATGGAAGACCTGGGATGCCGGCTTCGCAACCATCTTCGATACCGGCGGCGGCATCATCGCCTATCGCGACCTGGACCGCAGCTGCGAGAGCATCGCGCAATTTTCGGCGAAGGACGCCGAGACCTATCGTAAGTTTGCGAAAGAATGCATGTCGCTGCTGCCGCTTCTGGGCAAAGCAGCCTGCACGCCGCCCGTTCCGACCGGACCCTTCATCACCTTCCTCGACGGCAGTGCCAAGGGCCGCCGACTGGTCGATGCCATGTTCAAGAGTTGCTACGACATCATCGAGTCCTTGTTCGAATCGCACGAATTGCGCATCCACCTGATGAAATGGTGCGCCGAGGCAATGGAAGGACCGGAAGTCAAGGGCACCGGATTCATGCTGCTGAACCTGTTCGGCCTTGCCCACAGCTATGACGCCCACATTCCCGTGGGGGGTTCACGCGCAGTGACCAATTCATTGCTTCGCTGCATCGAATACTACGGCGGCACGATACGCACCGAGGCAGAGGTCAAGAAGGTGGTAGTCAAATCCGGACGCGCGACGGCGGTGACGCTGGCGAGCGGCGAGGAAATTTCGGCGCGCGAAGCCATCGTTGCCTGTATCCACCCATGGAACCTGGCAGATTACATTCCGGGTATCGACCCTGACCTGGTCGAAGCCGCAAAGCACACCAAGCTCAGCAATCATGGCGCGCTCAATCAGCAGATTGCGCTGTCCGAATGGCCGCAAATCAAGGGTGGCAATGCGCCCTGGGATCAAGCGCTGTGCATCGAATATGTCCGCAACGATCTATTGGGCGTACGCAAGGTCTTCGACACGTATCGGTACGGCGAAATACCCCAGTCGCACTTGAGTCCGCTGACCATCATGAATTCCCGCAAGGATCCGACTCGCGCGCCGGACAACCAGCACTGCGCCTTGTACCTGTACCACTTCGCCCCCCGCGACTTGGTGGACGGTGGCTTGGAAGGTTGGGATAAGCATCGTCAAGGATTTGCCGATGCCATCTGGGAGGAGTACAAGAGCTACCACACCAATATCGACGACTCGAAGATCATTGCCCGTCACATCGAATCTCCGCTCGAGCATCATCGCCACTCGAACAGCATGATGCACGGCGACATTTTCGGCATCGGCACCACCGCGGGCCAGTTGCTCGGCCGGCGGCCGCTGCAGGAGTTCGCGAACTTCCGCGTACCGGGTTTGGAGGCACTCTACCTCGTAGGACCTTTCCAACATCCGGGCGGCACCGTCAATTTCGGCGGACGCGCCACAGCGATGCAGATGATGATCGACTGGAAAGTCGATCTCAACAGCGTATTCGCGGGCCTTTAGACAGACTCACGTGGGCCCGTCTTCCTTTCATACATTGCAGGTCGGCATCGAGGGGCATGTCGGCGAGATCGTCCTCAACCGGCCCGCGGTACACAACAGCGTGTCACCCGAAATGCACGTTGAAATCAAGGACGCGTTCTTGTCGATGCGCAACGCCGGGGACGTGCGCGTCATCGTTTTTGCCGCGAACGGCAGATCATTCTCCGCCGGCGGTAACTTCGACGACATCCTCGCGGATCGCACCGACCACGCACGTCGACATGCGATGCGGGCCGAGGCCCGCGAGCTGCTGCTGGCGGTCGCGGAGTCGCCGATTCCCGTGGTCACCGCGCTGCAGGGCGATGCTGTGGGCCTGGGGGCCACGCTCGTCATGGCCACCGATGCCATCATTGCGGCGAGGACGGCACGCATCAGCGATCCGCATGTCGTGATCGGGCTTGCGGCGGGAGACGGTGGATGCGTGGCGTGGCCGCTGCAAATGGGACTGCTGCGCGCAAAGCGCTACCTCCTCACCGGCGACCGCATTACGGCGGAAGAAGCCTTCCACATGGGCCTGGTCACGGACCTGGTCGATACCGCGCAGGATGTGCTGCCTGCCGCCCGCGCCCTCGCCGCCCGTATTGCCGGGCTGCCGCCGCTTGCCGTTCAGGCAACCAAACGTACTCTCAATCAGGTGTTCCGAAACCGTTTCGACGAAATTTTCGAAATGGGATTGGAGCTCGAAATGCAAACATTCCTCTCCGAGGACTTGGTGGAGGCCATCTCTGCGTTTCGTGAAAAACGGCAACCTCGATACCAAGGCAGGTGAGCCGGCTACTCTGGGGCAGGGGCAGTGCGCGTGCCAGGCCCCGGACACTCATCGCCCTTCGGTCCGTAGGCGCATAGTCCATTGATCATGTAAGAAGGATACCCCGCCGGGAACGGATCCGAGTGCAGGGCAAACCACTGCATAGGCACGGTGAACACCAGGAACATGCTGAGGTGCACGTAGCCGAACAGCGCCAGGAATTTCACCCATTGCCGCAAGCCTGGCCCGACGCGAAGCCGATCGATACCGCGCTCGACAAATGTATGGCCCGCCTCATCCCGGTACAACAACAGCAGCAACGTGGCGCCGATGTTGAGCCCGCCGTAGCAGAGGGCTTCCGACAGCGGAAATTGATAGGTCTTGCCCGGAAACAACGTGATGGCGCGTATTCCGCCCGGATAGGCGTACACGCCGGTGCGCAACAGCAATGACTCGAAGACGGTATCGAGCGCCATCAAGATCAAGACGCCGAGAACTGCCATTTGCCACCGCGTGGTTTGGGGTCGCCGCTCCTTGAGTTTGACGAGCGCCTGCAACACGGGAAAGCACAGCGAATAGCCGATGATGGTGTAGCCCACGATGATCAGCAGCAGCGGCTCGGGCAGGAGATTGCCACGCGGGCTGAGCCAGCCGGGAGTCGACCCCAAGGTCCATGTGCCGAGATTCACCATGTACGAGTTGTACAACACCGACGTCGAGGTGTAGTTCATCATCGGGTCTTGGAAGAACAACGTGAGCCAGCACAGGAAAAGCATGGCGGTGGTCGTCAATCGGCCCTCGCGCCGCCAGGGCAGGACGACGAACCCCAGCAGTGCGCCGGCACCCAGCAGCATGGCGATCCATTGCACCCATAGGATGATCAGCCGCGATGCTTCCGGCAGAGGATCGACACCGGGCGGCGTCGGCACGGCGTTTCCGCTGACGAACCATCGGCCCAGAACGAACAGGATGAATGCCAGGGCGGCGGCGCCCAACGTGGCCCAGCGCACCACCGTGGGCGTCGACTCCTGCGCCCAGGATCCCTTGGCTGCGCGTCGGACGTCGAATTCGATTTGCGAGGACATGATGATTCTCCGCTCAATGCGGCGCCGCAGCGGCCGCGAAGTGTTTCACCAAACGACCGGCAACGGTCGTACCGCTGCTGACGGCCGCTTCCATTCCCAACGACAGGAAATCTCCGCCGATCTGCACGCATCCCGCGCTGTTGAGATCGGCTTCGTACGCGGCCATTCTTCCGTAAAGTCCAACGCAGCTCTTGATGGTGGCATACGGCCACCGCTGCACGACGAAGGATTCGACATCGGGCGCAAGGTCGCCGACGAAAGGGCGCGCCATGGCAAGGATGTCGTCGAATATTTGCGACTCCGGCGCCTCGAAGTGCTCGAGCGACCAGTCATCGCTCAAGAAAAACGACACGACGCCCTTGTCAGGGGCGCAGCGACCAGGCGCCTTCAAGTGGTCCATGACGATGGTCGTCAGCATGGGCTGCTCGCTGCGCGGCGGCAATATGAAAGTGGCCGCCGCCGCCGGACGTCGCCGCAACCCTACATGCAGATTCACGCTGCGCAAGGGTACGATGGATTCCAAGAAGGCTCGCTGCCGAACCGTCAGCGAGGACGCCAGCGGCAGCAATGCCTTCGGCGGCAACGCCAGCACCAGGGCATCGAACGAATCCGTAAAATCGACACCGTCGAGTCTGCCGCGCACATCGACGTCCACATCGCGTTGCTCGATCGACAGAATCTCGGCGCCCAACTCGACCGGCAACCTCGAACCCAAGGTTTCGGCCAGGAAGTTGATGCCGGAATCGAACCCGAAAATATACGGCGCGGCGTACTGCCGCAGCATCCACAGGAGTTCGCCGGCGGGTGCGCACTCCGTGCTGTTCAAGGTGTTGCCGCGGATGATGGGACCGGCGATGTACTCGAGCACTTCCTCGCCGAATTCGCGCCGGACGTAGTCGGCAATGCTCTCATGGTCCCATTCGCCCAACGTGGACAGGGTCTCATACGTTGCCTTGCGCCACGCGCGGACCATCGTCGGCAATAACTTGAGCAGACGTAGTTTTGCGACGCCCGACAGCAGTTGAGTGCCGAGCAGACTGCGCAGCGGATGGGCCAGATCCAGCGGGTATATGCGTCCGCCGCGGGGTATGCCGATCACCGGCGCCACCCGGTTCAAGTGCGACTCAATACCGAGTTCCTCGATCAGCGCACAAGTTCGCGCATAGGTGGGCAGCATGGTGATCGCGCCCACATCGAAAATGAAACCATCCTTGTGAATCGATCGCGTGCGCCCGCCTACGAATCCTTCCTTCTCGAAAACTTTGACCTCGAAACCCGCAGACTGAAGCCGCCAGGCGGCCGTCAGGCCGGTAAGCCCTCCTCCCACCACGGCAATGCGTCTTCCTGAGGATGCGCGTTTCAGCATACTGGTATGATAGCGTACTAATTATCGGGGAGAGGGTCGATGGCCGAAGATCTGATTAAATGGATCAGCAATCAGCACGATGGCTTCGGCGTCATCCGGCCCGCAGACGACCTGCTGCACGATCCGCAGCAAAACCCGCCCGGTGCCTCGGTGACCGAGACCTATTATTTCGGCTTTGACGTGGCGGAGGCCGCCATTCACGGGTTCGTGTACGTGTGGCTGCATCCGAATTTGAACGTGCTGACGGCCGGTACGCTGATCTCGCGGGGGTTTCAATCGACCGCGCTGGCTGCGGACTACTTCAACATGCATTCGTACCTCGATCCGAGCCTGCATATCGACCGGACCCGCGGCATCTTCAACCTGCCGGGCGGCCTGACCATCACGCCGGTCAGCCCCATGCAGGAATGGCGTGTGACCCTCGACGATCCCGGTGCGAACACGGCCTTCGATTTGCGTTTCAGGGCGGCCATGCCCCCCGCCGTGCGGGCCGACCAGAAGCACTTCGACCAGAACATGCACGTCGACGGCACCCTGAGGCTGCGCGGCATCGAACACCAGGTCGAGTGTCATGCCATCCGCGACCGCTCATGGCAAAACCTGCGCTCCGAGGCGCCGCTGCCTGTCCCACCCTACGATTGGATCTCGCTGTGCATCGGCGGGCGCTTGGCGATCAATCTATCGCTGTTCGATGATTTGAGCGTGCTCGGCAATCCGGGCGGAGCGTTGACGATGCCCCCGAAATTGCTGCAGGACGGCTGGGTTTGGCGGGACGGAGTGCTGCACCGCATCGTGGAGGTCACCAAGCGCACCGAGCGCAGCGCGGATATCTTGCAGCCTCTGCGCCATGAGATTCGGGCAGTCGACGACGCCGGCCAGACTTACGACATCGTCGGCGAGAGCGTCGGCGGGTGCAACTACAACGGCTGGACCAATATGCTCTGGCACGAATGCCTCACACGCTGGACGTGCAACGGCGAAGTGGGCTGGGGCGAGGTGCAGGAAGTGCAATGGCACGACTGCATCAGGCTGCTGCGGCCCGGTTAAGCCGGCCCTTCGATCAATTTCATCGCCGCGCCCAGGAATTGGGGTATGTAGACATGCGGCAACACCACGAGCTTCAAATCATCGACCCGGCCACATGCAAATTTGGCGGTGATCAGGTTCGAGGCGCAGGCATTGCGCACATGACCCCAGACCCTGAAGAACCGGATCCGCTCGGGATCCACGCGAATACCGCCGGCTCTCCTGTACTCTTCCAGAAACTCCTGCGTATCGAGCGCCGCGCCCAGGGTATTGCAAGCGTAGGCCAAATCCTCGGCCGGATCGCCCAGATGCCCGAACTCCCAGTCGAGCACCGCGGTCAATTTGCCCTCATCGAACAGGAAATTATGAAATCCAATGTCACCATGCAACAGCACCGGCCGCCCTTGCGTGGCCGGCACATTGTCGAGCAACCAGCCGAACAAACTGGCCAATGCGGGAGACGGCATATGCAATTCGCGCTCGAACAGCGCCCGAAAACCGCCGATGTAGCGGCGCACACACTCATCCATGGGCACGCTCCATAGCGCGCCGTTCAATGATTCGGTCAGCTCCGAAAGCGCGGGCATCGGCGGCAACGCGTGCAGGCGCACGAGGATTCCCGCAAGCGTCTGCAGCAAGTCCTTGGGAATTTGCCCCGCGGCGGTGAATACACTGCCGCCCGCCTTGCCGGGTGCCCGCCGCATGATCAGAAAGTTGCCGCCCGGCAACAATGCGTGCTCGGAATCCACCCACAATGCATCAGGCGCGGGAAAACCGCGTTCGTGAACGGCGCGTATCAAGGCGTACTCGACATCGATACGGTGACAGTCGTTGTCGATCACCGGTTCGGCAAGATCGCGGCGCATGACATAGGCACCCGCGAACTCCCGGCCCGTGACATCGAAGAGAAAGGTCTGTTTGCCGAATCCTCCCGCCAACGGACGGAACATCGGAACCTCGATCGAGGGATCGGAGAACCGGTCGCGAAGATACCCGCAAAGCCGGGCCGCGGTGACCTCGGTGTCGGCGGCAGACTCGGTCCGCGCTGCCGCAGCGCTCGCAAACGGCGCTTGCAGGTCAGCGATCTCCCACGAATTCAATGACAGTCCGATGCGCGTGCGCGTGGCCGCATCGAGACGGGTATCCGCGGCCAGTTGCCGGGCGAAGGTTTCGGTCGCCGCCAACCCGTCGCGCCAGGCAGCCTCCATGTCACGCAAGTTTTCGCAGCGGCGGGCGCGTTCGAGATGGGTGCCGATTACGCGTGCCGCGGCATGCAGGCTCGAATCGGCGGGCAGCAGCGCCACCGCCGTGGCCACTTCGCCGGTCAGCCGCTCGATTTGTGCCTTCACGCTCGCCACATCGCCGCGCTCGCGCTGCGTCAGCAGGGCAAGTCCGGCACCGATCGACTGCAGCGCCGAGGCCTCGCCGCCCGTCAGCTGCGAACGCAGGCGGTTGAATTCCGCGGCCAGACTCGCCAACACATGCTCGGTGGGCAGCAGCATGCGCGGCTCTACGGATGCATCAGGCGGATGTAATCCGCCCACTGGCATTCTTGCACATCGCCATGGGTGACGAGACCGTCGCACTCCCAGCGCGTCAGACAGATGATGGACTGGAAGTTGTGCCAGGTGCGCCAGTCCCCGGCCGCGATGATTTCACCGCGGATCGCAAAGGAGCGGCCCTTGGCATCGTGCAATGTCATTTCCACCGCTTCGGGGAACAAAGTCGCCCGGTTGCGCGTGGTTTTCTTCATCGCCGAGATGACCGGCGTCAGCTCGCCGTCTTTATAGATCCAACCGCCTTTGACGCTCTGGCCGCCCGGCAATTGCAAATGCCCCTTCCAATCCGGGTTGGTTTCCGGATTGTCGAAGGCCGTGCAGCCGAAACTGAAGTTCTCGCTGAAAACGCCCGTCATCCACGCCATCGGCGGAAACGGTTGATGGCCTTCCTTGCGCAATTGACCCCATGAACGATCGCGCACGGTAAAGCCGTTCACCGTGTACTTCTTGCCGAGCAACTTCAGCCAGCCGCTGGTCTTCATCGCCTGTTCCAGGTGCATTCCGGAACTCAATATCATCGCGGGCATGACCGCTTGCAGGGTGATGTCGAAAGCATTGTCCAATCGGGGATCGCAGTAGCGGATTCGGTGCTGCTTCAGCGGCTCGATGGTGTTGACGTGATAACTATTTTCGAGCTCGTAGTCGTACAAATCATTCTTCAAGCAGGCATCGCTTTGGTAGGTGACGAAGTCGAACAGCTCCGACGCCAGGCTGTGCAGCTTGATGCCCTGCCAGGCCCATGCACCGCCCGTCACCATGCCGAGATTTGGATGGTGCCAGATATAGCAAAGACCGTGAATTCGTTCCTCCGGAATGTTGAACCCGAGGTATTGAGTCTCCGTCAGAGAATCCCCGGATTCGATTTTGCGTGCCTCCGGATGAAGCAGATCGCACGCCGGCGTTGCGGTGACGAACGCCTCATTCTTTGATTCCCAGAAGGGTTTCTTGGTGATTTCGCTCATGGGTCCAGCCGGTTCCGGGAATGATTATTTAACTTGCATGATCGCGATAAAACAGTACGCTACCTTACTATTTTCGCGCTGTCAAAGCGCGCATCGTCAGGCCCGGGGGGAGCTTTGAAACAATCGGTCGACCAGCAAGTCATCCGTTCGGTGCTGCACACCCTGACCGAATCGATCGCACCTGCGATCACCGATCCGTCGGCATCGGCCGCCCTCGGAATGAGCCTGCAGCTGTTGGCGGTGATTGCGCAAGGCGAACCACCAAGCGCCGCGACAGAGGAGCTGGATACGACGGATTGGGTGCGCAGCATGAGCAAAGTGGCCGAGGAAGCGCGCCACCTCGAACGAGCGATGTCCGTGCCGCCCCGTTCACAAAGGCCATCCCAACCCATCACGGTCGACGTGTTGCAGCCTTACGTGCGCAAACGCCTGCGCGGCGGTGCCAATGCGCGGGTTTCCGCGTTGAATCCGTCTCTCGGCGGATTTTCCAAGGAAACTTATATCGTGGCTCTCGAGGACTCGGAGATCGATCGCATCGTCATCCGGCGCGACCCGCTCGGTGGTCCGGTCGAACGGACTGCGGCCGAAGAGTTCTCCATACTGCGGGCCGCATTCGAACACGGTGTGCTGGTACCCGAACCTCTATGGTCGGACACCGTAGCACCGTTTGGACGCAGCATCGTCGTCACGCGCTTTGCAGCAGGTCGCTCCGCCTTCGACTTGACCGGCAGCACCATAGGCGCCGATCAAGCGCCGGCGGCCATTGCGCTGGCACGCGCGCTCGCGCAAGTGCACGGCATGCCGCTCGAGACGCTGGAACTTCAAGGTGGCCGGCAATCCGCCTCGATCACGGTCCATGTCCGCGGCGCCCTGTCCCAGCTCGAAGATCAGTGGCATCGGCGCCGCATCTGGCACTCGGATATTTTGCAGGCGGCGTTCGCGTGGATGCGCGAACACATCCCGGAAAGCTCGGCGCGGGCGGTGGTGGTTCACGGCGACGCTTCGCTGCGCAATCTGCTCATGCAGGGTGACCGGGCAACGGCACTGCTCGACTGGGAACTGTGGCACGTGGGCGATCCCATGGAAGATCTTGCCTACTGCCGTCCGGACGTCGAACAAGTACTGCCCTGGAAGGCATTCATGGCCGAGTATCGCGACAGCGGGGGTACGGTGGAATGGGACGCGGCGGTGGACGCCTATTACGGACTCTGGTCGTCCCTGCGCAACGCGGTGCTATGCGCATCCTGTCTTCACGGGTTCGTCGCGACCGACGATCCCGAACCGCGGATGGCCTTTGCCGGTATCATCCACTATCGTCGCCTGCTGCTGGACGTGGCGCGCCGGCTGTCGAGCTTGACGTGAGGATTCAAAATGAGCTCCGAAGTTGAAATTACGCGGGACGGTGCAGTTGCCACCGTACTGCTGAATCGCCCGGAAGCCATGAACGCCGTCGATACCGACATGCGCCGCAGCCTCACGGCCGCGTTCGACACGCTGGGGCGCGACGGCGAGGTTCGCGCGGTGATACTGAGCGGGGCCGGAAAGGCCTTTTGTTCGGGCGCCGATCTGAAAAGTGCCGCCGCAAATCCGGATACCAGCCTGCGGCGTACCGCACGCACGCTGATTCACGATTTCCAGCCCCTGATCGAATGCATCGTGCGGCTGGACAAGCCGGTGATCGCGGCTGTCAACGGCGCCGCGGTGGGCGTCGGCATGTCGTTGGCATTGGCCTGCGATTTGCTCATCATGGCCGAGAGTGCTTATCTCTTGTCACCCTTCGTCGGTATTGGTCTGATTCCGGACGGCGGCCTCTCCTGGTTCCTGACGCGCAGAATCGGCTACGGTCGAACGTTCGAAATTCTCGCCGAGGGCCAAAAACTGAGCGCCGCGCGCTGCCTGGAGCTGGGGGTCTGCAATCGTGTCGCCGTTCAGGCCGACCTGATGGAAACGGCCGCCACATGGGCCGCAGCACTGGCCGAGCGCGCGCCGCTGGCCTTGGCACTCACCAAGCGCGCGGCGCGGCTCTCCATGGCGTGCAGCCTGTCGGATTCGTTGACGATGGAAGCGGAGTTTCAGACGCTGTGCGCGTCGACCGAGGACTCTCGAGAAGCGATTGCGGCGTTCCGCGAAAAACGCAGCCCGCTTTTTCGAGGCCGCTGACCGCCCCTCACCGCCGACCAACCATGATCGACTGACCCTCATCGAAGCATCGTCATTATGTCCACGATCTTGATCACCGGAGCGGCGCGCGGCATCGGTCACGAACTCGCCATACGCGCTGCGGCACGCAACGACACGGTGTTCGCCGTCGTGCGCAAGGAGTCGGACCGCACCCGGTTCGCTGCGCGGGCCAATCTGCACGTGGTGCTGATGGATGTGGCCGATACGCCATCGGTGGAGACCGGCTTCGCCGAGGTGGATCGCTTGCTGGCGGGCCGGCCCTTGGACGCCATCATCAATGCCGCCGCCGTTTCGCGCCCCAGCGTCATCGAGCTCACGACCGTTGCGGAATTCGAAACCACGTTGAACACCAATGCCTTGGGGAGCCTGCGTGTGCTGAAAGCCGCGATTCCCAGGCTCCGCGGGCACGGCGGACGTCTGCTGCTCTTGACCTCCCTGTGGGGCAGGACTTCGGGCGCGTTGCTGGGCGCTTACTGCGCCTCGAAACACGCCATCGAATCCCTGGCGGATACGGCGCGCCGCGAGACGGCCGGAATGAACCTGCACATCATCCTCATCGAACCGGGCGTGGTGAAAACCGACATGCTGAGCACCCAACCCGTCGAGACCGAATCGCTGATCAGCCGGATGTCGCCGGCCGAAGTGTCGCTGTACGGCACGCTGTATCGTCGTTACGCCAAGCTGACCGGGAGTGCCGGAGGGAGCGCGATCACCACCACCGAGTGCGCGCAACAAATCGAGCGTGCATTATTCGCCCGGCGCCCCCGCACGCGATACCGCGTAGGTCGTGACGCAAAAATAGTCTGCTTCCTGGCGTGGCTGTTGCCTGATCGGTGGATGGACGGCCTCATGGGACTGAGCCTGAACCGCAAGCCGCTGCCGTAAGATTCCCACCCGCGCAATCAATCGCGAAGGCGCACGAGCTTCTTGCCGACATTACGGCCGTTATACACATCGAGCAAGGCCGCAGGCGCCCTCTCGAGCTGCGTCTCGATATCCTCGCGGGTGAGCAAGGCTCCGGCCTTCAGCAGGGCGGCGAGTTCCGCCGCCACGGCATCAAAACGCGCGACGTGATCGAAGATGACGAATCCCTCCATTCGCAGCCTCCGCGTCAAGATTTCCCGCTGAATCCGCGGCCCCTGCGGCGGCGGCACCCAGGATGCAATTGAGACCGTGCCGCATTGGATGACCCGTCCGAACGGATTCATGCGGCCCATGATGACGTCGGCCACTTCGCCCGCCACGTTGTCGAAGAATACGTCGATACCGCCGGGACAGGCTGCCGGCAACGCGTCGGACAACGCGTGATGATGATTCACGAAGGCGTCGTAGCCGAATTCGGTCAGGCACTGCGCGCCCTTCGCATCCGAGCCGACGACGGCAACGGTGCGGCAGCCGCAGCGCTTCGCGAGTTGCCCGACGATGCTGCCGACGGCGCCGGCGCCGGCCGTGACCAGCACCGTCTCACCCGCCCGGGGTTTGCCGATATCCTGCAATGCGATGAAAGCGGTCAGCCCATTGATGCCCAATGTGCCCGCGGCGGCGGCAAGCGAGGCCTGCTGCGGATCGACGCGTCGCAAAATTGCATCAGGCCTGCCGACGCAATAATCCTGCCACCCGAACCAGCCATACAGGTGCTCACCCGTCTTCACCTGCGAGCACTCTGAGGATATGACCCGTCCCACCGCCAGCGCACGCATGACCGCACCAATCGCCACCGGCGCAACGTAATTGTTTTCGTCATTGACGTAGCCGCGCTGCGCCGGGTCGATGGACAGAAAAAGATTCTCGACCAGGAATTCGCCCGCCGCCAGGGCAGGCACATCGCGGCTCACCAACTCAAAATGGTGGGGCTCGGGCACGCCGATCGGGCGGGACTTCAAGACGATTTGTCGGTTCAACAGTGTCACGCCTGATTCCTACTCCCGTTGATGTTGACCGGTTCACATCGCCAGGGGTGAGAAGCAGTTGGAAGGGAACGGAAATGCACAGTTCCCTTCCAACTGCCTCTCACCACTGTCGGTGGTAGCCGCCAGCCAACATCACGAGCGTTGGAAACAGTGTGCGCTCTAGCCTGTGATGTTGACCGGTACAGTATCAGCCCGGGGGGATAAAGCGGAGCGGGGAAACTGCTGTCTTCCATGTTTCCTCGCTCCACTTTATCCCCCGGGGAGGTGCTGGTATCGACACGTCCACATCACATGGCGAGAGAACGCGACCTGTCAGTAGGATTTCGGCAAATCCAATACTTTTTCGGCGATGAACGACAAGATCAATTGTTCCGTGACCGGTGCGATGCGCGCCAGGATCGATTCGCGAAACAGCCGCTCGACGTGAAACTCGCGCGCGTAGCCCATGCCGCCGTGCGTGAGGACCGCGCGCGTGGTGGCGTCGAATGCCGCTTTCGCCGCCAGGAACTTCGCGGCGTTCGCCTCCGCGGCACAGGGCAGCCCGCGGTCGTACAGATACGCGGCCCGCATGCACATCCAGTAGGCCGACTCGAGAAATGTCCAGCATTCGGCCAGCGGATGCTGGATGCCTTGGTTCTTGCCGATCGGGCGGCCGAAGACGACGCGCTCGCGGGCATATTTTGCGGCGCGCTGCAGCGCATCGCGGCCGATACCGATGGCT
>Ga0116228_10001937_pt1 | contig 17570 bp, 6 predicted proteins | sample S1TSphfallax_2_FD_89694 | JGI IMG/M metagenome (GOLD analysis project Ga0116228, IMG submission 89694) | Host-associated microbial communities from peat moss isolated from Minnesota, USA - S1T2_Fc - Sphagnum fallax MG | ecosystem: Host-associated > Plants > Peat moss > Unclassified | place: USA... | reverse complement strand
GGGGGGGGGGGGGGGGGGGGGGGGGGGGGGGAGGAGGAGCACCTGGCCTTCCTGGAGGAAGAGGTGGTGGTGGAGGTGGAGGGGGAGGAGGAGCACCTAGCCTTCCTGGAGGAGGAGGCGGTGGTGGAGGTGGAGGGGGAGGAGGAGCACCGGGCCTTCCTGGAGGAGGAGGTGGTGGTGGTGGAGGTGGAGGGGGAGGAGGAGCACCTACCCTTCCTGGAGGAGGAGGTGGTGGTGGAGGTGGAGAGGGAGAAGGAGCACCTACCCTTCCTGGAGGAGGAGGTGGTGGTGGTGGAGGTGGAGGAGGAGCACCTGGCCTTCCCGGAGGAGGAGGTGGTGGTGGAGGTGGAGGGGGAGGTGGAGCACCTGGCTTTTCTGGAAGAGGTGGTGGTGGAGCCTCACCTAACCTTGGTGGAGGAGGTGGGGGTGGAGGTGGAGGAGGAGCACTGCCAAATTGTGTTGTGGGAGGGGGAGTTGGAGGAGGAGGAGCCCTGCCAAGTCGTGTTGGGGGAAGGAAAGGAGGAGGTCCCCCAATTCCAGAGTAATCAGTGGAAGGGAGTGCAGGTGTACGCATAATGCCTGGAGATTCTGGAGGTGGCAAAGTATGAAGTGGGCTTAGTGTATAAGTTTGAGGAGCAGAAGAAACCAGTGGCTTGAATTTACGAGGAGAGCCAGGGGAAGACCATGTGCCATGGCCACCCGGAGAATCACCTGGTAGCAGCTTCTCCAACCGTTCCTGGAACTCAGAGGCAGTCATTTGTTGCAGAAATCTAAGAGCAGCATCCCCATGACCATCCACCCAGTCCCCACTACTGAAAAGCTCCTGAACTTTTGCAAATGCATCCATGGGTAATTCTCCCTTCTCTTCCCCACCAAGCATTATCACAGGGGCAATTGACATAGGAGCCACCTCTGTTTCATTGAAAAGCACCTGTCAAACAACAGCAACTCTATGTAAGGATCTGAGGAAGTATGAAACCAAAAACCTACAAATCAAACCTCTTGTCATGCAGACCATGTGTTCACTGGCCTTTTGTGACAGATGGAGATATGTTCTTTTTCTTTCAACTAGAGAAACAGAGACAAACATAAAATGTGATCAGAAATATCAGATGGGAATTTGTAGGTCAGGGTACCATACGCATGTGGGTTCAGCCACAACACATAACTGATCTCATAAACCCTTGGGAATTACAAGCATATAAAGCACACAACTGTGATGCTGCAAGACAGGAGTGACTCACCTCTGCTCGAAAATCTTTAGGGAATCGTTCTTTGGCATTCCATAAAATGTCTATGTCATCCCGTGTGAGAATTAGGATATTGGACCTAATGAAAGCTGTATTAAACATAACCCGGAACATCATCTCCTCTCGATCTGTTTCATGCTCCAGATTTATGCACTCCATCACAACATCACCTCTCACAGCACATTGCAGATCGATCTTGACAACGTCACAATCAACCTGGATTGACCCACAGCAGTTGATGGTATTATGATAACCACCATGCTCTCAAAAGACCATTTCCAGTTCCTGACAGTTTCTTCTTGTGTTACTGGGGTGCATTGCTACAGCAGCTATTCTCACAATCAGTATCATGTGCTCATGAGTAGGTTCCTATTAGTCCTGCTCAATGCTGTATACCATGCCTGACACATGATGCTTGTGGTTTCTTTGGTGATTTCTTGCATGAAGAAATCTCTGTGCTGACAGCTAATCTGGCATTCTTTGATCAGCCACCAACAGTATTGAGAGCTAAACAGAACACAAGCTCAACCAGAGCATACTTCAGGCATACAAGAACAGAGAATCAGCACCAATACAAACTTGGTTCTTGTGCATGTTGAGTATTCTCAACAACCAGGAAACCCTAAATGTAACCTCCTACTCTCAAAAATGAACAAATTGCAGGACATGGATTGTACAAATGACAAAACCCATGACACAGGCAAGCCCTAAAAAGAAAAACCCTTGCAGACTTGAATCCTAGGAAATGGGGACATGTACCTGACGATAGTGCCGGACTCGCTTCTTACTTTGAGAGAAAAGCATTTGGGTTGTGCGGTTTTTTTTGGACCGTGGATCTTGTCCAAATATGCGAACCAAAGGCCTGCACCCCCCCTCAGAATCGAAGCTTGGAACCACCCTGAAGATAAGACAGTCTAATGTAAGGGACCGGTCAGGTGGAGGCCATTCCGGTGCATTGTTTCTTCTTGAAACATATTGAAGATACCGTAGTTGTGATGGCATTGGATTCAAAGGTGAAAGAAGAGGAAGCAATCCTTTGGGCGCCTCCCTGTGAAGCATATCCAGGGTTTTGAGCTCCCCTGTATACATCTTCCCATATATAAGAAATGCTGCAAGGATGAAAGCAAGCAATGGCCAGCCTCCTCTCTCACAATGCATGAGAATTATGTTCTGATTGCCTTCTAAAGACAACCAGCTCTCACTGGAGCGAAGAAAATGGTGAATCATCTCCATGGACAGAATCGGGCAACCTTCATACTGGCGAGGATAATCCATGACTGTCATGTCATACTGTGCTAAAATCTCTGTCAAATGACTCTTCCTCTCCCCCTCCCTGAAATTGAACACCAGATATGATGAGTCTGGAAACTGCTCATGCAGCTGTGTGGCAATCTGCCGCATGTAAATCTTGTATGTCTCATCCTCAAACACATCCGTTGAGAAGCAGGAATCAAACACTGCACAGCAGCACACAAAGCATCTCAGTCTCTTTCACTGAGGACAACAGAGAAAAAAAAAACCCTAGCATGCGCGTGAACAAGCAGTCCTTTGGACCAACAGTCTCTCTTTCACCCATCCTTATTAGGGTTACAGCATTCCTTTGTCACATGGGGGTGGGGTGAACACATCCTGCCGCTGGATTGAAAACCAAATGCAGTCAACCAAACCCTCTTTGCAGACACCTCAAAAGCCGCTAGGGTTTCCAATGCTCGCAATCAATCAATCAATCACTACTATTGACCCAAGTTAAAATCCTTACTAGCAAATACCCAGTATATGAATTTGGAACCCACACAGAATCACAAACAAGAGGAAACCGAAAGAGACAACAAAAACCCTCCCCAACCAAAAAAAACACAAATCTTCCTCTCACCATATACACGCTCCGTGATTTCGAGAAGGCCATCAGGTGGCCTTCTATAGAAAAACCTCCTGAACAACGACATACTCCCATGCGCAGCAAGCACACATACGGATCTCTTCAAAAACTCCCTTCCTTGTTCTTGTTCTTGTTCTCCTTCTTCTTCTTCCTCCTCCTGCTCCTTCTCTTAGCTTCTTCCTAACCCTAACAAGCAACCCACTCTCCAATTCTTCCCACGGTCACTATTGCACTACCTAGATCCGTGAAAAACACTCCAGTCCTTGTCCGGCAGCAAGCCACCCAGCTGCGAAAATTGGTAGCCACAGGGGCACCCAAGGTGGAGAGGGCGGAGAACAGAAGGCAAGCGATGGCGCAAGCAAGGAAGCAAGCGAGAGAAAAGAGAGAGAGAGAGAGAGAGAGAGAGGAGGCGATGGTGGGGCTGCCTGCCACACACGAGCAGCGCAACGCAGTGAAGTGCAGTGCAGTGAAAAGTGCAATGTTGTGATGTACTGGGGTTGTGTTGATAAGTAAAAAAGAAATGAAAGGGAAAAACACTAATTGATCTTATTGCTCATAAACTTATTAGGGTTATAGTATTTTAAGAGCATCCCCAGCTATGCTCAGTATGTGGCCCCCTCTGTATTAAAATGGGATGAAGAAAAGTCAAAATGTGCTGGTTTAGCTCATGAGAAAGGTTGGGTTGGGTCTGCTCCTCCTCTCTCCCATATTTGCATATTTGCATAATTTGCTGAGGCTAGTAAAAGGCGCAACAAAGTTGTGCACCTGCTAGAGAAGAGTGAAATAAATATGATTGGACTGCTGCTCCTTGTTTCTGATTGGCCAATCATCATGATATTGGTCCAGGTGGTTTGCTATTAGTAGTCTCTCACCTATTTGCAGTCTCAGCTTTATGGGTGGGGTTGCAAAAAAGTAAATAACTAAACTTGGATGTGAGAATTTCTTTTTTTTTTTTGCAGGGGGGGTTACGTACTGAGCATTGGTGGGTATTGCCCTTAGTGTAGTAATATTATTACAGAGGGTGTGTTGACTAGGCTTGTGTGTAGGTGTGGAGAAAAAAAAATGTTATGACCAATAAAATTGCTGGATTTGGTCATCTAAATTTCTTTTATTAGTTATATCTTGAGTGAACAAAGTAGAAACACTGGGCCTCTATGTATATTTGTGTATATTTTCAACACTAGTGATACCTAGTGCAATGTTGTGATGTATGGGGATTGTGTTGCCCATGCTCTTGGTAGGTAAATATCATGGAAAGATAAAAACACTACTTATCTCATTGCTCATATACCTAGGGCCTTTTCTTTCCCTTTAACACATAATGATCAGCCTATACACCACAAGCATATTAGGCTTTCGTGTAGACCATAGTGTGGGCAGGGTGGGCAGCAGGCAGCTTCAACATATGTCTGTCCAATAATTACTTAATTTCGAAGATTCCATGTCAAAAAAATAGAATTTTCTTGAATGCTCTATAAATCCTCTAGTTTCCTTGACAAAAAAAATAAAATTCTCTTTGAAAGAAATACCTTTTTTAGATTTCAACATTTCTACAAATAATATAATTAGTGTAAAAAGTTGCCAAGGTATTATGGCTATTTTCTACACTAATAATACCTACTCATTACAATATTGTGATGTATTGGGTTGTGTGAATTATTGGTAACTAAAAGAAATGGTCAGGCAAAACAATTATCTAATTAGTGACATAGGGCTTTTTTTTATTCCCTACTAAGCATAAGCCTCTTCCATAGACCTTGTATTATTTGTGTATATTTTCTAGATTAAAGGTGCAATGTTGGAACTTGTGATGTATTCTTGTTGGTAGGTAAACAATAAAATGGCCACATTAAAAAAAAATCATCTTATTGTCCACATAGGGTCTTGTTTCACCCCTAGGCACAAACCTATTCCATAGACCCTAAATATTTTTAAATATTTTCTACCTTAATATTATGACCCTTGTCTATATACAAACCGGGTTGAAATTTTAAAAAAATTAAGAACGTCCACAAGTTTTTTTTAAATAAAAGCAAGTTGAGAATGTTTCTTTTGTTTTGGGAAGCAAATCATTGAGGGTATGGAAGAACGAAATAAATGGTTCTTTCATTCAAACTCATGGTATTAATTCATCCGCAATAAAAGTCCATATGATGAATATATATATATTCTTTATATATAAATAAAGGAAATTATTTATACATTATTTATACATATAAATAATGGACATTCTTTGGGGGTAAAGGGATTTGTAAGCATTTACATCTCTATGTAACTTGTTGGTAGGGAATTCAAGGTCATTGGTTAAAGAGGTGCACTTGGTGCAAAAGATGACAAGTTATTGGGAATAGTAATAAATTATTTGGTGTGGGAGGGGTCCCACAGAATGAGTTAATAAAAGAAAGCATCAACTTTGGAACTCCCACTATGCAAAACATCCTCATCTTTGTCATATAGGTTGTGCCCTTGATTTTGTCTTTGATATAAAAACTCTTTCAACAAAAGACTTGAGATGTTAAAAATTCATTATCAAAGTCACCTTTTATGTGTAAGGTAAACCCTTAGGGTGTGGGCATTCCGGAAAGTAAGTTTTCAAGTATTGTAGCAAACAATATAGAACAATGGTTTTTTTTAATTTTAAATTATTTTATTTATTTTTAATTCTCAAAAAAAAATTGGTAACCATATATTCATCTTATAGATGGTCACCACTTCAACTACATTACAAATTTGAAAAGAGAAAGAAAAAGAAATCTTGATCATCAAGCATAAGGGGAGGTTCTTGTACATACTCCTTGAGAGTGGGAGTGAACTTACACCTATATTGTTCCCACCTTATAGGTGCAAGATTGCTCTCACTCTCAAGGAGTAGGTGTAAGATTGCTCTTCTTTTCTATTCTAGGAGTGACATTTATGGGTATAAGGTGCCTTCCAAATATATTGAGAAATTTTTCAGAATGCTTCACAATAATTGATGATTTGTTTCATTTCATTTTGCATTGTACATAAATGATTTTTTTGACTTGATGTCATTTTATTTTTTAATTAAAATTTCCCCCCATTATTGGAGATACATCCATGACCTTTGACCACACCAAACTTGTCTAGGCATGATGGGTTGTCAATCATGGCATGATCCAATAGATGCACAAACACAAGACGCACAAAAGGAAATGAAATCTACTTTTGTAGAGATTGTATTTTCTTTTGTTTTTGTGTGTTGTGTTTTTGTTTTTTTCAATTTTTAATCAAGATGTGCTTTGTGAAGTTGTGAATACCCAAGAAATTATTTTACAACACAAATGTATAGATATTGAGTTGAACCTTGAATATCTATACTCAATATCTATACATGTAAGATGTTATGTATAGGGAAAGTTTGCTCCCTAGGGCTATTAGAGTTGTAGTCCAAAGGTGTAGGCTAACTATATTAGGGGAGACCCATGGTAGCAAAGTTTTCACCAACCTTAAGGACAAAAGACCATTAAATTCAAGTGATGGAAGGCTTGCATGTGATTAATAGAAGGCTTTTTCAACTAATGAATGAATCTTTCATGCAAGGAATTGTGTTAAAATCCAAAGCCAAAAATTTTGGAACGTTTTTATGCCTACATGTTGGAGTAACATGATCCCTCCTTTATTATCCGAGGATATTCAAATATATACCGTGCCTCCCAATGGATTCCAAAATTTCCCAAAGTGTTTAAATAAAACTTCAAATCACTCAAATTTTAAGGTTGATGTTGCCATTCATCATCTCTTTTCATCCCATTGTTCATACCTTAAACTTCACATACAACCATCTAGTTTTACCTTTCATTGATTAGATTACATGCATATAACAAACTCAGCTCATTGGAAGAAAGGAACACATGTTCCATTGACAAACAATGAATAATGTCATTTTTTAGTTAATTAAAGGCTGATCCACAATTTCAACAACTCCACATTTCTATCAATACTTGAGCTAGCAATACTAGAACTTGGAGGCGATTATGAATATAATTGGAAGGAAAGATATAATAGAAAACAATTGGTGGCAAAATTTATGGTTTTTTAAAAGAGACCATTGGAAAGATTTTATTTATTTTTGTTTGTAGTTGAAAACCTTGTTAGAAAATAATAATCATTTTCCAAGAAGGTTTTCAATATTGAATTGTGCCAATTAAAATGGAAAAAAAAACTTGAAGACGTTCTTTTTTCCCTCTAATTTTATGTATTTTATTCTGAAATTTTCAACATGTAATATTTATTAAAAAATAATAAACATTTTTTTGTTATGTTTACACTACAAAAAAAACATGACTTTTCAAAAGGTCGAACTTGATTAAATTGTGCACTTCAACCAACGGGGATGGTTGTTTTGACCAGTGTTGGGCAAATATCATAATTTTATGATACTTGTAGGGTTTGGTTTTCACAAAGTATGATACCCACCAAATACGATTCTCCCCCAAAAAACTTTTTACACCCGGTAAGGGTATCAACATTTTTATAAAAAAAATTAAACTGGTTTTTGCAATGTCAGTTCTCAAAAATCTGTGAACAATTGGTTCTCCTTTGCCAATTCTCACAAACCGGGTTTTTTTTTTATTATACATATTTTATAAAAATTAAAATTAAAATGAAATAATTAATTATCTGATTTCTTTTAACAATGAATTTTTTTTTAAATTGTTTTAAGAAATTCTAAAATAACCATCAAATTATTTATTGAACTTTTACACTTCAACAACTTTATCCTTTTCAAATTCCCTTTCGATCTCTTCTAACTCCTTTTCTAAGTACATATCGCCTTCAAATAATTTTAATAGTTTAGATGGAGATTTAATCTTATTTTAGGATCGTTAGGCCAATTTTTATTGACAAAAATCAATTTCTCTAAATTTTTTGTTTGCAAACAACGTCTTCTAAAATTAATAAGAATTCCAACCAAAGAAAATATCCTTTCTATTTTTATTTACAATCCAACAATCCCCAAAATTTGTCGAACTAAAAATCTAACTCTAAGAAACATTGCCTCATTTTTTACCACCGTTGAAGAAGACATTTGATGTCCTTAACATTCAATTCATACCTCCTAAAAATCAAAAGCTCCCTCTTCACAAGTTCTTATACTAGTTCACTTGTGCTTGTAGTCTACTCAAATATAATCAAATTGTAATCTTGATAAAAAAAATTCTAATTAGCAAAATTTGTCTATGATTTCACCAAAAGATGCAAATATTCATGACATTTGACCAACATAGGATATAAGGATTTCCTATCATATTCCTCAACAAAAACAACATTTTATTCCCTTCCAACAAATGAAAATACTATATGAAGGCTCTTACACCTAGGGTCTAATGTCAAAAAAATCATATTATGCACTTTCCTCGTACCATAAACCTTTAAGAATGAAAGGAAAAAATCCAACACATTAATAACCTCCTTTTTATTTGGTAGAAACTAACAAATATAATTCATCATTAACAATTGAACATCATCCATTAAGCTTTCAAATGAAGGTAGAGCTTGATTTTCTTCCTTAAGTTTCAAACTCATGAAAATGGCAGAGTGTAAAGCATCATTAAGAATTCCATGTCCACATGACTAATTAAGAACACGGGTAGAAACAACTAGGGAACGATAATCAACAATAGTTTGAAAAATCTACCATGTTAGAGGTGGAAGCACTCAACCAATGATTTTCACATCAATCTGTTTATTATAATAGAACACAATAGCAAATCAAAATTGTAAAACTTTTTGAAACATAATGATTTTACTAACAAACATGTAAAAAACAATAACAACTTGATTAATTATCCTATCAAATTTCAAACCACTAAAACTTTAAAGAGTTGAAATAATAATGAGTTTGAAAAACTACCTTATTTGAGTAAAATGTTTTATTTTTTGGGTGAAATTCCAGTTTCAAGACAAATCTTATTCTATTGATGTTTGCCCTTCCCAAACTTCTTAGGCCAAACATTTTTGCAAATATGTTTGGGCAAATTTAATAAAAACATATTTTAATTTTTTGCAAACTTTTTTTTTCTAGAATGCCATATTGACATGCTTTTGAAAACACACGTTCAAAACAAGTACCTTAGAAACTCTCTTCTAACCCAAGATATTCACGATCTATAATAAACTTCAACACACTTGTCATTTCATTGAAATTAGATCCTTCATCTTTGACATAAACAATTTTTTTTTTCCCTTAAACCATACTTGTCCAACAATTATGTCAAACTTTTGGCCAAGGCTTGACTTGTTTTTATTACTTCAAATAAACCAACAGTCACATGTTTGGATTGCCAATCATTACCTTAAAAATTAATCATTGATGTGAACACATCATAAGTTCCTTTAGACATCCAAAGGTTGAAGCTAATTGTTGCAAAATGACATTATGCCAATGCATGAAAAACATATGCACTACGAGAAAAAGGGATGTTTTGCAACTGACCTTGTAACTAAATGTTTTAAGTTGAAATGGACAATTGCAACTCATTGTATTTATACGTTGTGAGTTCTAATAGACAAGTTGCATGAATTGCAAAGTTACAACTTACTGTATATACGGTGCAACTCATCGCAAATCAATTGCAACTCAATCAAAACTACTCATTTTCAACTACTATTCAACTCCATTATAACTACACCCATGATGTCATGCTAATGTCATTAATTGTCATCCATATATTAAAATTTAAAACGTGGCATTATGAAGATTTTTGGACATAAAAAAATCAAAATATTGATCTCCATTGTCCATTATGATTATTAATGACGGTCTAAGATTGCGACATGTGGCACAATAAAAAATTATCACATGGCATATTTTGGAAAAAAATTAACAATATAAATTTTTTTTTAATAATTAGGTAGGTCATACATAACCATAGGTAGGTAGGTTGGTAGGTCTCAAAACCTACATATTTACATATTTACCTAAGACTTACCTACCTAGCCACCTAGGTAAAAAAAAAAGACCTACTTACTTATTTAGGTAGGTAGGCAAGTAGGTAAAAAAACACAAAACTAAATGCACGAAAAAATAACCATGAAATTTTATTTTTTATTTTATGTTTTGCCTTTAGGTTAAGCTTTTTTCAATTCGTCACAAAATGCCACATGTATTTTAATGTGAAAACACAAAAAACAAACCTTTTTTATATAGTTTATAACATAAAATTCAAAGACAAAGCATATGGATTAAATCTTTTAATCGTTCATTAGTTGCAACTATAACATTTAAGCAATTGAAGCAAGCTAAATCCAAGGGGGGCCTCCAATGTTTTTAACATCTAAACAAAACTTGAACCCCTCCTATAAAAAAAGGCTAGGAATAAATTAAAACAAAAGATGCACCCATGCACTCCCTTTGTGAAAAGTAAACATGAGGTAATGTGAAGTTTGAAAATGTCCCATAACTCGAAACAAGGTTTGAAGGATCAATCAAACCTTATCCAAATTGACAATGATTTGTAATGGAATTATAGTCAAATAAATGATTAAAAATTAAAGTAACAAAATGATTCCCAACTACTATTTTGATCATTTTAAGTATCAAATTGCTTTCAAATCATGAGATTAGCTCTTTGAAAAGATTTTAATGAAAGGTACAAGATAATGTGGTTGCATTTTTAAAACAAACATTTGTATAAAGGAGTGAAGATGTTCTAAAAATTTAAAACAATATGTATCAAAGACAAGACAAAGATATAAGAAAAGAACTATATGTTGTTAAGATGAGGAGCTTGACAATGAATATGAACTAAAAGATGTTATTGATAAAACAAATCATAATACAAAGTTAGACTTGACATGGAAGTGGAATATATAAATCATAACTTATGTTAATAATATTGAAAGGTGGTGCCCTTGGGAACTATATTTATAATTAACCCATAGAACCTTCTAAAAGTTCATAAACATTCTAGAAAGTTTTATCAATTAAACCTTTTAGAAGCTTATGCCAACTAGGCCTTTAAAATGTTTTAATCAACTAGTTTTTCTAGAAGTTTCCATCATCTAATCTTGTAAAAAATTTCATCTATTAATCTTTTTATAAATATCTTCAACTAAGCCTTATAAGGTTTTCAATTAATATTTCTTTAAAAAATTGTCATTTAATTTTTCAAAAACTTCTATTAACTAATCCTCTAGAAGTTTTCACCAACTAATCTTTTTAGAAGTTTTCATCATCTGATACAATAAAAGTTTCTACCAATTAATCTTCTAGAAGCTTATATCAACTATCTTTATAAAAGTTTATACCAATCATATTTTTAAAAAAATTCTAAACATATAATCCCTAGATCTTTTTAAAGACTTCTTTTAATGTCCAGTGTCTGTGACACAATGATGTTATGTGTCCCAATTTTGGAAGTCCATTTTGGAACTTTTAAAATTCAACTATTTCAATTCAATATCTATAAACAATGCCAAAATATATTATAGAATAGAAGGTGCGACTAAGGCAAGATGTGACACAATTTGATTTCGTTTGCACTAACCACTTGCATTGGCTATCTTGTGTAGTGAATTAATAGTAGTGCCTATGGATATTACTTCATTTTAGTCCCATCCTAAAGCCTTGTCACATTCATATTGTCTTAATGCATGTAGCTCAAGAATGTTCCATAAGTTTTTTTATTTTTTAATGTCATTTCAAATAATTAAAATTAATACCTTGGATGAGCTTATAAGCATGTCAGAATATAACATGTTTAATTTTAATCATTTTACAAATCTCAATATGAATTCATTACAAATTGAGAATCATTTTGGTTAATTGAATGAGTCAAAAGAGACATGTCACTTCAACAACTAGAAGGGTTTTACTGAAATTGCAATCAAATTGAACAAATTTAAAAGTTGTGATTTGTTGTCATGAGTGTTTTTATAAGATGGATGACATGTTAGTTTTAAGATTTTTTATTTTTTCAAAGAATAAAAACCTATTTATTGCAAGGTTCAATTCAAAACCAAATCTAAGTTTCAAGGTTTTTAAAAGTGAAACAAAAAGTTTGTGAATTGACTGTAACATCCTTTTGTGTTATAGTTGCAATCTCTTTGGGTGATTGCTATAATATGTGTACACATTCCAAATAAACAAACACACATTGAAACACATGCATTCTCCATCCATGATCAACATTGAATTTGAACAATTGATTAATGTCATTGAAAACTTCTCTTTGGTCCATTGTTTCCAAGAAAATAAAAAAGAAACCTAAAACAAGATTTAAAAATATTTGATGGAAAATAGAACCCCTTTCCATCAAATGCAAATGCATCATTATAATTTCATATTTCCAATTCCAAGACATGGATTTTGGGTACCATTTCATGAGGCCATCAAACTAATATCCATTTAGCTCTTGAGATAAGTATAATTTTTTCTTTAGAAAAAACCCAAGTTCCATTTTTGGGAAGTTCAATTTTCTTTATGTTTTCTAAAACTAATTTCTTTTCCTCGAGCCATTTTGGGTGCAGAAAAATTATTACATGTTTCTATCATCTTTCGAGGCTCATAAGTGGCATCTTCATTGTCAACATTGATATACCATGCATAATTTTGTGGAACCTATCATGAGGCCAAAATTGAACGTCAAGTTTTTTGGGGGTTTTACCAAGATGCACCTTCAATATAAATGACAAAACTTGAAAATCTTGCATGATGTGGAAAGAAGAAAAGCACAAATAAAAATCCTAAAGGATGTTCACTAACCAAATGGTAGAAATTGTAACTTCTTTTGAACAAAGGTGCAATAATTTCACAAATTCAAAATCTTGGTGAAAATCAACAAAATAACGCTTCCAATGCAATAGATGCAAGAACTCAAAGGAACTTAAACAAACAATGGAAATCATTCAAGAATACTCCAAAATCCAAAACCCTTAAATAACATTTTTTAATGATTCAATTCACAAAAACTTGTGAAAAGACAAAAAAATAAAGAAGTTGAACCTAGACCTAAGCACACCTTGAAGTGAAATGTCAAAATTTCAACTCTCAAAGCTACATTTGTGATAAAAGAAAGGAAGAAAAGCTTTATGTCAATGTTGACAATAAAGAAAAAAAAAAACCATGGAAGGACATTTGAAAAAAAATTTGCACAAAATTTTATAAACACAAAAATGACAACAACTAGCAAGCCTCACTAAAAGCACCACGGGAAAAAGAAACTTGTGAACGATTAACATACTATTTAAAAAGAGAAAAAAAATACTTGAACTGACAAAACACAAAGTTTTGTAACATGTGAATTCATGATGTGGAGGATGGATAGTTGAAGTTTGTTTGTCTTCACAAAGATCATGACAAAAGAAATGAAAAAAATGTTTCTAGAAACAAAACACACATCAAATGCATTCATGAGACCAATGAAGGACCTCATTCATCATTGTTGCCAAGCCATTTGTATCTTTCACACATTGATTTCATATTTTCCGACTTCCTTGTTCAAGATAGCTTCATATTCCTCGATACCCTATAAACTTGGGACCCTAATCCCTACCTATACCTAACACCTGAGCCTTAAAAATAAAAATAAAAACCTTCAAACCCACGCGCTAGGTCTTAGGCCGGATCTATTTGACCCTAGTTTTTCCAAGGTTGGACCCATGGTGGGTTTTAGAGATATTGTTTGTCACAATGCAAGTCTTGTGTTGGATTTTCCCACACCTAGAATTGACAAGTTGAGTTTTAAAAACTGAACCTAGACTGAAACCTAGTTGAAAACTTGGACTCATCCAACACGAGTTCAAACCAACCACGTTTTTATTGGGAAAATTTTACAAAAAATGATTTTAAGAAAATATGAAAATGAAACAAATTTGCAAGGTTTCCATTGCCAAAAGTGGGGGAAAAAGACCAGAAATAGTCATATTTACATATATTTGATTTTTTGTGTGTAACCATAAGTATAGAAGTTTGATTAAAAATTTTATGATTCAAATCTAGGTTATAGCCCAATTTGGCTAAATCTTCCTAATGATGATTGCCAAATTTTCTTCATCTTCCTATAGATGATCACCACTCAGGCTTACATTAAATAATTCCTTTGAAAAAAACACTGGTTCAAAAGTTCAAACATCTCTTTATCACATAACAACATCACACAAGGCAATAATTCAATTTTGATCAGCTCAACCTCCAACATACATTACTTAGGGTAAAGATTAGAGACACCCAACATAACATACCATATGGTTGTCTAAAAAAAAAAAAAACACATTTATCTCAAAAAATTTGACATAAAAAATTGGATAGGACATGATAATAATAAAAAATAAGTAAATAATTAAATAAAGGAAAAACACCCGGCAAGGGAACAAGAGAAGATGCACTACGGAGGCAACTCAACTTAAAGCTATAACAAATCATAATGTGAGATGCATGTAGTGTAGTCCCATTAAGTAATGTTACATGTGTATATATATATATAGATAGGCACCTTATATGATGTATGATGTACAACATTGGGGATTAGGAAACATGAGGGGCTTATCATGAATTGGGTGTCTTTTTTCTTCAGGTTATTAGGTATTATGAGATGAGTAGTAGCCTAGTCTACAAAGCCCTTATTTGCAACCCCACTGTGTAGTGTGAACCAAGTCAGTGATTGCTCAAAAAGGATCATCAATGTCTTCTTGTGGTAGCCTATAGAAGGGTGTAAGCATAGTGTAGTCTCCCTTCAAATTGAAGGCCACTTAGTTGTAAGGCCACTTAGTTGTAAGCTCCCTATACCAAGGGCCAGGGTATAGGTATAGGGGGCTTACAATCATAATAACTAATATGGGGAGTCTTACCCATCATAAAAACCTGTTGAACATTTCCAGCTTTCAAGGGCCCCTTATGGGTCAAGAACATTAATACCCACAAAGCAAAAAATTCCCAAGTCCTCTTGTGGATGATTGCTAGATAACCTAGATTACAAAATTTAACAGAAAAACCCTGATTTTACAGTGTAAAAAACATGTTTTCCATTTTTTTTTCTCAATTTTTTTTCATAATATAGAAAATTTCACCACCAATAAAAAAACTAGGTCCATTGATATTTATATTAATTTGATATTAGTTAAAAACACAATTTCATTGCAAATTACTTTATTTGCTTCATACATGACATTTTTTAATTCCTTAGAAGTGTAATGTTCTTGCTCACAGGGCAAACATCAAGACATATAAAAATCCCTCGCCTCCCCCTTTCTTCTCTTTCTTTTTTTCCCTCTTATATTTCCATACGATTCCCAAAAAGTTCATCATTATTGTGCCTTTTCATGCCATGTACATTGCATAGGAAAAATGGGTTAAGAAAATAGGTTTGAAAAGGTAGGTTATTATATTATTTTTGAATAAATAACGTGGACATGAAAAGGCACATGTTACTTTGCTTTTTCATGTAGGTGGATGGCAGGAATGCGTGAGGTAGTTAGGTTTGGAAGAGGTCAGCTTGACCAACACAAACAGACACAGTTTATTTTATTCTATAAATTTAAAAAATTAAAAACACAATTAAATAAAAACCGCATAGCAGAAAAATAAAATGAAACCCACAAGGCAGAAAATCTTCGAAATACAGTAGAGTTATTCGTAAAGTCACCCTGTCTTTGGGCCTGGTTTCACCCCCTATCCCCTCTTTCAGTGGTATGCACAAAGTAAGGAAATTTTATTAAAACTTAGTATGAAATGATGAAACTCGGCATTTAATGCACAAGGTTTGAAAGTAATTATAGTAATTGTACAAGTAGGAGCAATGAAAACATATGTAGCAGCAAGGGAGGCGCTCAGGAAAAAGGAAAGACAGGATGAAACTCAGCTTACCACCCAAATTGGTGGAAAAAGTAGTTTGTGTCCCAGTCATTTTGCTTTGTAAAATTTTCATTCGCAGTATACCCATTTGATGGGCCATTATGCTGAAACTGGCCGTTCTCGGCCCCTAGTAGGGAGACTTTACAGATAACTCTAGTATGTGGAATATCAAATCATTTGAATCCCTAGTTTCTTAGCTAGTTATGATGTTAAGGTGTCACATAAGTAAATTCAGGCAAGGACTATGTAGCCTATTTGGTGAGTTTTCTTAGCAACTTTATAGTCTTCCCGTCTGCGGTCCCTACCAATGTGTTGAATGCTTCATCTTTGATGCAGATTGAAAATTATTGCAGGACTTATGTTTGTGAACCCAAGATCCAGGTGTTTCGAGCAATTTAAAATTAGCTATCTTTGCATGGATCAAAGTTTCAAACAAAGGTGGATCAGCATAGGTACACTATTTCAGGCCATCAATTCAATTAGCACCAAGTGACACAACTGCCAATAACACACACATGTTAAGAAAGTTCAAACTTTACCTACCAATGTCTATAGTGGTGTGTCGTTGCATCCATCATCCAAATTCAAAACAACATTTTGTCAACTATTTACCATCAAAGTTGCCTAATTCTCTCTGACTTTCACAAAGTTCAACTCATATATGAGCATTGAGTACAACTGATCATTAAACTCAAACTCTTAAAATAGCTGTGAACATTGAGCACTGTCTCGATTTTTCCTTTGTATTTTCAGCTCCCTCACCTGCCTGAAGAAACCTGTTTTCAGGGAGCGGGACCTTCTTCGGTGGTAGGTACCAGCCAGGCTGTACTGGGATCTTCTGACCAGCGGAAGGTACCAGCCAATCTGTCACTATTTCTACAAAGTGAAACAATCCCAGCTCTGCTTTACATAGGGAAAGGATCCGAGTACAGGCCCTTCTGTGATTTTCGACCTATTCCCTTGGCCTACCGGCCGCGGGCACATATCTAAAATCACAGAAGGACCTGTACTTAAGCCCTGCTCCTATACCAAAGATTTTGGCACATTTTCACAAAATGTCATTACTGTGAGCAGACCTGAGCACTTGGTAGATATTGCAAGATCTGCACATATGGCCAAAACTCTCTGGACTTATACTTATTTATTATTAATTAGTTCATAAGCCAGGTTATCTTAATCAACATATTTCCATTATTGACAGAAAATCTTTCATTTTAGCCTGAAGAAAAAGATTTATCGAAGGTTAGAAGTTAAAACAAGTTGGACAATATAATTTATAATCTATCTCATAGTTCATCTATATCATGAGCAGATGGAGAATTGTTGTAGACAGTGTTCACCACTTCGCCTTCATTCTCCAGAACTAAGTGCAGGTTGTCTTCATATTAGCAACTTGTAGAGCAGCTTCACCAATTATACCCCCTACTGGGTATGGTCTATGTAACCGGGTGAGGGCATACAGTCAAGGTGCAGTTTCATGATAACTAGCCATGTACTTCAACCATTCATGGTGATCAGTATGCACGAGTTGGTTACTGGACATAACTGATTGTCCAGGAGGGCTAACTTGTAGGTTATGGAATACAGAAGAGATGATTTATCAGGTTCAGCCAGCAGAGCAAGGGAT
>Ga0116228_10001933_pt1 | contig 17605 bp, 12 predicted proteins | sample S1TSphfallax_2_FD_89694 | JGI IMG/M metagenome (GOLD analysis project Ga0116228, IMG submission 89694) | Host-associated microbial communities from peat moss isolated from Minnesota, USA - S1T2_Fc - Sphagnum fallax MG | ecosystem: Host-associated > Plants > Peat moss > Unclassified | place... | reverse complement strand
TGTTGAAGGCTGTAGAGGATCATTTGGTTGCAATCATTGTTGAAACCAAAGGTGGTGACTACAATGAAAAACGGAGTGACACACAAAGCCGAAGAGAAAAAGATGTGACTAAAAGGTTTGAAAGGTGGAAGACTTTGCGCCTACAATTTCCTAATGTGAGCAATGATCCAAATATGGAGCTGAAAAATATTATTGTGAGGAACAAGTCGCGATGTGTGTTGGAGAAAGAATTGGGTGTGGTACCATATTTTTCGTTCCAATATCCAATGACTTTAAGTTCAATTCGTGAAAATCAAGGAGATGAATCATTTGATTGGTTATATAAAGAACAAATGAAAAGAATGTTCTATGTAAAGAAGACATCAAATCCTTTTGATGCATTATCTAAGTTCTATGCAAGAAGATTTGGCAAGTCCCATGGAAGAGTATTTTTTGACCATGATGTTCAACCTTTACATCTTGCATCAAATTATCCATCTTCTTATGAAGTTTTCCATATTCTTCCTCTTTGGAACGGCCAAGCAAAAATTAATTTCTTAGAATTGAAATTGGATATTTCATCACCACAAAAAATATCTATAGTTGTGAATTGTAAGATAACAACAGGTGATTCAGTTGACCAAAATTGGAATTGGGGAGAATTACAAGTCGTGGACATGCATCATGTTGACAAGAACACTCCTAGACTTGCACTCACCTCTGACCAATGGAAAGAGGAGTTAAAACATACAAATGATTATGGTCAAAATCGTGACTTGAGGTTTAGTATAAATCTAACTAGGTCTAGTGAAGACATGAAAAATCACATCTTCTTAGATAATATTGAAAAGAATGACACTCTTATTTTGTGGCTTTGCCCATATTCTCTAGAAAAGGGCTTTCGTTTCTTGAGTGGATGCTTGCGAGTTGAACCTACACAAGAAATTATAAATCTTTCAACTAGCCCTTAGAATAGATGGAAAATGGTTTTAGAATTGATCCTTAGCCCTTTAATGCACATGTAGTAGAATGTTAACTATTGACTGTATGAATATGAATTAGAATGATGAGATACACTAGTAGAAATCAGCCAAAATGTCACCATTTCATTTGCAACTACATGCGACTTGTAATTGTTTGCGACTAATTTGGGAGTATTTACAACTATAAGATCAAATTTCAACTATTTGGTCACTTTTACAACTATGATGCAACTATTGAAAATTTCATCCTATCATTTGGATGGCTTTTACATTTATTTTCATCCATAAATATATTGATATGTCTCATTCATTGCAATAATCACCAAATTAGTCACATCCTAAAGGTATTTTACGGTGACATAGGGGTGTATTTTTATGTATGTATTAAAATTATATTTAAGATATATTACATATATCATAAATATATATTTGGGTGTATATTAATTATGTGTATGTATGCATATTGTTCATATATTGAATTTTAAAATTAATGTTTCAGTTATGAAATGTATATAAATTTGAGTTTAAAATTTGATTTTTTAATATCAGAAATATTTATGTGAATTAAAAATTTTAATTTGCCTTCGGATTTTTCTATTCAATAAAAAATAATTATTTGAGTCTAAAAAATGTTATTTCAATTCTAAAAAAATTTATTTGAATATAAACATCAATATTTGAACTCTAAACACTGTTATTCAAATCTGAAAATTGATATTTCAATATTGAAAATTCTTATTTCAATTCTGAAAATTATATTTGAACCTAAAAATTCTTATTCGAATTCTGAAAAAAAATATTTGAATTTTTAAATCAATATTTGAATTTGAAGTTTTAAATATGAATTCTTAAAATTGTTAGTTCTATTAAAAAATATAGGTTTGAATATAAAATTATCATTCAAATTATGAAAATTATATTTAAACATTAAAATCAATGTTGCAATTTTGGAAATTCCTACTAGGATTCATTATATATATACATATATAATTTTTAAAAAATTAAAAAAAAAATTAATTTTAATTCTAAAAAAAATTATTGGAATTATTTGTTTAATTATTTGAATTTTATATTTTATATTTCAATTCCTTAAAATTTTATTTTAGTTTTTTTTTTAAATTATTTAAATTCAAAAAGCTTATTTGATCTAAATTTTGATGTTTGAATTCTAATTTATTATTTTTGATTCTAAAAATTATTATTTCAATTTTGAGTTTTAAAATTTAAATTAAAAGACCTATTTGATTTGAAACTTGAAATTGCAATTCCAAATTTATTATTTTGGATTCTCGGAATTAATGTTTCAATTCAGAATTTTTTTAATTGAGTCTAAAAATGGATATTTCAACTTTGAATCTGAAAATTAACATTTCAATTCTGAAAATTTAAATTTAAATTGAAAGACTTATTTCATTTAAGAAATGATATTTGAATTCTGAATTGTTTTTTCGGAATTTAAAATTGATATTTCGATTCCAAAAATTATTGATTCAGTTTTAAGGTTTTTTTCTACTAGTGTTATCCATAATGAATCACTTTTATAAATAACTATAAATGATTATATTTATTACTTATAAGTTACACTAAATAATTATTTTTAAAAAATAGATTTTTACATTATATATTTTATATTCTTACAGTAAAAGAAATTAATTACTGTAATTAATTTTACATTACTTTAAAATCATTGGAATTATTTAAGATAAGGATTAATTATAGTATATGCATAATTATTTTTTAATTCAACATAATTATTCACAATCTGTAATTTATAATTTTAAATCTGAATGAAAAATTTGGAAATATTATAATGATTGTAATTTCAGGAATTGTTATAAAGTAATTTAAGTTTTATTTTTAATCTTTTTTGTAATTACCTATCTATGCTAAAGTTTTTTACAATAATAAATGTAACTATTTTAGTATTTTTATTTTTTTTGAATTGTGTAGGAATTTTTTTTAATAACAATTGTTCGTTTGTTATTTATAATTTGAAAAAAATATTTAAAATAAAATTTAAAAATCTGAGTAATTATATTATTTTACATTAATTATATTATTCATAATTCGACTAGATATAAAAAATCAATATTTTTTTTAAAAAAATTATTTATCTTTAAATTATGTGTTAACACCTTGTGAGAAACTAAATAGCCAATTAGTTAAATATTAAGAAGTTATTATTTATTTAAGTAGTCGATAATGAATACTTAATATTTGTAGTGTATAGTTTATATTTTAAATATATGTTGAATTTAATCATTATTAATTAAATGGTTATATAATTATCTAGTGAGCCATGTACTTGAATTGTTTATAAATCTAAAAACTAAAAACAAAAGGCATGAGGAAAATTTTAGAATTACACTTTAGTTTGTGGAAAAGTTGCAACTTCAAAACTGATCCCATATTGTTTATTCTCCATTCCTATTTTTGAACATTGTATAAAGAACAAGTGTGGTCATCAAATTTTACATTAAAAAAGTTATGCACATGGGATGAGCCAATCAAAAGGCTTAACCCAAAACAAAAAAAAAAAATTGCACAATTTTAAACTATGAACCTCTGCAACCTACTTATTTACCTAACTATGTAGGTACATAATATTACTTACCCACCTATGTCAACCTATGTACCTACCTAAACACGTACCAACTTAATATTAATATTTTGTAATTCATCTTAAGGTGCCATGTGGCATATTTACATTGGGCCACGTGTTATAATATAGGATCATCCAAGCATTTGAATTGAACGTCCTCTACAAACTTGTTTAATATCATTTTGGACTATATCTTGCATCGCATCCCACCAAAGATCTACATCCTTCTCTTACATAATCAATGCCATGAATTTTACTTGAAGCAAACCATGCTACTTCTTGATTCATTGTTTTCTCTAAAAACATTGTCATAATTGAAAGGTTTGATGCCCTAGGCCTATTCCAAAATTTGTTGCAACCTTCCATTAACAATCTTATGCTTCTACATGTTTTTGTCCATCTTTGCCTATCTTTATTCAGATTACCTCTATATTTCATTTTTGGATTTGTATACATTACCAACATCCTCTTTGAGCTCCTCAAGCTCCTTCTATTGCTTCAACAAAATCTATTCCATATTCCTATAGCTTTTAGTAATTGGCATCCATTTGTATTAGAATTACCTACAAAGAATCCCTCTCTACTCTAATCTTCTCCAAATCCTTGTTGTGCTTCTTTATGTTGTTGGTCTTATGTTTGGCTATTTGTAGTTCTGCCAATACATCATTATTCTCATCTTGCTTCACCTAAAACTTTGCTTTGAGCTTTTGCTCCTTCTCCAAATTCTAAACATATTCATCCTTCTCCTATATTATTTGTTTATTTTTGTTTTTTAGATTAGAGAATCTAAACAAAATGTTGGTCATTTGTGTATTGTACGTTGCTACTTGTTGAAACATACTATCAACTCTTTTATGTTCATTGAGTTCTACTTTTAGTCCTTGCACAAACCTTGGTGTATGAAATCTAAGAATCTATCCTTTGGAACTAATATATGAAGAACCTAGACTTCTATGTGAAGTCCAAATATTTCCAAAAATGTTTGTTCTTGTAGCAAAACTTAGTCTTAAAGGTAGCATACCTTCATTATTTTGTGGTATTGGAGTAGATTATTACACATTTGACAAATCTGGTTATAGTTCCTACATTTGCTCCTTTACGCCCTCCTAGGTTTGAGATTGTGACTCCTTTTTGGGCCATCTTTTGTGCTCCTACCCATTTGATCTCTTCTCTTGCTTCTAAAACATTTGCAAAAAAATATTAAACCTAGGAGACATGGAGTTTTCCTTTTTTTTTTATTACTGTTGTTATTTTTTTTGCAACTCTACTACTTGTTGAGGGTTAACATTTCCCCTCATTGTAGTGTCCTTTTATCTTCTCTACCTCTTCATCAAAGTTTCCCTTTCCTCATCATCATCAAATTAAGACATCAAAACTATTATTCTAATTGTCCTTGTTTCTGGTTATTTTTCCTTTTTAGGAGAAATATGTGTAGGGTTTAAAGGTCTCTTGTTTTTTATATCTCAAAGTCTTTTTCCTCTTCTTGTCCTCCTATGGCTATTCAATCTATTTCTTCTCTTGTGGTTTTGCTCCTTGAACTAAAAACCATTTTTGAAATGGAATTTCTAGGCTAATAGTAGAATGGCATACATCCTTCTTGGGTTCTTTCTTTTCAATTCCTTCAATCATGTTCTTTTGACACTTTTTCCATCTGATCAACTTTTTAACCAACTAAAAATGCATGATTGTAACCCAATTGACAAATTATCCATGATCTGCTTTGGAGATCATCATGGTAGATTTACAGCAAACCTATTTACATACTTTGGTTTCATTTTCTTAACAACCCATCTTTCATTGGTGTTGTAAATATCTAAAACCCTATCAGCTATGTCTGCTAGAACTACTCTAGCATTTGACATTTTTACCTAATCTGCTTTTGTCTCACATGTATGGCAAATTTTTAAAACTTCTACTAGAAAATGTCTATTTATAAATTTTTGTCATAACTTTGATTCTATTATGTTCAGAATCTAATTTCCAATAGTTCAAAAATTCAACTAGAATGTTATAATGGGGAATCTTCCATTCAACCTTAAAGAGACCTACCAAACTAACTTTGTTTAACCATTTTTTCTCCTCCTTTCCAGAACTTGTCCAAAATAAAATGTTTTTTAGATTATATTATAACTTTGTTTTGTAGGAGTAAAGATATACCTAACCTAATCATCTTGTTGAGTTTGGACCTTTTTTCCTTGGAGATTAGTAACTATTTCTTGTTGAGTTCTTCTCTTATTGCACTTTATGTTTAAAATTCGAACCTTCTTTGGAGTTTGCTCTTATGTAGGCTCCTTTTATTGTGATGGTCTTTCTTGGTGTTGTTGCAAATCGTCCCACTTTCAATTCTTTTTAGTGTCAGAAATGAAAATCGAACCAACATGTTCACTTGTGCCTGTCTCTCTTTTAGGCTTTTTAAAATTGTATTTTTTCAAAAAAAATTGCAATTTTTGTTGTTTTTTTTTAATCGCTTTGAAAACCTTTTCAAACTTAGACAACAAAGAAGATATTTGAGAAGAAGAATAATAAATAGGAGTTGGAAATGGTGAACCTTTCTTTAAAGACCTAGACTATAAAGCCAAAATGTTGGAAAAACTATGTTGTTTTCTTTGTCGCTTTTGCTTTTCTTCTTTCAATTCATGTAGTCTTGCCTCTCTAGATTATCTTTATAACTTTTCAACAAAACTTTCTTCGACACTCATTTTGGAGATCGAAAATGACAGAAACTTGTTTGTAGAAAACAAAAACAAAGAGTCACTCTATTCTTTGTTGGCTATAGAAACGCCATCATCTTTTTTAATATAACGACGTTTCACTTTCTACTTTAAGGGTTAGTTTCTTAATGATTTGTCTTTTTTCCTTGTTTTTTGACACTTGTCACCTTCTATTTGGATTCATATTAACAACAATATGGGCTATAGTTAATGCATGCTAACCTAATAAGTTTGTAGATATGGCATTGGGTTTTTTTGATAAAATTTTTTTTTTAATGATTTGGTGTTGTTTACATTACAAATTTCTTTTGTCCTATGTTGAATCATTAGATCAACAAAATTTTGTTATAATGTTACAAACGTATATGACCTATAATTTACCGGTTGTGAGATTATGTAATTTTAGTTTTTGAGTAGTATTATAGCTTGCTAAATCATCATATTCATTAAGGTTTCTTCTAATGTGAATATTTGATCAATGTTTATAATTTTTGATTCTCTCTATTTTTCTAAATCTTCATTAGATTTCTCTTTTTTGTGGTTAGAATCTATAGACTCTAAAGATTTCTAATTCTTTGAATTTTAAATCCCTTTCAATGTCTAATCCACATATGTGTATGGTTTCAACTTATTGACATTGACCAAAACTAGGTTTGGTTCAAAATTGTTGACATAAACAAAAAATTATGTTATTGGGTAAACAATATTGTATTGTGAATGGGCCAAACCATCTTTTCTTGAATTTACCTAAATGTGTCTTTTTCCCCTTGGGAAACTAGAGAACATAATCTCCAAATTGGAACTTGTATATATGTTTTTGTTGACTCCATAGAAATTTGTTCCACTAGTTTTCTCCAACATTGTTTCGAATTTCCAATCTATTATCCTATAACTTCTCAAGTTTTATAATCCTGGCAATTAGCGGTATGGTGGGTTTTGCATCTCTATGGTCTCCACTTAATAGCCATTAAAATATATTCTATTGACATTAGAGGATGCGGACCATAGACTAACCGGTAAGGTGTGTATCTTGCTACCACCTTGTAAGTTGTCTTGTATGAAAACAAAAGTGTGGACAAATGTTCATCCTAGTTTGTTCTCTTTTCATTGATTAACTTGGTTACTAATCTACCAATAATTCTATTAGTAGATTTTGCTTGTCCATTTCCATGTGGGTAATAAGAAATAGAACTAACATTGTTTAATAAAAATTGTTTTGTCAGATGTTTTCTTATATCATTGATGAAATGTATTCCTTTGATTTATAACTATAGTCAAAGGACATCCAAATATAATCATAATATACTCGTATATAAATTTGGCTATAACTACTACAATATTTGTTTTGAGTGCCTTTGCCTCTACCCACTTGGTTGCATAATCTATAGTTACTAAAATGTATTTATTTTTTGTTAGTATTCTTGCTAATTGAATTGGACCTATAAAATCTAAACCCCATTTCATAAAAGGTTCCTTTGGAAGTGTTGTTATTAGTTTGGCCACACTTTTTTTTTTTAGTCCTCCAATTCTCTGATAGTTGTCACAACTTTTGTAAAATTCATGAATATCTTTGAATAGAGTTGGCCACCAATAACCTCCATCCATAATTTTCTTTGCTTAGTAGTATTTGAAGCAAAATGTCTTTTTGCCACTTTTTCATGTAGCTCCTTACGAACCATATGTGTTTTCGAAGTAATTAAACATCTACGCAATTTGTTGTCTTGTCCTATTTTGTCCATTTATCCTTCTTTTAAAGCAAAAAGGTTTACCTTTTTGGCTAATTTCTATTTTTGAACTAAGTTCAAAGTTTCTGGCATTTAACTTATCTATAAGTAACTCTTCACATCTTGCATCCATATAGGTTTTACAAAAAATAGTGATGCATCTACAATCTAATTTGGGACTCCCAATGGTTCTAAGATATCTAGTAATTTGGACAAAACATCAACTACCACATGTATTTTACTAGGCTTGTAGACTACTATGAATTCATATTCCAAAAATAACAACCATCTAGCTATCCTTTAAAACGCCTATGGTTTGTTGACCGTATATACGAGAGACATGTGGTCTACATAAAAGATAAATTTGTTTCCCAACAAAAAATGTCTAACCTTATGTAGAACATAAACCATTGCAAAGGTTTTTTTTTCTATAGTAATATAATTATGGTTTGTTTTATTTAATAATCTATAAGCATATACTATAGGTTGGTCATATTTACCAATTGGTTTTGTGTTAACATTACACCTACTACCAATAAAGATGCATATGTGTGCACATGGAACTCCAATTGCCAATTTGGAGGTATCAAAATTGGTGCTTCCATATATCTTTGTTTGATCTAATCCTAGGCTTCTTGACATTTTGTGGTCCAAATAAGGGGTTTTTCTTCCTTATCAACTTTGTGATTGGTGCCATTTTAAAGGCAAAGTTCTTGATGAAACATCTATAAAATTGAGCCATACCATTAAAAAATTGAATTTGCTATGGGTTTGTGGGTTCTAGCATACTAATAATTGCCTAAACCTTCTTAAGATCTGGTATTTTTCCTTCCTTGGAAACTATGAACCTTAAAATTAGTCTTGAAAAAACCATAAAGGCACATTTTTCTAGGTTAAGAATGCTTTTATATTTTTTGCATTTTTGAAAGCAAATTCTAAGCTTGATCAAATGACTCTCCATATCATTATAGAACATGAAGTCATTTTAAAATATTTTCATGAACTGATCTAAGTATTCTTTGAAGGTTTTGTTGGCTACTCTTTAGAATGTTAGTGGCCATTTTTGACACCAAATGGCATCACCATCCAAACAAAAGCTCCCTAGTTTGTTATAAAAGTTGTTTTATATATGTCTTTAGGGGCTATGGAAATCTGATGGTATCCTAAATATCGATCTAAAAATGAAGAGGCTTCATACCTTATTATAGTGTTCAGTACTTCATTAGAAAATGGTAGAGGATAATTTATTTTTTTGGTTGCCTTATTCAACTTCTTGAAATCTACACAAATTTTTAGTTTTCCATTCTTCTTAGGTATTACCACTATAGGCGATAACCATGTAGCCTCCTTTATTAGTTGAATAAATCATATTACTAATAATTTGTCAATATCCTATTTGATAGCTACAACATAATTAACGTTCAATATGTATCTTGCTTGATGTGCTGGTGGTATTGAGGTGTTTAATTCAATTCTATGTTGAACCAACTCTAGAAACATGTCTTTTAGATCTTTATAAATATAAGCAAACACATCTTTGAACTCCTTGAGTAAAGTCTAAAGCTCCTTAGTTTTCTCCTTTGTTAATTATGCATTAACTTTGATGCACTATGGATTTGCCTCTATTCCAAGATTCAACTTTATAAACAATTGTTCTTTAATCAAAGTCTAATATGTTATTTGAAAATTTTGTACCTAATTTTGTGTAGTGTTTCATCCATTTCAATATCAGCTTAGCTATGATGATAGTAGGTTTCAGGATGAACTTTATTTTTTATATCTTTGGTTTAACATTAAATTATGTTGTTTTTGTTATTAAAACCACTAGTTTTACTATTCCTTGACTTAATATCCCTTGTTTTGGTTTAAATTCTCCATTGATTTTGATCTCTGAAAGTTTAACACTTAGTAATGAAATTGTTTCATCTAAGATATTAATTGTGGCAATTGAAAACAACTTTAGTGATAACAATTTTTGATGATACTTAAAGGTTTGGTCATACTTTGATATGCCATTTCTGAGGTGGTATTAAACTAGTTTTGGTTTAGGTAAACCTAAGTTTGTTATGAAGTTTTCTATTATGATGTTTACACTTGTTCCTCTATCTAAAAAAACATTTTCAACAATGTTATTCCTAACTTGTACTTGGATAAATGCCATCTAGTTATCTACCTCTATAGTTGTAATGTCAACTTCAAAGTGTGTTTCAATCATTGTGTTATACTAGGGTTTGATATATCTTTAGTAGCTATATTAGGTTTTTTTTGGCTTTAGTTTTTGCCACATATATTTTTAAAGATATGGTGTTATCTTTAGCAATCGATCTTACCTCAGGGTATAGGTAGTTTCCATCATTTGTTTACTAGTATTTTAGAAAATATGTTCCATTGACATAATTTTGTTGTTAGGAATAGTAGACCAATTTTTTGGTACAATTAGTTCTATGGACATTTCAATCTTTAATAATCCTGCCCCACTTGTACTTCATTATGTTTTTTCCTTTTGATTCAAACTTTTTGGTGGCTCTTCTACTTACATCTTTTGTATTATCTTGATAAAAGATTGTTATAGTTTCTACTCTTCTTCTTAGTCAGCAATAGACTTCTTGATTGGCTTTTTATCTTTGAACACTTGTTCACCAATAACCTTGTTCCTAGTGATGGCCATGTCGACATCCATTATATGAATTGAAGGATTGGCAACCTTGGGTTCCACCAAAGATGGTTTTTCTATAGTCTTCACTCCTTTGTTCTTAAACATATTCTACATGTCATTATACTTAGGATAGTCTATCATCTTATTTCTAGTCTCACCACATATATGACATGAATACTTCATAGGTTTGTGTACTTTGATTTATTGAGTGGTAACCTTAGAAATTGTAGGAATAGACTTTTCTTTTCTTCTTACGTTGCATGTTTCAACATTGTGATTTGTCCTATGATAATTTGTATAGTACATTGTTGTTTTCTCTATAACTGAGCTAATATTATCTTATTATTATGTGGTATTAACAAATTATTGATTACCTTCAACTTAAAAAATTCCTTCTTCATAAACCAAAGCTAATTCCTTATGTTGTTGCAAGGTTTCTCTTTTCATGCCTATTGTTGCTACATGTAGATATGGTTGTAATCCAAATTTGAGGATAGTAGTTAAAAAACTATTTGTTGTTCTATGTTGAAGATTATTGGCTAACTTCAATAATTTCTCATAATAGATTTCTACCCTTTCATTCTTTTCCTACTTCATGTTCTTTAGCTATAGATAGACTTGTTCATCATTATAAACTGTTTTGAATCATTTACAAAAAGTTAACTATAATTATGCAAAAGTACAATCTAGGTAGTCTCCCATGTAATTGTTACACCAGTTAGACATAGTGTTTCTAAGGGTAAAACTAAACATATTAACAATTTTTACATATTTTGTTTCACCATTTGTTCTAATATCAACCTTAAAAACTTTGACATGAACCTCTGGGTCAAAATCCTTCACATATTCAGGGTAGTTGAATGGTAAAAACTAAAACATGTTTGGTTCTAATGATGGTCACCATTGGTAATCCAAAATATCCTAGTGGTCCTAGTGGTCTTGATCCACCTCCTCTTAGATTTAATGGCTATGCAACAAAAATCTTGTCCACCTTTTTGGGCATCTTTGTATGCATGCCCACAAGGTTTGTTTCCCTTAAAGTCTATGGTTTGGACCTCATACTAGGAATGGTATGGGATAATGTTGTTGTAAATGGAACTTCAATAACAATAACCATAGAATGGGGCATTGCCACATAATATAATGGTATAGATCTTATTGGTTCCACTCTAAAATTGGAAGTTCCTACATAAGTAACTCCAACATTGTTGTGATGTAACATATTTGGTACAAGAGCTAAAAAAATTAGTACTACATTCGCCATAATCTAAGTTTTCATTTCCATTCCATTTTTTCTTTAGATTTGTTCTCTGAGTCTATCTAGAATTCTAACCCTTTCATGCTACACATCCTCTGGTTCAAAATCTCCATGGGTTTTTATTTTTATAGCATTTGGATTAGATTTTGGAAATGTTCAACAAATTTTTGCTTCACATTATCTTTGATAAATGAACATTCACTGATCTAATGTCCAATTTGATGGCATTATGTGGCATGTGGAGGGTTAAGTCTTGTTCATACTATGAATTCTTCTGCGCTAATCCCTTGGGATTCCTCTAATAATGCTTCCACTTTGCTAATTAAGTCTGGGTTCACTATAGTTTACTTTGACAACCACATGTACACCTTTTGCTACTATTGGTTTGCTTTTGATAAGATTATAGTTTCTTGTTTAATTACAAGTATCGGTTCAACTTTTTTGGACATTTTGATGCCATGAGTTGTAGCTTCTTGCTCAACCACATAATGAATTTGAAGTTCAAAATTCTGAGCTTTTTCTTCAAGCTCTTCATCCTCATGTTCTTTTCAATATTAAAGAGGTGAAATAGATTTATATTTTGGTACCATTTCTTCCTTTCCTGACCTATTGAATCTTTGTTATTATTTATGAATCAAAGCATCAAAATCATGCTGCTACATTAGACCTACTGACTAGGGCAAAACTCCTTGTCAAGGTCCAGATTCTTGACTTCTTCATCTAAACTCAAACTGTGAGTTTGCACTTTCAATTTAACGTTCTTCTTTCTTGGAATTTCATTGCAAATTGCTGGTGTGCCTTTGTGCTTCACCAATTTGCACTTCACAAAAAATTATCAGTGCTACCTAAGGTGTTCTATGGCATGTAGGTCTTTATTTTGTCCACAAATGTCTTTGTTCTGATTGAGAAACTTTTCTAGGTGTTATAAACTGTTGATCTATTTGATCTGCACTCAAATTCCTATTTATGGCAATGCCATTTTCCACTTGTTCATGCCATACTATAACTTGATCTAATTATCTCCTCAGACTTCTAATTACAATTCTATTTTCCATCTTTCCACATTCTAATTCAAATTTGAACAAATTTCTACATTAAAATAAAATCCTCATAGTTACTTACTTTGCTTAAATCTACTTCCTGAACAAAAATTTATGATCGAGATTTGGAAAAAATGCAAGAAATGAAAATTGAACTTTGTTATCAATTTTTAAAAACAAAAATTCTAGCAACAAGACATAAACAACACTCTAAATTCCATTCTGAATTCAGGCCCTATGATGGTCACCAAATAGTAAATACAAAATTCCTATTCTATATTATGGTCTAAATCTAGACTAAACATATCATGAAACTAATACTAATAAATTTTGTTCAATTAGATCTATTCATATTTAAGTTTAGAAATTTAATCCAATCAAAACATCAAATCTGACTATGGAATTCAAGCTTTTCTAGAAAACAATCTATTCTTGTTTCATACTCTCAACAAAACTCCATGTTCTACAATGAATACTCTATCTTCCAAAAATGATCATTTTGAAACAATCCTATGATAAATTCAAATTCAAACGATGATAAAAACTATGTAAACTAGCTAGTAAATCTTAGAAAAGTACCTAGGTAAATAAATATTAACTAACTAACTAACTATTTACAATGAATAATTACTCCCTTAACACATGCTACTTTACCTCATTGGTTGCAAGAATTGTTTTTGCCTACCTATGTTCTTTGCCATGTTTGGCCTCAGCCGCGAAGGGCATAAAGTATGGGTGTATGGTATCTCGTACTTGTATTAATTAGCTGGGGGGGGGTGGTGCGGGGGGCAGGGGGGGTGTATCCAAGGTAAATTTTGCTGGGGTGAGGGGCCTCTTTGATCAGCCCATACCAATGATTTTATTTGATCGTTAGCTTGCATAGTTGAGGGGTTTCACAATGGACAAATCTCATTACTGGCTCCCTATTACACAAGACAGACCTTGGTTTCTATTCAGCTCAACACATTATTTTGGAGGTGGTATTAGGTTTTGACATGACCATAAAGTTTAATGTTAACCTCCCAGGGTACACCCATGGTGTTGCTTGCACAAACCACAAGTTACAGCTGTGTTGTCTTTAGATGCATACACAGGATACTGGCTAGAACGGTGCGACTACATGGCATCACCATTATTCTGATTTGCAAAGTTGTATAAGTCCATGTTCAGCTTGGTGTACTTGTTCATATTCATAGAAAGGCAGAATGACTGCAAGCAATGTTGTTGTGACCATAATCTAATTTCATGAACAGAAACTAAAACTCAAACAAGCATTTACTGAAATTGGAAAGAGTATAACAAATGAAGGTATTTAGTTGGAGATCTGTACCTTCTCGAACAAATAACAGCTTCATAAAGATTGGGTCTGAAGTCGGCAACGAAAGTTAAAGAATTGACATGATCCAAAAGTTTTTTGAAATGAAAACTCAATCGAATGGGAACTAGATCATAAGTCTTTTGTCACGCAGTAACCTCCAAAGAAAATACGAACAGTGAACCCAAACCCCACCCCCCCGGAGGATAATCGAGGTGTAAACTGTAAACCCTAATTCTTTACACCTTCGCTGCAGATCTTGACTTCTAGAAACCGCCTGCAAAGACATTTACCAATTCAGCAATGGCAACAAATATGGTGACTGTAGTTTGAAGAGCCTTCATACCATGTTTTAGCAACAGGCTTTTGATGAGCTTCGCTATGTATACGAGGATGTTCTCAGCCTTTTGCTCAATCTCCACATCACCCATTCTGAAGATGTCGGGTTCCACCCATGAACCTGCAAACATTCGCGTCAGCTCGCTTTCCAGTCTGTCGCGTTCAGTCATTCGAATTTCACTGTTTTCTTTCTCGACCTCAGGATCGTCATCGATTTCCGGGAAATCAACATATTGGAATTGTTTGCACTCTGGAAATTCTGTTTTGATCTGTTCAAGGTTCTCTTGCAACCACTTGGCGCCACCAGTCTTTGTGAACAAAACGACGAAGTTCGTCTCGCCACCTTTGAAAATCTGAAGAAAGGTTTTCCAGATGATCCCGGTCACGATATCGATCCTGCCCTTCTCAATCACAAAGATGATGTGACTGTATTTCCCTTTTACATCGTTGAGAAAATCGCTCACCAACTTTTTGGCGTCGGGGTTGGACACAGACCCAGTATCCGGCTCACCTAATCCCATGGTGTCGATCACTGTCCATCCTCGACCATCAAACGTCTGACAGATCTTTGTGGTGCCATGAAGTCCATTTCCCATCTTAGCTAGGTGTGGAGGGGTAAGATTCCCTTTAACTAGCATGTTGACTAGAGTGGATTTCCCGGCCCCTGTCCTGCCAACAAGCACAATTCTTCCTTTGTCCGCAGCCATAATGCAATCTACAAGAGCAACGAGCAGAAAGAAAAGAAGCTGAGGATGGGAGTCTAGTAAGAGGCGACTGCTGTCTCTCTGGGCATCACTTCAACGTTCCAGGGACGTCTCTCCTTCATGGAACGCTACTCTCAAAACTTGTATGGAACCAGATTGAATTTGTCGGAAGAGACTGTAGGAGCTAGAGACGAAATTACGGCCGAGCAGCTTGGCTACTGTTTACCGACAAAAATGAAATCGCCTGACCAAACTATCTGCTGGTGAAGGGAGAGGCCAAAAATTCTAGCCAACTAGAATCGAGCCAGAGACCGGCCGACCCTTACCCTCATCGTCGCAGCTGCCTGTTACCGTGTGTGCCCACTAGTGCTGTGTATTACTGCCGTGCACACAATAATTACCAACTACAACGCAAAGGCGCAATAGGTAGACAATCATTTGTTGTAAGTAGCTCAAGTTGGTTCTTGATGAGGCATATCCCCTGTCCCATTTTTTTTCAGTGTGCACTCTAGTCATGTTTACTCACATTTACTACAGAATGCCCCCTATGTGATTGCCAGACCGGCCTTGTGTGAATCAGCACCCACACTGGTACCTTTACGTTCTTGAATGAGGCCTCATAGTGGCCAAATCAAACCCATGGAAGGTAACAGTGCGGGTGCTGGTTCACCCTGATATTTTTTGGGGTAGGCCCTCAGGTCTTATTTGCTCACAATTACTATGTAATGGGCAGAGTGAACCAGCACCTACCAGTGCACCATCCACTTGATGGACATCAATTATGAGTCAGTTCTAGATGAACCTCAACTGAGTCTTAATATCCGGTTACACCTTGGTAACCTTTCTGTTAGAAGTATGTCTTCTGTATAGATACATAGCAGTGTTGCCGGTTTTGACCCGGTTTGAAGCTGGTTTTTAATAACATACTAACTGGCTCTTTAGTTTTAGAACTCCTTAAATTGACAATCACTTGGTATTGCATTTAGAAAATCTAATAACTTACCTGGATGATATGAATATCATCTAGACAGGTTATCAATCTTTAAACACTATATTGCCTGACTCATAAGGGTGTCATTAGGTTTCTATAGAATAGATACCATACAGCCAGAGTCTCTGTTTCATTATTAATCACATTTAAACCTGATAGGTTGGTTATAAATAACCTGCCTTTGCACCCTTGTTAATAACCCACCTGGCTAACATTGGTTCATTTCATATAGTTCTGGACTTGTTCACAGACAATTGGATCAGTATAGTATATATATATATATATATATATATATATATATGAAGGATATAAAAGCATTTCTTCCATGAGATGATTCCTTTGACATGTTCATAGATGGTATCATACACCTTGTCAAATACAAGTTGCTTGAAAGAGATAAAATATTTGTTGATCCCAAGTTTGGAGAGAAATGTTTGGTGACGCAGCCAGACCCCCCAAGAGGTTATTTGACAAGTTCTGAGGCAAAGCCTTTGGTGGTGCCATAGGAACAGGATTGCATGCAGAACCTTTTGCAAATCAACTTGTTTATGTTCTTTGACCAGAGTGCAAGGTCCAGATATAGTTCTATTCTTTTCACTTACATGGCTGAGCCGCATGGAGAGAACACTAAAGGCAAACTTTTGTTTTGCTTTGGTTTGCAAGCTAGTTGTGGAGGTTCAAAAAGAGCATTTTTCTTTCATTTGCATGGGTTGGCCACCTGGAGAGAACATGAGAGAGAGAGAGTTTAGTTTGGTTTAGTTCACAAAGAGTTTGTGGAGGTCCTACAAAGTTCTATTCTTTGCATTTACATGGGTCTGCCACATGTACAAAAAGTTAGAGGTTTTTCTTTTTTGCTTAAAATTTTTATCAACTATTTTTATGAATTCATTGTTTTCCTTTCAAGTCATTTTGTTCTTCTTTATTCTCTTATTACTTCTTTGTGCTATGGAGAGACAAGAGAGGTACATGCTTAGTGCAAATAGAAAGTGTCTTTTGGATGGAAATTTATGAAAATTAAAAAATAATTCACTTAGATCAATCCCAATTAGCAAGTGTTTGTGGGCAATTTCTATGTTAGGAATGTGTGAGTGTGTCAAGAATGAGGTTTTTTAGTGGAGGTAGGCCTGAGGCCTCAAAACGCAATCTGAATTTTCAGAGTGCCACGTGGCATCATTTTTGACAGCTTCAAAGCCAGGGTGAACCAGCACCCATGTTGGTACCTTGACCTTTTTGAGTGAGGCCTCTCAGTGGCCATATTAAGCCCAAAAAATGTTAAATCTGAACTCAGACACCCTGATTTAGT
>Ga0116228_10001929_pt1 | contig 17614 bp, 17 predicted proteins | sample S1TSphfallax_2_FD_89694 | JGI IMG/M metagenome (GOLD analysis project Ga0116228, IMG submission 89694) | Host-associated microbial communities from peat moss isolated from Minnesota, USA - S1T2_Fc - Sphagnum fallax MG | ecosystem: Host-associated > Plants > Peat moss > Unclassified | place... | reverse complement strand
TTTGTGATTGCTGGAAGAACCTCTATAATCTCTTCTGCTCTCTATGTTGTAGCCAATCCAACCATCTCTCTGAGGCATGTGGTATCATTGGCATGACAATAATTCTGTCTCCAAATGTGTGATATTTTAAGACCTCCATGAAAACCATTGTGATGTGCAATTCTCTTATCAAATGTGCTGTGACAGTAATTCTGTCTCCAAATGTGATATTTCAAGACCTCAATGAAAATAATTGTCATGTACAATTCTCTCATCAAATGTGCTATTGTGAGCTTGCGATTTCCTGTCTGAAATGTTGTAACTTCTTTTATCTGAGGGGTTTGTAAGAAGCCCCTCAGATGCTTCTGCATGCCAGAATGTCCTTCAATGCACCCAACCATGACTTGCAAACAAGCCTTTTTTATAGAAAGGAAACAAGACAAGGAATACAAGAGATTCCTACAATTGATTTTCAACAGTTTCTTCAATTCATGAGAAGACCCAACTACTTGTCGCAGCAAAATTGGCTGATCATCATCCTTGAGAAATCTATTTTTAGCTCTGTTGATACTACTATTTTGTTAAAAGTTCCCCAATTCTATGCCTCTAGTGTGAAGTTTCCTCTTCTTGATGATGATGTTTTTTTTTGGTACCTTTTCTCACTAACATTAAAATGTTTCCTCTAGATATTGAAGTGTTCATCTTATTTTCCAAAATAAGGTAAAATAAAATTGCATCTATTTGTGAAAGCCTAAGGGCTGCCAAGTTGCCTGGGGAAAAAAAAAGCCCAAGTCCACTGAAGTTGTGAAAACCTAGGTGCTTCCAAGTTGCTCCACAAAAAAGAAGCCCAAGTCCAATGAAATTGTGAATATTTACGGCCCACCGAGTTGCCCAGGACAGAATAAGCCCCCAGATCCCATCAAAGTTGTGAAGACGTAGGGGCTGCTGAGTAGCCGGGGAAAGAATAAGCCCAAATCCATTGAAATTGTGAAAACCTAGGAGCTGCGGAAGTTGCCTGGGGGGTAAAAATAAGATCAAGTCCATTGAAGTTGTGAAAACCTAGGGACTTCCAAGTTGCCCGGGAAAAAACAGAAATCCAAGTCCATTCAAGTTGTGAAAACCTAGGGGCTTCTGAGTTGCCCGGGAAGAAATATTTTCTTCCAGGAGTGTTTCTGTGTGTGTGTGTCTCTGTCTGTCTGTCTCTCTCAAAGGGTCCACAGAATCGAAACGGCCGAGATTCTGGGAGGCGTTGAAGGCTTTCGCACTCCATACTTCTGTCCCTGATCAGGAGCAGCAGCAGAAGCCCCGAAAGCATCATTGACACCCAAACAATCTTGTTAAAGTTACCACCAATACCAAAACCTCGCACGCAAGCAAGGGGTATGTATGCAGGATTGTTATTTTCAATCTTCTCCTTCGTTTTTCAGCGGCCAAAGTCCTCTCCTTTCGGCGTTTCCAGATTTAGGAAGGTTACGGTACACCTATCAGGTCGCTCTTTGCAGCAACGAGAAATTTCGTTCCCAAGCAACCCTCAATTTCACCAAGTTCCTGCGAAACAACAACAACAACAACAACAACCCCACAACCTCTCTACCTCCCTCCCTCCTCTCATAATGAGACTTCACAAATTCCGATCCGACAATTAGAGAAAGAACTCGGCTTGAAACTCGACGTCCTGCATGCAGCAATACTGCAAATGCCTGTGGCCCATCAAAAAATTATCGTGGAAAATCCTGCTAGGTTTCTGACAATAAAACGTCTATTGACTGAAACATTTGCTGGTTTTGCTTCTTTGGAAAACCTCATGCATGCAACTTGTTCTTTTGTTTTTAGAGCATAATTTTGATATGTTTGTTCTTGAGTACAGGGGAAAAGAGATGTTTTTTTTTCCCCTTTTCTTTTGTTTGGAGGTTCTCGTGTGGAGGTGGAAAAGATCTATGAAAGCAATGAATGTGCTTGATTAGACCACGGGAGAAACAACAAAGTTGTAAACTTTGCCCACATATCATTTGTTCTATATATGTGCGCAGAAGATTCGATGATGCCGGATCCCCCCTGTAGCGAAGAAATCTGCGCTACTGCTGGTACATGAGTTTTGCTGGGCCTGATTTATGAAGAATTGTGATCAGGAGGTTCACAATCCAAAGATCTCAGATTTCGAAATTATCCTCATGTGAGACTCTGAGTGCGTGATCTCTCGCATTGTGGCTATACGTGGAAGACAAAAACACATTGTCAAGCACCACTGTAGCAACAGGTTCTGCAGATTGCTTTGGTGAAGACATGGGGCAAAGGAATCGGAGCTTGTTCATACAGCAGGTGCACATCCAGATCTCATGCACAACATTTGAAGAATGCTTTACCACCACACAGGATTAGACTCTAGAGGTTTCTTGTACATCCAGGATTCCAGACAGAGAGACACACAGACATGCAAGAAGGAAAGAGATGCTTTGCCTTTGATGGTCTTTTGTTATCCAGGGTTCAATACTTGCCACATTTCCATAGATATACTTCCTTAGCATCTTGCAATATGAGACAGCCCAGATGCTCTTCTACATCTTACTAACATTGAGTAAAATCACTGGAGGTATTGTACACCTTGTAATGCTGCAAGGAATTATTGCTCACCTGTTTGAGAGTAGAAAAGAAATATGGTCACTACTGTTGCTTGACTGTCTGTTGCTGGAGTTCATGTGTAGCTGTTGGAGAACAACTATTTTGATGATGAAGAGGATGATGATGAAGAAGATGGTGGGATTCATAACTGGGAGAGCAGAGCTACTACTATGCCTCTCTTGAGGTTTTCCACCATTCAAAAAATGACTCTGTTATGTACTGCACTCTGGAGTGTCATGTGCAGTAGAAACACCAAGTTTTTGCTGGCTTGCACATACATTCTTCTGTGATTGGTCAAGTCCAAATAGCATGTTTGAAGCACTTTCTCTAAATATTAAGGAAATGAATAAAAATCAATCAGTTCCAAGACTACTTCTGGATTGTGCTCAAGTATTTTCTGTAACAGGAATCAAGTTCAGGTTGTGGGGAGAAGCAGCCCAGACCAAGGTGACAAACCAGAATCAACAGCTGACCATCTGAGCTATGATGGTGAAGACAAATCAACAAGTGGAGATAACAGACAGCTTGGAGGTGGTGTGAAATCCAATAGGGAGGAGGAATCTTCAGAGGCTAGCAGTCAAGATGCAGTTCCACAAAACAGTTTCTTGAAGATTGGAGGAGGAAGTCATCAATCTTCAGTGGCAGCTGGCATGATAAACACAAGCACATCTACTACTTCCAAACGCCATAAAACCATCACCATGGAACTCTCTGAAGATCTTGACAGCACATCAGGAACTTCCATAGGTTGCAAAGATGAAGTTGACTCGAAACCCTCTGACATAGTGGTGGATACAGATCATCCAAGTGAAGACATCATGGGTCAAGGCCAAGTTGGATATCAAGCAGAGCACAACAAAAAGCTTGAAAGGGGAAAGGCATTTCAGAATTTGGAGCTTGAAAGAGGAAAGGGATGTCAAAACTTGGAATGCTCAACATCTGACAGTAGTGCATCTTCCAGTGAATGTAGTTTGACCAGAAGGCTGTCAGTTACAACAGATTGGATCCACAATTGCACAGTTCCTGTAGCAGCTGCTGAAGTGTTGAGTTCTAAGGAAGCAATCTCTACAAGCTTTGCTGAGTCTTTTGCACAAGAAGCATCTATCACTCAATGTGTTAAATTGCTTACGATTGCACATAGAGAAGTTGAGGATTTTATGACAGAGTCAAAAGTTGAAGAACCTGCCATAGCTGTTACAGGGGAGGACAAAACAGTATTCACCAACAATGGTCAGCAGCATTTCTTCTTCAACCCACTGACGGCAGTTGAGCAAAGCCAGCTTGAGATTGTGAGCAGGAAAGGCAGAACAAATGATCTGGGAATTGAAACACCTAAGTCACCGGAATGGAAAGAGGAGGAGCCAAGTTTAGTTGAGGATTCACCGATTCAGCACCCTCCTCTAGTAGCTGACAACAGAGGTAACCATTCTCCTACCCCTCACAATTCCCTTCCAATGAACCATTTCTTACCTCCTAACAAGTTCTGCATAGAATTTGAGTATGTGCTCTGTCATTCAGTAGGAGAGGAATGCAGATATGATTGGCTTTTCCTTTACTATCATGGCATTAGAACATAGATCATCCTTGGAAAGTTTCTGGATCACAAGCCATTTTTGCATGGATATAAAGGACAATTCTTGGCTTGGTCTTTGTGAGCTCAGTATCTGAGAATGATGAGCCTGAAGTGGCCAAGGCTGCTCCGGTATGGTTCAAGGACAAAGAGTTGATGGAACCTGACCTTAACGTTTGGACTGGCCAAGTAGTTGTTCAATCTCAAGGTCCATGTCTTGAGCTTGAAGTGGAGAAAGCTGTTGCAATAGAGGAAGTGACTGATGGGACACCAGAAGGTGAGCTTAAGGGCTCTGACATTGTTGTGGCAGAGAATACTTTGGAAAATACCAGTACTATTGAAACCACACTTAAACTGGATCGACAATCAAAAGCTTTGGTTCAGGTGGAAGCATCTTTCACCAGATTGGAACCACAGCATGAGCTTTCACAAAGGGAGCCTGAAGAGATTGTACCTATGACAGCAAATGGTACCATTGTGACCACTGAAACTATTGCTCTTGAGGGAACACGAGCTGGTGGATGTGGAGGAGGGTATTTTGACAAGATCCATGCAGCAACAAGGAGGAGATGTAGCCTTGCTGCAGAAAATGAACATGGGATGGGCCATGACACTGGTATACCTCAATTTGCACCACCTGGGGTTTCCATACTTCCAGATGATAGGGAATTCATATCTGCTCCAAGTCTATCCAACAAGAGTCCCATAAGGGTAGATCATCGACCCTTTGGTGTTGGAATCAGCTCAGATCTGGAAGCATCACCTCAGTTGCCCTTTGGATATCCTCTGGATGATTCACAACAGGCTCAATTGCATTCTCAGATTCTTGTGTTTGGAGCCAAACTGTAAGACCACTAAACCTTGTCCACTGTCTACCAACCCTCATGCCTGGTAGTTATCAAATCATGCCTGACATGTTGTGTGATGCTGCTGCTCATGCTGTAACCTCTGTGAATCTGTTTGTGCCAAAGACATCACAATTTCAATCAAAGACCACTAATAGCATCTCTTGTTGGGGGGACATTACAGGAAGAGAAAAGTACCAGCAGACGCTCTAACAAGGACATCTGTGGGAACTCTTAGAGGTTTGTTCATCACACTCACCAGGTTCTGGTTTTCCCATTTTCATTTGCAGTTCCAGATTTTGTTTAGCATGTAAAAACCCTTATTGTTAAATCATGAAAATTATGCTTCTTCTTCATCATCAACTCCCTCCAAGGTTGATCAAGCTGGTGTCATGGGTGTGTCAGCTGTGGATGGAGTTTTGAGCAACAAGAAATTGCTGATGCCTGTTGAAGATTCTCCCATTGAGGCTGAGGACTATGAGAGGGACTTGAATCCTGGTCTAGCTAGCATGGAGACCACGACAATTCAACAACCACTTGGAGCTGTGTTGCTTGAAGACCTGGAAACTGCGAGTTCTGAATCAGCACAGGATGATGGCAAATTAGAAAAGCAGCTGGGATGGGGTGTGCTGTCAAAATCAGAGCTGGAGAGAGAAACTCCAGTCCAGGTGGAGTCAATGGAGAAAGCAGCTCCAGCAGATATGGTGACTCATGGCTGTACTTTACAACCTCTGTCTGGGACAACAGTGAACATCTTTTTTCCAGCCACAATGGCAACCGACGTAGCCATACCTGAATGTTGCATCATGTCAACTGAAAGGACCAGTTCTTCAGAGGCTAGAGCATGGAAGCGTAAGAAAATACACAGTCAGAAGGCAGATAATGACATGGTTCTTTCATCTATAGCTGATGCAGAGCAGCAGCAAAGTACTATATCCTTAGCTGCTTCAGCAATTGCATTGATCCCACAATTACAGACACGAGTTATGCAAGATGTTGTACAGTATGAAGCTTTTAGAGATCCAACCACTATTTTTTATCAGGATGATCCTGTAACCGCCCCTCAACTTATTCAGAGGCAGCCACCAATGGATGACTACCAAATGGACAAGCAGCTGCAACAGGCACAGTGTCTTGCACAGGATGCAATTATATCTGCAACAACAGCCCTCACACAGACCCATTATATTTGGGCACAGCTGCAGGCTCAGAATCCAGGTAATGGAGTAGCTGTAAGAGAAGCTCAGATTGCTTCTGTAACAGCAACAGTGATGGCTGCTGCTTCCATCAACAAAGCTGCAGCTGCAGCTGCCAAGGCTATTGCAGAGGCTTCCAATGAAACTTTGCAGCACCTTGCTTTACAGCAAGGTCAACCTTCAGTCCAAAGTTTGACAAATTATGCAGCTGTCCCCCAAGTTCTTGGGTTCCACACAACACACAACCAGGACTATGAGGCAAGTGGTCGACCTATGCAGGTATCTGAACTTTCCCTTCAAAGAGGTGAAGTATGAGTCAAGCTTCTCATGTCCTCCTTGGTATACATGATGTGTATAACAAGGAATTCTGTCATGGTGACCTTCCCTCATCAGGCATTGTAGCTCTGGAAACCCTAGTGGTCTCATGTGCATGTTTGCCATTCTTATTCATGTTGTTCCGCACTGTCTCTCAAAAGGTTGTCAATTCTTTTTCACTGCTTCTTCCTTCCCTTCTGCACATGAAAATAATCTCTTGTTTTCCTTGCCCTTCCTAGCTGGGGTTTTCTTGTTTCAGGTTCTTGCTCTTATTTCTTGTTGTAAATTCCTGTCAAGTGGGTGGCTGGCTCAAGTTTTTACTCTGCATTTGGATGCTGTAACTGGCTTGTTGCCTCTCTATGCATTTATATGTCATGGTTACACCACATTCAAACTGGAGTGGTTTAGTTGAAGGATTTCCTATATGGAGCAATGCAGGGAAGACAACTGACATCTGAAAACTGCAGGTGGCAAGTGGGATACATACTAGGAGATGTCAATCAGTCAAGAAGAGACGTAAATGCAAAGCAGTTTGGCCATTGAAAACATTACCCAAGAGGGTGAAGGACTCCATCTCCAAGAGACCAGGAAAGGTTAGACAGTTTAAGGGCTTTGCCAGGAGACATAGAAGAGGTAAGCCCAGAATGGCAGGATACAGAGATGTAGACTCTGTGATCCAGGAGGGGAGGCAGTTGTCGTTTGAGAAGTCTTCAGGAAGGGGCCCATTACGACTGATGGCATCCACATCACAGGTCACCACTGCTGAGAGACTACAGTTAGTGAAAGTTGGAGGTGTTCCAAATACATCTGAGACAATCAAGCCAGGTTCTCATGTAGAGGTGAGTTCTTTGTTAGTGACAGACACAAATTGTACACAAATGACTACTGCTGTCCCTTCTCCATGGCTAGACAACTTGTGCCAGAAGACTTTCTTTAAGGATTTCTTTTTGTTGATTCTTCCTGATGTGATTGATGTGCAGCAACATAAGAGGAATGGGACCCAGTGGTTCTTCTGCTCTCATAACCTCTGATCTCTCCACTCCTTGTGACTCCACTTTACATGCAGGTCATGTCTGAAGAAGAGGGTCTGCGAGGGGGTTGGTTTTCTGCAAAAGTTCTTGTGATGAAAGACAAACAAGCACTTTTGCTTTATGATGAGCTTCTTGCAGAAGATGGTCCTTTCCTTTCCTCCTCATTTTTGTTTATCAGGTCCTATGGAAGTTGTATTTGATTTTGTTTATTCCCCCCTTTTGTTCCTTCCCCGCTTTCTACTGTTGTCATCACACTCTTGTGTTCTAAGAATTACTGTGGATGTACATCGGGTTCATTGGGTTCTCTGGCCTGTGTGATCCAATGCAATTCAAGCCCTTTCTGTGTTCCTTATTTTGTTCTGCTGCTTCTATGAAAGGAATGTTGGAACTTGGTATGGATGTGTACTTTTTCACTCATTTTATCTAAGCTGCGATTATTATATTGCCACAGGCCAATCTCAGCTGAATGAGTGGCTTCCTGTATATTGTTCACAAGAGGAAGACACCAAGAGCAGGAAGTTGTCATGTTGCAAACAGAAAAAATTGAGACCTGTGCACCCCTTCTGTTTCAGCAAGGCAAGGGGATTACTTAAGCGCCCTAGTGTGGCCATGGGCTCCCATGTTTGGCTGGTGGGAGATCATGTAGACGCCTTCATCCAGGATGGGTAAGAGCTTCTTTTCATTACTCTTGGTTTGACAATTGGAAGGTCTTGTTTGATGCCCATTTTCCCCTCTTGTAACAAGCATGCATCTTTGACAGCACCACCACAGAGCCCACTGAATATGTAGTCCAGCATCATTCAGCTCATTTATCTCCTGTGTGCATTGAATCATGTGTTTGATCAGATGGTGGGAAGGTATTGTGAAAGCTGTGAACAAGGATGACAAGAACCGGATCACTGTTTATTTTCCCGGTTTGTAAAGATCTGACGATTATTAAGCAAACATTCTACATTTAGTACTTATTTTACCTTTGAATGGTGTTCCTTTGCCACAAAGAAGCAGCTGTTTCTTGACTTTGTATTTTCAGGTCACTCACCTGGTCGAAGATGTCATGGTAGCTTGTGAAATCCAGAAGGTCCAGCCAGGATGTCAACTGGGCCTTCTGGATTTCGGAAGTTTCTTTTCTCAAATTTCATGCATGAAAAGATAAAGAAAGCATGGAAAAAAAACAGCTGCTTCTTTATGCATGTGAAGGGTCTGAGTATAGACCCTTCCAGATTTTCAGCCCCTCCACTCAGCCTACTGGCCTCATGATGGGAGCCTCAAATCTGGAAGGGTCTATACTCACACTTTTCTCCCATACATTAAACCCATGATTGGAAACTAGTCTACTTCTGAGCAGAGGAAGGCCTTTGTCCAAATGGTCCACTTTCATGAACTTTAGAGTGCAATGCCTATGCAGGAGAAAAAGACACAGCTGTAGTGAAGTTGCAGAATTTGAGGCCTTCTATGATTTGGGCAGATGGCCAGTGGAGGTCATGGAAAGACTTGTCAGTAATGGAGGTACAACCCAAAATCTTAAGCTTCATCCAGAAATGCCAAAACCTGATCAAGAATCCTCCTTTTTCAGAAAAGCTCAAAAACTTAATTTTTCCTGCACAAAGGACCTCTGCATGAACTTCCTATTTTTGTTTCTGTGTCAGGAATATGGTCATTCTTCAAAACAGTTAAAAGTCAGACATGGCCTTGCAAAGGAGAAGGTGGAGACTCAAAAGTATAGTAAAGCCGACCTTTTGAAAATGACTGACATTGAGGTCAGCCACCATCTTAGGCCAAGAATAATCCGACAGACTTCCAAGTCCAAGATCAGCAGAAAATTAGGGGCTGCTCAAACCAAATACACCATGAGTGTCAGAAGAAATGTGCTGACTTCAGCTAGAAAATCAAGGAGATTGAATTTTTCAAGTAAAAAGCAGGTCACTGTTTGGGCACCACCCATGAGGAAGAATGGTCTCCCACATCCAAATAGACTGGCTTTGGTTGTGGCAACCCCACTAAAAGAGTGTGCAAAGAGTTTTGAAGAACTACTAACTCCTTTGACCCAAAACCGAGGAGAAGCAGCACTTGGGAGACAAACTCAAAGGTGTTTACGTTCCAAGGTAAAGATTTATGCTGAATATGACTATTTCGTTTTCCAATAGATGTTACTTCATCACCTTTACTAACCAAGGATTTCCTATTTCCAAAGAACCAAACTTCATTTTCATCTCCTGTTCATCCTTGCAGCAACTTGATCAAAGGTGAACATGATTGGAAGGAAAGACAAGGGGTCTATGTCTATTCATGCAGTAGAGCAGGACTTTGCTTTTTCTCTTGTGATCATATTCAAGTTTTGTACAAAGTTTAAACCCGTACTTTACAGGAAATTTGGTTAAGACCTCAGTAAAATACAACTCATTGAGAGACTTCTGAAATATATCAATCAGGACTCCTAAGACTTGAGTATAGGCCAAAGGTGTTGCAGCAGGTTTTTTTGGAGATAAAGAACCTCACACTCCATGGTTTCACACTCATGGACTCTCTAAAAAGCCATGACTTAGTGTTTATTAGGAAGGATTATCCTCAGCTCCAATCAATGATGTTGTATTCCTATTTTGCAGGTCACTAAGACAATTGTTACACGTAGTGACAAGCGCCAACTGAGACACAGGACTGCTGGAGGCACATGACTTGTGTATAAGTTATACAACACAATGAACAATGTATGACTCATCACCAACAGGAAAGTCTCTCAACTTTTTTGTATGCAGCAAATAGACATATATGAGAATAAATGGTGAAATTGTTACTGATCCATGTCATCAACTGTGTAAACCTTAATGTCATCTGTTTAGAACCCTGTCAGTGATTCTCTCTATGGTGTGTCATCAGAGGGTTGAGGATGGATGAGGCGATGAAGTTTCAAACATACTGTGGTGCATCAGTTTGTAGCTTGACACAATGCCATCAAGCAGATCCTGGACAGGTTTGGAGACTCAGTCCTTAGCCCACACATGGACAAACAGAAATATAGTGAGCAAATCCACATGTTGTTTCTTTTGTATGTCCCTCGCATCTACAGACTAGTTAGACAAAGTTTTGGCAATCCTGTTTCAGATTTTTGTAGGCAGATAGATATCTAAGTTTTGTGCACATTTTAATGCTCTTGAATCTTTTGTCCTGATCCAATGCGATTGTCTCAGAGAGATGCAGTAAATAGCTTGAATATGTGTGCCATCATTCTGTCACCATCGCTAATGACACTGATCATGGCTGAATCAGTTCAATATCACCCACCTTCACTTCCATCATGAACTCTGATTGCACAAAACTCTGTTGTTCATTGAGAAATATGTGCAGATGTACTGTCTGCATGCATGTGTGTACATGTGTGTGTGTGAGTGTGTGTGGGTACATTTATTGCCTCTTATGCTGAGCTTTAGAGTTGTTCATTTTTATACTGAAAACTGGAACCTTCCTCATAGCTAATGATGCTTTTTGCCCTTTTTGGAATGCAACTTGGAAACCTAGCATGGTAGAGAGAGAAGAGCTTCTTTGCAAAAAGAAAAAAACTTCCAGTTAGTTTCAGTATATGCATCTGATGAGGCAAAAGAGGGAACCAAAATCTTTGCCAAAAAGGAATTCAATTTAAACGTAAAAAAGTTACACTAGTACACTAGTACAGTGTTGATGCAACCATCATTCTGTCTGGATTATTTGTAACCTGCACATAATTTCCCTGCCACCCAAAACACATAGCACCAAAACACATCTTCAATCAATTACATCATATTGTGGCTCACACATGCAACCAGGTGCATTATACTCCATTTAAACCACATCTTCTACACAAAGATCTTTTTGATTTGTAAACAATCAATTTCAATATATATTAACAAATCACAGCTAACAACCAAACAATAAAGTAGATTCCCTGTAAAATTGCATCTCCTATGTACACATGAAGAACATTCCGAATTCTAATACGAATTACCTAATCACTTTTCTCCTGCACAATAAGGATTCTGGTTCTAACACAAGCACCTAACCGCATCAGTATTTTCTTTTTACATATAAAATGTATTTGATTTTGCAAAAGTGGCGAGTTTTTGCTGAAAGAACATATCTTACATTGGCAAAACACATTTTTCCAAAAGAGTTCTTGCAACAAATTTCACAAAATCGAGAAATTTTGCCACAAATTTTTTATTAAAGCACATGCCAAAATAATCATAATAGAAGAATAATAATAATAGTTCCTCTCATCTTGCTACAGCTTCAGCAGGCATTGAAATTTGAAAAATCTCAAAAACTAACTCCAGCCCTCACCCCATGGTTACCTGAGACATTTCCCAACTCATTCCACAGTTATCTGGTTTTGCACATGCGCACACACACACACACACACACAATTGTTACTTTACATGCAGAGCAACAATTGATGAGTGCTCCCCAAAAGTAGAGAAGGCTAGTTTCAAACATACATAATCATTTGTCCCTTGACAGGCCCTCTATTTTGGCTTGCATCAATGTCTACTATGTTCAATATAAAATGTTAATTATTTTCAGATTCAAGCGACCTCAGGGTCCTTTTTCTTCCAAAACCCCTCTAAGAACTCCTCATGGTTTTCACATGAACCAACAGTTCTATAAAAGGTTATTTGATGGGTTCTTAGATTTCTTGAGAATTTCAGTGACATATCAGAATCAGTTCTCTGATTTTTGAGAGTCATGGTCATATATGTTGGAGAACCACCTTGAGAATAGCTAGTTATCATTCTCCATTTTTTATAACCACCAAACACTGGTCATAGCCCAAGTTGGCTTTAATTTTTATGCGAAGTAAAATTGTGATAAAAAATTCAGTATACTTCTCTTCTTTTGTTCCTGTGTTTTTTGCACTAGGGAAAATACTACTTGAAAATGCACAAGTCTATAGTAGTCTTCACATTAAGTTATATGTGACATCAGATCATTATTCTATAAATGAGTGAAAGAACCAATCCCATCCAGGATCCACAAATTTGTGAGGTAGGTGGTGTGGCAATCATCCACTTAACCAAACTTGGTAAACAGGTCAAGGAGGAAAGTAGAAAAATTTAAGAATCCTTCTACATTTGGCTACATGTTCAAACCTATTGTCTAAATCTCGCAATTTCAGATGTTTTTTTCCCTCAAAATCTAGCAACTTTGTGTCATTTTTTCCCATAAAACCCTTTGTAGAAGTCACTGGCTTTTATTTGGCAAGTGGCAAATTTTGCCCCAGAAGAGAGTGGTGTTCCCACATCTAAGATGAAAATATGGATACAAATGTGGGTGCAGAAAAGAGGAATGATGATCAATATTGGCTGGCTGCCTATCATGCCAAGAGGTATACGTTAAAAAATTGGTCACAAATGAGCTTCACCAACAGTGTTACAGTGGATTGGAAAACCAGGTTAGAAACTGAAACAAAAACACTTCTCTTGTTGTGATAAAATCAATAACCTGGTGTGTTCAAAATTTAGCAGCAGTTCCACGACCCCTGCTTGAAGATTGCCCACTACTACTACTCCCCCTCCCTCCTTTTCGATCATTTCCAGACCGTGTTTTGTTTGGATTACTGACACTGCTCATGCCAAATTTCAAAGGTACAATTGGTCGCAAATATGCTCCATCAGGAGGAAAATTGCGCTGTCTTGCAGGAAGAGAGGATAAACTTGGAATCCAGTGAGCTACATATTTACCCTCCGGATCATATGTTGATGCCTGCGAGAAAGCAGTTTCCATTAAACAGGATCTAATACAAGGTGACTGAGTTGAGCAATACATGTTCAAGGTTTCAACATGCCCTGATCTAATAGCTCACTTCAAAACAAATGATACCTGTTTGGGAATACTAAAGTACCGATCCTCTCGTGGGTCATTCCCCACACCTGCACAGTTGAAAAATGCAGTAAAGCTGTCAAGATTTATTTTTGAACTCTCATATTTGTGCTCCCTCTTGCTAGCTCAAAGGAAGCAAATCAGAATACTTTTCTCGGAATCTTAAGCACTCTATTAGCCCAACTCCTCCAACCCATAACCTCCTTACACAAACTTCATAGACCCAAAACTGCATAACTCTAATCCAGTGTACATGGAAGTGTCTACTTCTCAAAGCTCACTGGTTTTTCATGTAGACCCCCATACTTACTTACCAGCACCATACGTCCAATTACCATAATTGGAACACGGGTCATAGTCAAGAAGACAAGTCTCAAACCACTCTGCTCCCATTCGCCAATCTAGTCCTAGATCTCTGACCAAAAAGGAACACACAATCTGCATCACCCCCAACACACCAACACAAGTCAGCATTGTTCTCTAATATTGAGAACCCTTGACCTACAAGGATGAAAATTAGGAACTGAATGCATGCATTTGTGTTATTGCCTTCTTGAAGAGGCCAGAACAATACTTGCAGAGAATTGTAAATTGCATGCCAATTTCTGTAGTGAAAATTGATGCGGTTCATTTACACATCCACATGCCTTGCATCTCACAACTCAAACTATCATCCTTGCTATGCCTAATACATGCCTGACGACCACGGTTGGACATAAAGCCAGTGGCAGCAAGCTCCTTCATGTTTGCATCAATTAGTGGGTAACTGCAAAGGACAAGACAAAACAAGGGCAAGGTAGTCCATAATTGTAAGCAAATAGGCTGGCAGAACACCTGGTGCCCTTACTAGTAACTTTGTGAGTGGAATGTAAGCATATCAACCAAAAAACATTCCTTAAAAGGCCTAATGATTGAAGCATTTCCTGGCTGAGGAAAGTTCAGTCTTCAAAAATACCCTGTTTGACCCTCTTGCCAAGCTTCAAAGCGTTCTTTATTTTGACTCCAAAGCTTTCCAACAACACTTCGTGGACCACCTGTATAGTGCCAACAATAAAAATCATCAACTCCAATGCTTGCAATGAATCAACTTAATTAACAGCAAGATCAAGTGAGCAGAACTAGCACTCATTATGATTTCAAGCTTCAAAGTGGAGCACCTGATCTCTACATTTCAGTAATAGTGAAACTGAGCATGATTCGCATAAGGGTTGATATCAAATTTAGTGTTTGGGCAATGAAGTTTGAGGAACTTGCCCACATGGAAAATTGTGTTGCCATACTTCACAGAGATGAATCGAAAGTAGTCACGCCATATAAGTTCAAATAATACCCTATGGCCAACCAATGGAGAAACTGAATCAGAACACTTGCAGGAGGCAAACTTCACACTGCCTTAAGGTGATCCTACCATAAACCAGAATTGATAAATAGAAAATGCAGCAAGGACTGAGCAATGTTGGGTACCAGTAAGTGGAATCATTTGCCACCCTCTCCTGCTCATATCGCTTGACCTGTCAAGATAGGATCAGTGTCAGGTGCCACACAGTGGAAATTCTGTCACTTGAGACTTGTTCCCTTGATTTCCATATGTCCCACCAGTGAACCATATGGTCTGATCTACTCATTCCACAAAGTGCAATGCAAAATGCAAAATCTCAGAGAGTTACATGTAGACTACTCAAGACTAGTGTAAGCAACCAATTTTTTTGCTGTAATAGCAGAAAAAAATTCTGAGACTGTGAACAGATACAACTCTGCATCCAACAATTGACTCTTCTACTCAGAAAGCCATACAATCCACTGTTGGGGAGCAAATTTTTCTAAAACATCTTTAAAATAGAAAACATCCATGTTCTGAGAGTCACAGGGCTTGACATTCAGACTTTGGCTTTGTCTGTGGGGTGTTGGATTGCACCTCATCATGGATAGTCCTTGGTGTGATGCACCCATGTGCCAACCATGGTGAGAATTTGGTGGAGTAATCAGCACCCAACATTCCATTCCGTGTCTCCTTGTACACCCTTAATCTATCCTGCACCAGAATAATCATTTTGCAAGACTTTAAGGGCACCCACATTGTTTTGCTAGACACAATAAAATACATCCCAATGGTAAAGTATCCAATAAACATGCAACTAAACCAGACATCTGCACTGACCATGTGACAAGACTACTATAGCATCCCATGCATTCATAGGTTTCTAACTTCAGGTTGCAGAATGCAGAAAAGAGACAGGAGACAGAAGATGTTGTCTTCTCTGCTCAAGATGCTTCTATCCAGAACTACTTATACAAATAGATAACCACCAAGTTTCCACTTGCCTGAAGCTTTACTACAATTTCCAGAGTAAACCAGGAACAGTACATATCAAGAGGTATGTGAAGAATGCACCTTCTGCCAGAAGTAATCTTGAAGACGAGCTATTGCAGCTGTCTCTCCACCCTCAAAATGCAACACTCCCAATGGACTCTGTAATCAGAAAATTTCAATGCTCAGAGTAGTAGGCTTCAGGGATCTCCACATCCTAAATCTTTCATGCATGTAGTTTCCAGTAACCACAAAACTATATACAACACTTCCTCCATGCTATGTTCCTCATGTATCAGATCGATGTGGAACATTTTTGGCATTAATTCTGTGACCTGAATCCCTATGGTTTTTTTATCATAAAGCAGGAGCACCACCTGTTCTCTATATTTCAGGCCCAGTTCACTGACAATGGGTACATCTCCAGGTGCTCCAATTTTATCTGCAACATTTTCAGGCAATGGTCCCATCTGTGTTGGCATTTTTAGGGCTGGCCTCACTTTGCATGAAAACTCTACTCCCTGTCCCCACCCATTGCAACTCTGCGTCAATTCCCAGACCAGATGTTTTGACCCATGCAAACACCAACCTCAGAAACTAGTGGCTGTGCTCATTTGGGGTTAACATCCTGCTAAGTGCATGCTACATCAGGTTAACCCTATATCATCAAATCTTGATGATGTAGATGGTGAGGCAACAGCAGAAATACCTTCCGAAACTGAGTATAGATGTCAGGAAGTTCTGCAGGCATGAAAGGTAGGTCATCCAAGTGATACAATGTACCACCCCAAACAAACTGAAGCACAACTCTTTTCTGCTGAGCCTCTCCTAATTTATGAAGCCCCTGCTGAACTCCTCTCTCAACAGCCGTCTCCTCACTACATGTTTCCTTGTGAGCAAAAACCTTCAGGTCGCAAAATCACAAAGGAAAACATGTCATCAGGAATTAGGACAAGTCATTTGGGCATCAGATACGATCAGCAACCATTCAAGGATGTCTTTTCAGTAGCAGAACCACTACATCAACGAACAGAGTCAGTTCCTAGATCACAGAATAGCAGATTGCCCATATGCACAGCCTTACTCCAAAGATGTCACAAATGCGAGTCACAGACATGTAGACAACACATGAAAGACATAAAGCATGGTGCTTAGGCAAACTGCACCAGAACCAAGGTGCTCAACAAATCCATGACATACAGGTTATACTTTTAGGGCGTAACAAGAGCGAAAACACAATGGAATTCCATAGTATTGGAAGATAAGAAGGCATACAGTGTGTGCACCAATTGCCTTGGCTATAGAAGGCACGACATCTTCAGGTTTGCCCCTTCGCACAATCAAGTCAAGGCCTCGTTGCTGCAGGTTTTTTTGTAGGTCTGCTACACTTTCCATAATAAACTGTGCTCGCAACTCTGGGTGTGACAACAAACATGTTTTGATCAAAAGGACACAGTTTAGACAATGTTTGCTAATGGGTAACATTTCAAATGCCAGCAATACAATTGAGGAAGACAACAAGGATTCAAAAAGGGGTGAAGAAGAATGTAAAAATGACATTTTGATACACAGCAGATGTACAATTGCCAACCGATAAGGGTTTGAAAAATGGTGAATTTGTCTTGCCTAATTGTCCAGGGTTTAAGGGTTTAGGATTTATAAGATTCAAGCAACAAAAAGCTTGCCTCCAGTTTTTGAAAACCCAAATCTGTGGGTTGTCTCATAAGTCTGAGGATCAACACAATACAAAGGCAACAATGCCAACAAAAAAAGGTTCAAAGGGGCAAAGAAGAATGTAAAACTGGCATTTTAATGCAGAGCAAATGTACAATCACCAGGCAATAAGGGTTTGAAAAATGGTGAATTTTATGGTGCCTAAAACTGTCCAGGGTTTAAGGGTTTTA
>Ga0116228_10001928_pt1 | contig 17621 bp, 12 predicted proteins | sample S1TSphfallax_2_FD_89694 | JGI IMG/M metagenome (GOLD analysis project Ga0116228, IMG submission 89694) | Host-associated microbial communities from peat moss isolated from Minnesota, USA - S1T2_Fc - Sphagnum fallax MG | ecosystem: Host-associated > Plants > Peat moss > Unclassified | place... | reverse complement strand
TTTGTTCAAGGCTTCATTGTTTTGATTTCCATTACAATAAGAAGACCTTTCTTGAAACATCCAACCAATGGGGTTATATTCGAAGATGATTCTTCTGGCATCTGGCTTCCCTATAGGAAGTTACCTTGTGCCCCTAGTTATGCCTTGGCTTGGAGTACAGCATTTGAAGAATCTACATGTCCTCCGAGACGACAACTTCAAACAAACTATACGCCTCAAAGTATAAACGAAGAAGGCAGTGAGTGCAATGGGCTAAATGGGCCTAGAAACCAGCCTTGAATTTGACCTTGGAACCATCATCCCAAATAAGGATCAAAAATTGGACCCGCCTTGAACCTAGAACCAACACATCTCATAAAAAGCACAAAACCATGAATCCAAGAATCGACAATCTACAAAATTGAACCCGGCCCCAAAATTGATAGGGTTTTAATCTTTGAGAATATTCTTGAAACTTGAAAGGAAAAGAAAAAGTTTTTTCATTCAAGTTAAAAATCTAGACCCAAACTCAATAACTCTTAACAAAACCCAAGAACCGGCCAACGAAGTTCCAACATCAATGTTATGCAATTTGAAGGCTTTTGTTCTTCTTCCAAAGGAGAGTGTACAGGCTATTTTACCGCTGCCAGTGCAACTGCTCTTTACATTCAAAATGTGAATGTGAAGTTAAGACATTAGTGTAGTATGTGCAATTGCCAACTCCCCAGTCAAGGTCTACTAGATACTGCAGAAGGAGGAAAAAAGCCATATTATGTTGTAGTGCAGGTTCTTCATGTATTTGTATCTTTGTTGAAGGACTAAAGATTTTGGCTCGGGTATTAGTAGTAGTCTGTGCTTATTATAGGGAAGACAGAAAGAAAAGGAAATAGTACTACCTAGTAGTACCCTTTCAGTCTGAGACACCCATATAAGTCTCTCTAGTATATTATTATGATTATTTTATATATTTGTATCTTCTCTTCACATTTGACAGCCCACAGATTCTTGACAGAAAAGTCTTTGGAAGGTGTGCGGCAGTGCTCGACTTGGGGAGCTTTTGATTGACTCTCAAATCTCACCATTGAAAATATTATGGTTTTTGGTAGTAATTCTAGAATTGGGTACCTACTACTACTACTACTACTACTACCTTCATACCTTGATGAAACAACCTCTCTAGAACCCCACCCATCATGCTCTGTCTGGTTTGATTGACACGGAATGATCAAAACCCTAAACCCCATGACCCTAAACCCTAAAGAGCACACTTGAATTTCATGCATTAAAAGCTTTGGTTTGGATCATCCTCAAGGGTTGAACTTTGGGTGGACTATGTTGGTCTCAATTAAGTATTTGGTGGACTATAAGAATACTTGGGCTCCACACTCATGTGAGTGAAATTTTGTTTGATGATGATGATTTGAGTTTTTGCAAATTAAGTTCCATTCATATGAGAATATTGAATGACATTGCATGTAACTTGAATTGAAGTTCAACTCAACTGAATTCAGATTTAGTTTTATTGAATTCAAATTCTTAAATTAAATTGACCATTTGGAGGACTATAAGAATATTAGAAAGTTAGTTAATATGCGATGGAATTCATCACCTCGGATGGTGCATAAATTATATGTCAGTGTGGGTAGCATGCTAATGAAAAGTAAAGGGCAGTATTTGCCAGATCAAAGCTCCTTGTAATGGGAAATATTTGGGATCTTGCCAAAAGAATCTTCTTTCAAAACACATGCACAAACACAACCCAATACACACATGTACAGGGACTTCTTTTTTTCAATTTGGTGAGGTCAAAAAATTGGCAAACTTTTGCCCAATAGAACAGAAAATTTAGTCAAAATTGTACTGGAAAAACAGATTTTTCCAAAATTTTCTGAGGAAAAAATACACCAGAATTTTGTCCCCAAAAAAAGCTCACACACGCATGTACATGTATATGCTGAAACAGACGTAAATGGTTTGTGTCAAAAGATAGGCAAGCTGGTTAACATTGTTTTTGCAAGTCTTGAATTTGAGTCAATGGAAAGCTAATTAAGCAATTTAGCACAGGATGAAAATTTTCAGTGCATACCACAAAGGTCTTCCTTGAGTTTTTTAGGCACAAAAAAGTCTAGTGATGAGTTCACTGCAGATTGAACCAGCAGCCAAACTACTACTACATATCTTTCTCTCTGATTTCCCTTTGTGTGCAGTAATTGCATGCAGCCTTCTGGTGGGTTTCTATTCTAGAATCTTGTCATTGATGCAGCATGTGGGGTCTTTGAATCCTTCTGGCTTTTCAGATATGAAAGAAAGTTCAAGTTGAAAGTGTATTATACCTGCATTACAGAATGACAAAACCAGCTGCTGCAATGCTGCATTGCAGCATTGCAGCAGCTGGTTTACAAAATCTCTCTGACTTGTAAAGACTGGGCCCTTTTCAATTGCACAGCTAGGAAGTTTTCTGTACACTTTCAACAATTGAACAATTTGGGTTGGCTTTCCTACCCATCATCGACTCCTGCTCCATATGGTTGGTCAAGTCGTTCTGTGCTAGCAAAATTCTGGTCCTCGCCGTCTTCTACAGGTAAGAGTGTGCAAATAGAACGTACAATTTCTCGATCTACAAGCACATGCAAGTCTCCTCTGAGTGAGTGTCAGCCTGCACAGCAACACATTCAAATCTGTAAAAGAATGTGCACCTCTTTGGAAACTGATTGCACAGGGGGAAAAAAAAACAATAATAATAATAAACAAGAATCTCTTAGTGAGACTTATGTTCTCTTCAAACTCAAATCTTCTTGTAGAGGGTGTTTCACAATGGTCAAGATTGAGCTAAATGCTAGTTTAACTAGGTTGGTTCATTCTAATATATATTTTTGGTTAGTGAAGTTTGTTTTCATAATTAAAATCATCCCCAACCCTCTGAAAAGTGAGTTACTATTGGGAATACTTTTGAGGTATTTTTTCAAATCCAAATGATATAACACAATTTTTTTTGAGAAGCTAAAGGGAGGCTAAAGATGCTCATGAAGAAAACTAAAAGTTTCATTTGTTTTGAAATGCTTGAAGAAGGTTTAGGGTTAGGTTCTACAAAACAATAGAGATTAGAAACATATGAAATAATGAAATTGAAATCAAAGAACGCGTATACTTTGAAACAATGGGCTTGAAATCCAAAAACTTCGAAAAAAAAAATGGGGACAATTAAAAAGTTGCACTAACAATTTAATAAACTTGGGGTGCTAATACATACTAAGGCCCAGTCACCTCATACATACATAGCCAACCACAAGATGGTGCCTTAATGCATCTACATTTGTTTAATAAGCACACCTATTCTAACAAAATATGTGATTGGTGGACCAAAAAACAAATGGATTCCAACATACAAAATATCTTCTTAACCTAAAGCTTAAGGTATGGTGTATCAAATGCACCTTGTGCAAGTTCCATATACAAACCCCATACATAATAACACATTTGTTTAGTGTTATGTAACCTTAAATCGTTACCAAGTTGTTGTAATTAAAAAGTGCACATAAAGTAACACAACACATGTTTAAACACTTGAATAACTTTGATGGTTAAAGAATTTGTAAGTCCCACACAAAAAGAAACCATTAATCACCATCTAACAATATAAAAGCTTCTAAACCTTCTTCAACCATCCTTAAAACCTTTCAAAAAAGTTCATATGTTTCAAACTACCTTTCAACACATGAGTAGTTAGTGGCATTCAAACTTTAGATGCAATAATTAAATGTGAATAAACCAAGGCTACCAGTGAGTTTTTTAGAAGATGGTAAGTTTGACTCCAAGGTACTCAAAGTTGCTCATACCACATTCCTTCAATTACCTCAATTGCCTTCATACCAAGTTTGCCCCTAATCATTTTTTAATGATTCATCCACATGTGAACTAATTTATCACACAGTAGTGACCATGAGCTTTCATATGTTTTAGCCTAGCGAACTTCCATTGTGGGACATGGTTAATTTGTTCACATTGAAGCTTTAAATTCCCATTCACACAATATGGGCAAAATAGGATAAATGCATGTATATTGCATTGGAGTGGGCTCACAATAGACATTACAAACTTGATGAATTCTAAACTTCCCTTGTTGTTTCACATTCATAAGCCATTGTTTGTTAATGCATGTCATCTTCTTTTACTTAATAGAAGAACTTTTTGATCATTTTCCTTACCCTTGGATGAGAGGTGTGATAGTTGTTTGATTATGCTTTCAAATTGAAATAGTCTTGTGCATGCATTTGGAATCTTCACACCATTGGGCTTCAACTACTCCTTCCAAAGTTTTTGCTTCAACAAAATTATTGCTCCATCTCCCTCCCCTTACTATGGCCAATAGAAAAAGAATTCCATGTCATTTGGCATCCATTTGGAAGGTTTGCATAGAATGTTTAATTAATTATGGTATCAAGCTATAAAAAACCAAGATTGTGCAATTTTGAATTGCCCATTGCACCCATTAGACCACACCACACGGTGCTTAAGAAGATAGCTTGTCCTTCCCTTTCATGAATTGTAATTGTAATTTGTTCAAGGCATGTTAAACATAAAGGGTATCACGGGTTTTTAGATCATAAACATAATACTGAATTCCTTTCAAGATTATGGACCTAAGTTTAACCAAATCAAAATGAAGCTTCCAATATATGCATGAAACTATGGTGTCTTGAAATATATGTTGAAGTTAGTATTGGAAATCCTTTTCTTACCAATATGACACATAATTGTGGACAATAAAGTCACCAAAGCATGGCTCTAGATAGAAAATTAACTCATTAAGGGGGATGTTTTTATATTCAACCCTAGAATATTTCCTCTCATGACTAACATTATTTTTCCCAATGGCCACATGCCTTATGCAATGCCATTGCAATAATGTTTTTTATAGGAATCTCAATAGGGCAAAACTTCAAGTTCTTTACCTCACCATTTAAACATTGGCTCATCAAACATAGCATTTTGTGAAATAGATCCAATATTTCCCCTTTTGAGCAAACAACAAATGTCCACAAGGTTGTAACCCCATTAAATTGACTTAAATGAGCATAATATGATTACAAACTTGAATTCCCTATGTCAAAGGTGTTACATTTGATAGTGGACACAAATGTAATCAAAACTCAATGTACATAAACTACTAGAAATATCAAAAAATATTTGTCTCCTTAAGTAAATATACAACAATCACATTATAAATTAATATTGTTCAAAACTCCCTATTTGACAACAATATATTATTTTAATTCTAATTAAGAAACTCCATTTCATTTTTGTCAATAAGTCAAAACAAGACCTAATGTATCTACATTTTCAAACATCAAACATCATAATTGTCACCACTATTATAACATATTGTACCATCAAAGGTTTATATTTAATTTAAATCTAAACTTCATGATATAAAGTCAATATGAAATAATTTTGATGGAAGATTTTTCTTCATACATTTGTACATCAATCTTTTAGTACTTTTGTTAAAATAATCATTCTATGACAAGTAATTGCATGTTACAAATATACTCCAAAGGAGTATTGCATCATCCCTATTTGCATTGATTTCACAACATAATGATGGATTAAGATGTGAACCACCATTAATTTCACATTTTAACCATTAAAGATTTTTCAATTATGCCCCCAAATCGTTCAAATTTTGCTTGTAATGAAAATTGCAACATTATGATAGTTTGTTGGGTCTATTGTGCTATGCAAACACCTTCACGTTTACATACTTGACGCATGTAATCTCCATATGTGCCTTTGCCAAGAGCTTGCACATTATCTATCCCAACATCAATTCCTTGAATTTACTATGGCACCTATAACAACATGTATTCCATTCCTTCAATTGTTTAATAAACTAAGGGTTCAAAAATTGAAAATTATTAAATTCAATTTGGATAGATGGGTTTGTTTGTTTGAAGGCAATGAAAAATTCAAGCTACAAATCACCCCAAAAATAATAACATTAAGTAATTTGCAATCATAATACCCAAAAAGCTCAATTTTATTATTATATCATTTTTAATTGATGCAAAAATATCATGCACCCAATGAACAAAACAACATTTCACATTTGAAATATTTTGTCATCATAATACATGATTATTAAACACACCACACTAATCATTTCAACAATCACCACATGTGCATACTAATCACTTCAACAATCACCAAATGCATATTATTTAGAGGGTTTTTTAAACAACATAATCATTTAGTAAAAAACCATAAAAGCCCAATAAAAAACACCATAGTTTGTCATTGAGATAATGACAATAGTCCTAAAATCACCATGTCACCACGACAACATCATTGATATAATACAACCATCGTAAAAATTAAAAAATAAACAATCTACCATCACAATACCCAAAAGCTTCAAAGTTAAACTACTATTTCATTTTTATTAATGTTTAAGTTTTATGCACCCAATGTGTAAACAACATTTCACATTCAAAACATCTTGCTATCATAGTTACATGATTATTAGAATCACCACACTAATCACTTCAACAATCACCACATGCTTGTTGACTAAAAGGATTTTAAAAAATCAAAATCACTTACTAGATAACCATAAAGGCGAATTTAAAGCACCACAACATCATTGAAATAATGTTAATAGTCTTGAAATCACCATTTCACATTGCTATCATTAGCACAACCTTGTTAAAATCATCACAAACTTGTTGTCATTAACACAACATTGTTAAAGTCATCACACTACTCATCACAACGACCACATGTTTAATTTAATCACTAGGGTTTTTGACAAATCATAAGGACTTACTAGATAACCACAAGGACCTTGTTACAGGGGTAGCATGAGTATGTGATTTTGGATGAACAAGGCAATTAGATAAGGACTAATCAGGGAACTTTGTTAGTTTGAATTTGTATTCTTGTTGTTTTGATCATGATGATATGACTTGGGCAATTCAAAAGGTTAGAGTTTTGGAGAACAAAGGGAAGAAGGAGAGGAGGAGACATGAAGTTTTTGGAAAATAGTAGGAGACGTAGGTACTTGTAGTAGAAAACCAAAGACTATGTTGGAAATAACACAAATTTTAAATGTTGTTTTGCATTTTTTTCAACAAAACATGGGATTATGCTGTAATTTGGATTCATGTTTTCAATAATACATGAAAACATAGACTTCTACAATGAATTCTATGTTCATTTTTTTTATGAATTTTTTGTAGTATCAAATTAGGAAGAAATGAATTATAATTTTGTTTTTGGAATTTTTTACATTATGAAGTGTAGATTCTTGTTATATGCAATAACCATGAATATGATGTTGGAATTAATGGTATTGTTAAGTTTGTTGAAACTTAAATATGAATAATGAACATATGCATGTGAAATGCAAATATGTTGTTACAGTAATGTGAAATATTTTGTAGGAATCTAAATTTCACTTATACCATTTGGTGACCATCTTGTGGGGAAATATTTTTTTCTATTTTTTCTTTCAGTAATGGTAAGGTTTTCTACTCATTTTGTTGTATATTGTAGATGAGAGTGTTCAAATGAATAATGTTGTTTTTTTTCAATTCAAAATTTTAAGGGGTATGTTAGAAAATATTAGAGGTCTACGCAATTAATGTCGTAAGGACTACATAACGATCTACATATTCTAAAGATGAGGAATTATGAAACAAGATGAATCAAATGTTGACTTGAAGTTTATAACGACAATTGGATTTGGAGGCAAATTAACAAGTTATTGAAAGTCAGAGAAAAAACAATTTTGAAAATGGAGAGGAATTTACAAGGCTTACAAAAACACCATCTTGGAATCTAATGTTGGACAGACAAGTTTTGAAAACAAAAGAAAAGCTTGTGAAGCACATGTTATTTCTACCATAAGAAGTAGTACAACGGTCTTCAAAGAAGGCACAATTTGAAACGATGATTTCCACGGAAAAAAGATGTAATTAATTACTCATCTGAATGAACACATGCAATATACTTCTTATCCACAATTGGTGGTTCAAAGTCATAGAGATCAAGACGAAATATGGACTTCAATAGTACTTGATCAACCAAAGGAAATTTCAAGTCCATAGTCGGTGACTAGCTAAGGGAAGGATGTTAGAAGAGGTATACAACCCAAGTTTGTGTATCAATCTGCATTTATAGATTATTATGAACCAATGGAACATTAGGAGGAGGATGAAAACATTAATGTTCATGTGTTTGAGGAGACTAAGGAAAATTACCCAAGATCATTTAAGTATGCAAAAGCACAAGTGAATGCATTGGATGAAATAACACACTCGTACTCACATCAAGGGAATCCAAAGTTGAATTAAACAAGGTACATAGCCAAAATAAGGGATCATGAATATGTGGGGAGATGATCAGGTTACTTTCAAGGGTCTGTGTATTATGTAAGGAAGGACATGCAATCGTGGATTATCCTTTTGTGCCTTTTCACATCAGGGCAAGTATTGCTAAGCATGTGGAGTTACAGAATGTGGCAAGAAAATTAATGGATCAACCATAGGAACATGAATCAGGAATTTCTATAGTCTAGAATAGATTTAGAGGCATGGAGTTAGGAAGCGAGTTGAGACTACGAAGTCAACAAATTCATCCATCTATTTAAACTAGGAGTAGAAAACCAGAAGGGTATTCACATCCACATATTACACCACAACGAATACCAATGGGTAATCATAGACTGGAACATCATCGATCTCGTGTCAATAGAACTCCACCAATAATGTTAAAAGTGGCAGTTGTTGAAACTTGGAAATAACATGCTAGAGTAAAAGTTACTTAATCACTTGATGCATGTATAACAACCATTAGAATGGAAATGATTGTTGCACCTAACATAGATGTTGTCAAAAGGGATATATTAATTGGATTTGCAACAAATTTAGGTAATGGATTAAGTGGAGTTTTGGTAGTAAGGAATTTGAGTCAAAGTTCAGTACTACTAGCAATTACTACTAGAGTTGTTGGCACACCTCAAATGGTTTTTATTAATCCGATAACGACTACTCATGTGAATAGGATTGCAGATCAACCACTAATGAATTCAATGGCTGCTAAAAGGTACAAAAGTGCAAATGTTGCAATCCAATAGGAGGATATTGATAACCATTTGTTGTAATTACACCAATTCTTGACCATAAAGATGGCCATTATGTTAGGCCAAACAAGGTAGCTCTTAAATATCCTAATTTCAAAAAAATGTTGATCCAGATGTTCATGTTAGAGTGTTCAATTCTATAATAAAAGCAAATGCATAAACTTTTGAAGAGTATATCATCAATGCGTTTAGCTATATGCTAAAAGATACAGCATCGAATTAGTGGCATAATTACCTATCAAATTTTCCTAACTTTACTTTTTCAAAACTTACATAGGCATTTTGTAAATGTCATAGGAAGACTCAAAATGACGAATAAATATACATGGAGTTAAATAACATGAAGCAAGAGGAAATTGAAAGGGTGGATGTTTATTATGAATGGATTCAAAAGCTGGCTCATGGTTTACAAATACCAACCATAGACAATTTTCTAACTATTGTGTTTGGAATGGGTTTGTAATCATACTTCAAAATTGCAACTACAGTGATGAAACGATCAACACTACAACAACATAAGGAGGCGGCAATATTGTGTGAAAAAAATATGATTACTACAAAAGCAAGGAGTGCACTATCAATACCACAAAATACCAAACAAGCAACACTAGCAAAAACACAAAATAATATAGGGAAAATTGATCAACATTACACAAATTGTGGGATGACAAATCACATTATGGAGACATGCAAAAAGAAGAAAGAGAAGACCACACTGGTAACCACAAAGGCAACACAACCAAGTCAAAAAACACAAAATACATCTTCATATGCATGTCACATATGTGGTTTGAATGGACATAAAATGACAAATTGTCCAAAGTTTGTTGAGATGCAGAAAACATTTCATGAAAAATTTGTGATAGTAACAAAGGTTCAACTTGTTATTGAGACACAAACAATCATTGCGGATGTGAATGTGGTGGATGTTAATGTTACCACAAGAAGTAAAGTAAATGAAGAACATGTGTTCAAGGATAGAAAGCCAAGAAAAACAAAAAGTGTTGCTAACTAGGGAAAAGACAAACGGTTGAAATAATCAATGGTGGAAATAATAAAACATATTTAGAAAACACAAACCTAGTTAAAAGGGCCATCCACATCCATGGAAAAATGGAACACAACTTGGTTGGGTATGTTAAATACTACTCCTATGGACGCACATAAATATCAAAAAATAGTGAATTCACAAGGGAAATTGATCACATTAAAAGAGATTTTTTTGGAAATTGGTAAGTAGATGCTAGAAAGAAATTATACTTTGAACTTAAGACAATTGCTTGAAATAGCTCCTAAACTAAAGAGATATCTTTGGCAAAAGCTAAAACCAAAGAAAATTTAGAATGTAAGTAAAGCAACCACACATAAACAAATTGGTTATTTGGTACCAGAAGTAGGGACAATTGTTGTAGCAATATATAATCATATGACAATTATCCAAGTACATATTGGGAAGAATACAATAGATGATGTGTTGCTAGATGGAGGTTTTAGAGTTAATATTATCACGAAATAGTTGAAATTGAAGTTGGGGCTTCCAAAGCCTAAACTTGCACCATATAATTTGAGGATGGCAGATCAAACAACCACAAAACTAATGGGGTTGATAAAAATATGAAGATATATGTTCATAGCATTCCTTACATAACTACATTATTGTACTTGAAAATAGTGTGATAGATTTTAGTTATTCCATGTTGTTGGGGAGACCATGGTTGAGGGATGTTAAAGTGGCACATAATTGGGGAAGTAACAATGTTACCATACAAAGGAATGGGTAAGTCAAAACAATTATAGTTATTAAACATTTGGGAGGTGAAATAAGAAGACCAAAAATGTTACTATGCTACAATTATTAAAATGGCATCACAAATTAAGAAGAAGATATCATATTTACTATAGAGCCAAAATAGTTTTCCATAAGAACAATCAATTTACCTAAGACAATTCAATCTATGAAAACCATATATGTGGGGATCATGGATACAAATATGAATACTAGTATTTTAAAATAAGGATCTAAAGTATAAAACATAGAGAAGAAGATACTTGGTAACAAATATGAGCCAAAAGTAGTTATGGAGGATAAAGTATATCTAGAGATGTACTACAAACATCAACCAGGGAATGTTGTAGTGGATGAAACTCTAGCAAAAATCAAAGCACAAGGATTGCAGATAGTTGGATGGATGTTAACTAAAGATCAACAATTGATGAAGTCCAACTTGGGAACTGATGCATAACCACATATGGTGAAAATTAATGCACAGCTAAAAATTATGCATGAAGTGGAGCAACTATTAAAGGAATTTAGAGATGTTTTGCATGGACATGTAAAGATCTACAAAGGGATTCCACCAGAACTAGCACGACACAAAATTGAGTTGGACACTATTATACCACTGGCACATCAGGCCATGTATAGATTAAATCCAAATTATGTTACAATAGTCAAATAAGATGTAAATAAATGGTTAGTAATTAGATTCATTGAATATGTAGAAATACATGGTTGTCACCCATAGTAGTACTACCCAAGAAAAATGGCAAACTGAGAATTTATATAAATTTTAGAAAACTAAATGTAGCCACAAAGAAAGATCCATACCCATTACCTTTCACAGATGAAATGTTGAACACAATAGTAGGTTATGAGGCATATTCTTTCTTAGATGGATATTTAGGATATCATCAAATATTTATAACTCTAGAGGATAGATATAAAACTGCTTTTGTTACAAAATGGGGGGCTTTTATATGGAAGGTGATGTCGTTTGGAGTTTAAAATGGACCTCCAACATATTCAAGAATCGTGACCAAAACATTCAAAAATTATTTGGATAGTTTTATGAAGATATTTCTAAATGACTTTATAGTGTATAGTGACATGGAGAGTCATTTGTAAAAGCTCAGACTATGTTTTCAAAAGTGCAGATAATATGGCATTAGTCTGAATCTAGACAAATGTGCATTTATGCTATTTTTAGGGATGATATTGGGTTTTATTATTTCCGAAGAAAGGAAACTACTAGATCCAAAGAAAATACATGCAATAGTAAACATGCCACCACCTAATAATCCCCGACAGATTCAAATATTCAACGGGATGGCACAGTTTTACAAATGTTTTATAAAAAAATTTGTTGCTATTATGGCACCTATCATTAAACTAACCAGAAATATAAAGACTTTTCTTTAGACAAAAGCATGTTAGGAGGCATGGGAATCGATTAAATAGAGGTATATTGAAGCACCAATATTGATATCACCAAACTAGCAAGTGGAATTTCATGTTCATACAAATGCGTCTTTGTTAGCTATGGGTTATGTTGTCTCAGAACATAATAAGGAAGAAAGATCATCCTATAGTGTATGTTTCTAGGTTTTTGAACATAAGACAACAAATTTATAGCATAACAAAGAGAGAGAGGCTTTAGCACTGGTTTTTTGTTTGTAAAAATTCAAACATTATTTGTTGGGCAATAAGTTTGTTTTTTATGTGGATCATATGGCATTGGTCTATTTGGTCAACAAACCACAAGTTTCAGAGAGAATATCTAAATGGTTGTTATTGTTCCTCGAATATGATTTCATAGTAGTGTATAAACCAAGTAGAACTCATGTAGTTACAAATGCATTGTCAAGATTACCGGATATTATAGAACCCACATGTGTGCTTAATCAAACCACATATGCAAATTTGTTTTATATAATGCTTAAATGGTTGAATGATGTAAAAGAATTTTTGAAAACATGATAGCTTGAAGGCATGTTATTAGTTCAATAGAAGCAAAGATTGGTTAAGAGAATAAAACCTTTTACATTGAAGAATGGTGAATTGTACAAAATGGGCCAAAATAATAGATTGCGACGATGTTTGACAACAACAAAAGCATATACGGTGATGAAAGAATTGCATGAAGGACCTTAAGGAGGGCATTTTGCAACTAAAATGATGTAGAAAAAAATATTGGATGCTGGATATTAGTGGCCAATTATGTATAAGGATGTGCATGATTACTATAGATCTTGTGATGCATGTTAAAGAATAGGAGAATTGGCCAACTCAAAGTCTTGCAAAGCTAGTCACAAGTCTTCTAGAGGAACCATTGATGAAATGGGGACTTGATTTTGTGGGGCCAATTAAGGTAGTAAAAAGATATATAGGGAAACAATATATTATTATTGCCATAGATTATGCTACTAAGTGGGTGGAAGCAAGAGCATTGAAAATCAATACAACAATAATCACAACAAAGTTTTTATATGAATGCATATTAACTAAGTTTGGATGTCCTTTGATTATACTCATAGATTAGGGAGTTCATTTCATTAATGATGCCATCAAGTATTTGACAAATCATTTTCTAGTGAAACATGTGAGTTCTATAACTTATTATCTTTAGGGAAATGGGTAGGCTGAGTTTACTAACAAGGTGCTCGGGACATTGTTGACCAAGTTAGTTAGTGAAAATAAAACAAATTAAGATGAGCATCTGTCTACAATGTTATTTTCAGACAAAATTGCATACAAAGTAGCAACAGGGTATACACCATATCAATTAGTGTATGGATTATATCCATTAATGCCCACATAATACATCATTCCAATTGTTGGTGGAAATGAGAGAAACAATATTAAGTGAAAGTTTTAACTAGCAAAATTATAAAGCTTGAAAAGTTGCAGGAAGCTAGAATGTAGGCTATAGAAATTGCAAGGTTTTAACAATGGAATAGAGCATTATGGAGCCAACAAAAGAATTTGGGAAAATAATTTAGTTTTGGTGATTATGTTCTATGTTTCCAAAGGGCAATAAGTCACACCTAGGGAAGTTTACTAGGAAATGGTTTTGACTGTACATATTACAATATGTGTTGCCAAATAACATTGTGTTATTAGTGACCATTGAAAAGTTTGAAATTAACCCTATGTTGGTCAATGTGAATAAGCTCAAACCTTATAAATACATGGAATCTGAAGTTCAAAAAAATTAAAATAAAATAAAACAAGATGTTAATGTATTGGGAATGGAGTGGAAGTGGAGTTAAGGAGGTGAATTCTGACATAGAGGAGGACAATGAAAGATGTGCAATACAAAAACCACATATGAAGAATGTTGAAGATAGAGAACAAATCATAGATCGAATGGTGAACACAATCTTTATTTTCAATCTATAGATGAGTAATAATTATATAAGTGCAATATTTGGGATGCAGAGATCTAAAGATGATGTGTCATGTGTATTGGTTGAATCAACAATAATATTCACCCAATCATTAAGAATATTAACATAATCATTAGAATTGTGAGCATAGTCAACAGAGAAATTGATACAGTCACTATATGTGTTCTCATAATTAGTAGATAAATGGGCATAATCAGCAAAAGGTGTATATGTTGAATGAAGTGGAGTCAGTACAAATAATGTAGGGAAATTACAAATGTGGAGTAATCAAAAGATGAAATCTACAACGTTCATTCATAATGATGATGTTAAATGTGTCCACATGGCTGCATAAGGGACACATAAACTTGTAGTGATGGGCTATATTAATTTTGAAGATCATGTGTTAATTAAAAGATGGTGGGCAAATGAAAAAATGAATGTGACAGGTGGGATGTTCAAGGACAAGAAAAAATGGGGTAACCGTTGAAAGCAATTTGCGTTTATTGTTAAAAGTTGTGTGCATTTTCAAAGTTTTGGAGTTCATAGCAATATGAATGCAGAGAGTGTAATTACTACAACAAACATCAAGGGAAAAGGAAGCATAGAGGAGTGAACATATACAAAGGTAGAAGGAGGAAGTGGAATTGTTGAAAATAATTAAAGTAGAAGAAGAATTGAAAAAAACAAAAAGAGAAGGAGTGTTGAATATTTAGCCATTGGTTGTAAGGTTGTTGTCACATTCATCATCATCTTCAAAATGTGCAAAGGGGAAGGCGTATAATGAAAAAATACAATTTGCGCAAATGATAATTTAAGACATAGATACAACTAGAACATCTATAATTGAGTTTTTGTGCAAGCAAATGATGTTGGTGTGCAAGAGAGCATACATGATTAGTAAGTACATTAGTAGATCCGGTGTGCATTGAAAAATTGGAGGAAGATGAAGTTGAGGATCAGTATTTTGTGGAAGCACAAACAATGTAGAAGGATGTAAGAGAGGAGAATGTTGTTGCGAAGGAAAAGAACGTTTATACACAAAAGTGCAATTGAAAATATAACAAGCCATAGAGGTGTAAACAATGGTAAAAGCACAATGAAGGGCGATGGAGATGCATCAACATGAAGCAAAAGCGGTAGCGAAAAGAAGATTCATAATCTTGGACATAGTTACACTTTTGGAAAAAGGTATTAAAATTCTAGACCCTAAACGATTCATGTGGACACAAATGAAACAAAATTATGATAAACATGTAGAGCGAATGGAGAATTGGAAGGATATTGTTGAGGAAGAAGATTGGGCTTCTAAAGTAGGACTTGTTCCTTTGTGTCTAATGGGGTGGGAAACATCAATGCCCAATGTAATGTTGGAATTTTAGAACACCTTTTTTTATCAAAGGTGCAAATATCTACTTTGGGCATAAAGATAAGGTGTATGTAATCAACAAACAACTAATTATAGATGTTTTTGGAGTGTGTGTGGAAGGGTATGTAGATGAACCAAAAGGACAGGTTAGTAAGTCACTAACAGTTCAAGCATTATAGAGCTGTAAACTTGCACTTGCAAATTATTTTGCAAATTAATGGAATGTAAATAATTTGGGTTTGCCATACTTTTTTAGATATCTTGCCATTATATTTGTCATTTATTAAACGAAGAAGGTATAATATTTTTGCAACAAAAATGTTATTACATTAGTAAAAATGGAGAAGGGGTAATAGGTAAATTGGGTATCGATTATATTCAATAGTTTATGTAATGAACTAGGTAGCTGGTATAAATATGCTAAAAAGAATAAGGGGGATAAAAAAGATATTTGTCAATCTGCATTAATATTGGCAAAAATCTTTCAATATTTGTTTGTGCATCAAAAGGATAATCCACAGAAACCACCAGCCAAGGTTTAAATAACTAAAGAGGAGATGCAGATAACAGTATAGAACAGAAAAAAAGCTGCAATAGACTCCAAGAAGTGCTCTCAAAAGGAAGATTAAAGTTGAAAATGGAGGAGCCTCATGCTTAGGAATGAAGAAGGAATAGGAGAACACATATTTGAAGGCATAAAAAATGATAAGGGGTAGAATGGAACCATTTGCAATGCCCAACAATGGTAAGGGTAGTACCAATAGTGGTATAGGTCATTACATAAATTGTAATAGTACCATAATTGACATCTCCACCTGAGAGGTAGGAGACACCATAGTTGACATTGCCGTAGGAGAGACAACTGAGGGAGCAAAACTAAGGAGTTAAAAGGGAACATGACATAAGGTTTCAAAAGGGGGAAAAACATTTGCACTTTGATGAGGATGTATGTGAAGATTGGATGGAAACCACTACAAGTCCAAAACATTTTCAACATTTATAACAACATTTAAAACAATAACAATAACAAAATGCTTTTGAACTGTAGACGAAGAGAATGGTGACATAACTTGCTTTTGAAAAGTTTTGAAAAGTTCAAGCTAACAAAATTATAAGTAAACCTTATAGGTTATAATCTACAAAGGGATTCCCATTTGAACTTAAACTAGGAAGAAAAATGGTAAGGAGCTAGGATCATTTGTAGAAAGATTTGGAGATCTTATGACATAGATAAGTATTGTCGCAACCCCACTTTGGGCAAGTGTGAGGATGAGACTCACACTCCCAAAAGTGGGAATTTGGAGTCCTCTGGGACTCCCGCAACTTTAGAACTCAACAGCAGAGGGCAAAACACCTTGCCTTGAGGTGTTCATTATACCGTTGGAAAGGTTTTGAAGTGTAAATGTCGAAAATGGCCTCGCATGAGCCATTTGGACATCTACAACACAAGTTATGGGCAAAAGAAGGGCCAGGAGTTAAACTGGCAGTTTGACTCCCGACCACTAAAAGTTGGGAATCGACCCGATTTCGACGTCTGTAGGAGGAGTGCGACATGGCGTTGGAGAGCTTTCGAAGAGAGTTACAAGATTGCTTTAGACCTCATCCCAATCGGAAGTCTGAGCAAGAAGTTATGGATGCCCAAAGTCTCGGGAGTCTAACCCGAGACAGTTTCGGGACTCCTCCTTGGGAGTCCTGAGAAAAAAATGCCATTCGGATGTAGCCTCCGCGGAGAGCTGTGGAAAATACTATATGAGGGAAGGTGGTGGCTTCCCCCGAGTCCGGGCCGTGGTGAGTCAAGTGAGTCCAAGGTCGCCCGTGGTTTGTCCCAACACCAAAAGAGTGTATAATGAGTTCTAACCAACTTGTGGTTGGTTTTGGATGCAGGACCGAGTAAATAAGTAGTTTGTCCCTCTTCCTAATCTATCCCGGAGCCTCAGCACGCCCCTCTACCCCTTTTAGTGCTGAGTG
>Ga0116228_10001925_pt1 | contig 17630 bp, 16 predicted proteins | sample S1TSphfallax_2_FD_89694 | JGI IMG/M metagenome (GOLD analysis project Ga0116228, IMG submission 89694) | Host-associated microbial communities from peat moss isolated from Minnesota, USA - S1T2_Fc - Sphagnum fallax MG | ecosystem: Host-associated > Plants > Peat moss > Unclassified | place... | reverse complement strand
GCAGGGAAATGGCCAGGCAGCCTGATCTAATTTGCTGAGTCCAACGAGACAAAAATATCGCCATTTTGCGCGCCCCAGGCTGTTGCCAAATCTATTCTCTCCTAGCATGCACCACGGCAACATCAACTTCTAGAACCGCGCGCACGCCTGGCTGCTCACCACGCCAACCGCCACTTGGCGAAACCGCGTCTTGTAAGCGTCCGAAACCGCCTCCACCCGCGCCGCAACCTCCGCCCCCAGGGGCACCGCCACCCGCACCATCCGGCTCGCTTCCCGCCCGATCGCCCCCGTTGCCGGGTTCAACCACTGCCCCCGCGTATCGAAAACGGTAAATCCGTCCGGAAATCGCGGCGTCAAAACGCGCGCGGCGAAATCATCCCATTCCGCCTCCGTCACCTCTCCACGCTCCCCAATATCGCGGCCGAAATATAAATCCACCACCTCCATCCTTGTCTGCCCCGCCAGCAAACACGGACCGGCGCCCGATGCGCAGCCACCTAGCAGCAAGACGCCGATCGCAAGCGCATCGAGTGTCCGCATCCTCACGCCACCATCCCCGCCCCATTGCGCCGCCCGTCCACCCTAGGCGAAACTCCCGTCCCGCACGAACACCCGGGAAACATGCCACCATGCCCAGCGCCCTGCGCGACAACCTCCTGGCCGGCAAGGTCGCGTTCGTCGCCGGCGGCACCAGCGGCATCAACCTCGCCATCGCCCAGCGCTTCGCCGCGGCCGGCGCCGCCGTCGCGGTTCTCAGCCGCAAGCAGGACAAGGTGGACACGGCCACCGCGCTGATCGCCCAGTCCGGCCACCCCACCGCCGGCTTTGCCGCCGACGTGCGCAACTACGAAGCCGTCGAGGCAGCACTGCGCGACACCGCCGCCCAACTCGGAAAAATCGACATCGTGCTCTCCGGCGCCGCCGGCAATTTCCTGGCACCAGTGCTGGGTATGTCCGCCAACGCCTTCAAATCGGTGATGGACATCGATCTGCTGGGCACCTTTCACGTTCTGCGCGCCGCCTACGCCTATCTCAACCTGCCCGGCGCCTCGCTGATCTCCATCACCGCGGGCCAGGCGGTAAACCCCATGCCCGGCCAGGCCCACGTATGCGCCGCGAAGGCCGGCATCAACATGCTGACCAAGGTTCTCGCCATGGAATGGGGCCCGATGGGCGTTCGCGTGAACGCCATCTGCCCAGGCCCGATCGCGGAAACCGAAGGCATGGCCCGCCTCGCCTCCACCCCCGAAATAGAATCCGCCATCAAATCCAGCCTGGCTCTGCGCGATTTCGGTACGAAAACCGACATTGCCGAAGCCGCCTTGTTCCTGGCCAGCGAAAGTGCCCGTTACATCACGGGAGCCATCATCAATGTAGATGGCGGCATGGATTTGGGCGATGCGAGCGCCCGTGGGTTCTTTGGGTAGGAAAGGAAGTATTCTTCCCTCACCTTTCAAACGTAACCCACTCGACACTCACCGAAATCCGCCGATGGTCCTTTAAATTACGCGACAACGCCGAAGGCGCCACCGCATCCGGATGGATCAGCCGCACCACGGTGCGGTCGGTCCGCCGCAGGAAATCCGCCGGAATATCGCAGCCGACAACGCACTCCAGCATAATGTCCAACGAGCGCACCGGGCACCCGTTCACCTCGACGATGAGCCGTTGCCTGGTCAGAACGTCACCGAACACATGCGGCGTAACACCCATGCGCAGCACCGCCGGCCCGTCGCCTGGCAGCACGGGCACATGCATCACGCTCTCAGCGCCCAGCATCCAGTGATGACGCGGCTCCGGGTTCGCCCACCCATTGCCCAGTGCCCCCAGCCCATCGCCGCCCTCGCAGAAATGCAGCGTGACGCTCTGCGCCGGCGTTCGCTTTATATGCCCCGGGAGCCAGTCATAAAACCCCGACTCCCGCCGCGACGGCACTTGCGCCGCATAATCCAGCCCAGCCGGCACATCGTCCGCCGTCTCACCGATCCGGTCGCCCGCCAGGCCGCGCTCCACCCCGGTGAACGGCATTTCGTGTTCATGCTGCCGGCCAACCATCACGCCGTAGGGCCGCCGCGCGAACGCCGCGAGCGCGTGCAAGCCTCCCCCGGCCGCGACCTGTATGGCGCTTTCCGGCATGTCAAAGCGCGGTGCGTACAACGCGACCCAGCCATCGGAAAACGAGGACACGAACGCCCGGGCCCGATCGGTGAGCAGGAACGCATCGCTCTCCACGTGGATCACCCGCTCGAAGCCGTTTGCCTCGGCATACAGCGCCGCAAACACGAACGACCGGTGCCACCCCGGAAAGTCCAGCACATCGACGCGGCCCAGCCGGCGGCGGAAATGAAACAGCAGCTTATTGCCGCGCGGCCCGGTGGTGAACCCCTCGCCGATAACATCGCCCGAGAAGATTTGCAGGTCCCGCCACCCCGGAAGGATCGGGCTGCCGTCATCCACCATCAGCACTTGATCCGCACCAAGCGCCTGCACCGCGTCCAGCCACATACGATAGCGTGTGTCCCACACGCTTTGCGTCGGCGCATAGGCAGTGCAGAACACTAATGTGCGCACGCGCTACCGCTCATTAGCCACCCCGACCCAACATGCCGCACCCATGTGATAGACGCCGCCAGAGTCCAATAGCGCGATCTCTGACAACCCATACCCAGTTTGACCCGCCCTGTTCCTGTAACCTACACGCACCCCATATTCCGTGCTGCACTGCAAAAATGCCACCCGGAGGTTCCTGACCCTATGACAGACATCCGCGATGCGCCGCACGTCGCCAAAGCCACCGACGGGCGCCTGATCCGACGCCCGCTATCGCCGCATATCGGCGTCTATCGCTGGCCGGTCACCATGCTGTCCTCGATCCTCAATCGCGCCACCGGCATCGCCCTCACCGCCGGCACGCTGTTGCTGGTGTGGTGGCTGGTTGCCGCGGCGGCCGGTCCCACCGCGTTCGCCGGCGTGCAGGCGTTTCTAATCTCCCCCATCGGTTTACTGGTCCTGTTCGGCTGGACCGCATCGCTGTTCTTCCATTTCTTGTCCGGCTTGCGGCATCTGGCGTGGGACCTCGGCTATGGCTTTGCCAAGCCGAGCCTGAACCCGGTCACCTGGGCGGTATTCGGCGGCACCGCGCTCGGCACCGCGGCCGTCTGGATCACCGCCTACAGCAAACTGGGAGGCTGACGCGCGCCATGGCTGAACAGGTCAAGATCATGCGCAGCCAGTTGGGCCGCGCCCGCGGCCACGGCGCCGCAAAGGCCGGCACCGAACACTGGCTTGCAGAGCGCGTTTCCGCGCTTGCTCTCGTTCCGCTGTCGCTATGGTTTATCGTTTCGATACTGTCGCTGCTTGGCGCCGAGCAGCGCGATGTTGCCGCCTGGATCAGGCATCCGTTCAACGCCGCCATGCTGCTGGCCCTGATCCTGGCGACCTTCCACCACGCCCAGCTTGGCATGCAGGTGGTGTTCGAGGATTATGTGCACGGCCCGCGGCGCCGCACCGTCATCGTGCTCGCCACCAAAGGCGGCGCCCTGCTGCTCGGCCTGATCGCCGCCCTTGCGGTGACGAAACTTTATCTCTCGCCCGAGATCGTTGCTGCTACAGGTACCAACCTGTGAACGCCATCACCAACATCGCAGCCGGCGCCTACACTGTCATCGACCACACATACGACGTGGTTGTCGTCGGCGCCGGCGGATCGGGCCTGCGCGCAACCTTGGGCACCGGCGCCGCCGGCCTGAAAACCGCCTGCATCACCAAGGTGTTTCCCACCCGCAGCCACACCGTCGCCGCCCAGGGCGGCATCAGCGCCGCCCTCGGCAATCTCGGCGACGACAACTGGCGCTGGCACATGTACGACACCGTCAAGGGCTCCGACTGGCTCGGCGACCAGGACGCCATCGAATACATGTGCCGCGAGGCCATTCCAGCCATTTATGAGCTGGAACATTACGGTATGCCGTTCAGCCGCACCGAGGACGGCAAAATCTACCAACGCCCATTCGGCGGCCACATGAAGGAATATGGCAAGGAACCCGCCCTGCGCGCCTGCGCCGCCGCCGACCGCACCGGCCACGCCATGCTGCACACGCTGTATCAGCAATGCCTGAAGCACGAAGTTGAGTTCTTCGTCGAATATTTCGTCCTCGATCTCATCATGGACGATGAGGGCGCTTGCCGGGGCGTCACCGCCTGGTGCCTGGAGGACGGCACGATCCACCGCTTCCGCGCGCAACTCGTCATCCTGGCCACCGGCGGCTACGGCCGCGCCTTCCTGTCCTGCACCTCGGCGCACACCTGCACCGGCGACGGCGGCGGCATGGTGCTGCGCGCCGGCCTGCCGACGCAGGACATGGAATTCGTCCAGTTCCACCCCACCGGCATATTCCCCGCCGGCTGCCTGATTACCGAAGGCGCCCGCGGCGAAGGCGGCTATCTCACCAATTCCGAAGGCGAGCGCTTCATGGAACGCTACGCCCCCAGCGCCAAGGATCTTGCGTCACGCGACGTCGTCAGCCGCTCGATGACCATCGAAATCAATGAAGGCCGCGGTGTCGGCCCCAACCGCGACCACATTCTTCTCCACCTGGAACATCTTGGTGCCGCCATCCTGCACGAACGGCTGCCCGGCATATCGGAAACCGCCCGCATCTTCGCCGGCGTGGATGTCACCAAACAGCCGATCCCGGTGCTCCCGACCGTTCATTACAATATGGGCGGCATTCCCACCAACTACCACGGCGAGGTCATCGCCCCCACCCGCACCGACCCGGACGCCACCGTCCCCGGCCTGATGGCGGTCGGCGAGGCCGCCTGCGTCTCGGTGCACGGCGCCAATCGTCTCGGCACCAATTCATTGCTCGACCTCGTGGTATTCGGCCGCGCCGCCGGCCACCGCGCCGCACAGCTGGTGCAATCCGGCGCCAGCCAGCCCGAACTTGCGGTCAACGCCGGCGAAGCCAGCCTCGATCGTTTCGATTGGACCCGCCACGCCGCCGGCGCCACCAAGGTCGCCACGCTGCGCGAGACCATGCAGCGCAACATGCAGGCCCACGCCGCCGTGTTCCGCAACAGCGAATCGCTGGCCGCCGGCGTGCGCAAGATGGAGGAGCTCTGGGTCGGCCTCGGCGACATGTCGGTCAGCGATCGCAGCCTGATCTGGAATTCTGATCTCGTCGAGGCGCTGGAACTGCAAAACCTGGTCCGCAACGCTGCCGCAACAATGGTCTCCGCCGAAGCCCGCCACGAAAGCCGCGGCGCCCACGCGCACGACGACTACCCCGACCGCGACGACATGCACTGGATGAAACACACGCTAAGCTGGGTCGCCGACAACGGCCGCGTGGAACTCGATTACCGGCCCGTCCGCATGCAAACCCTCACCAACGAGGTTCAGGTATTTCCGCCAAAGAAACGCGTGTATTAGAGAAAGGAAGTGGTTCTTTTTTGAAAAAAAGAACCAAAAAACTTCTATTTATAAAGTCAACGCAACGAAATCTGACATCCCGCTGACCAAATGGACTAGTACTCATCTCTTCTTATCCCTTCTTATCTGTGGCTGAAAACTCCTATTTCTTCTGCGCCGCCGGAGCCTAAACAATGGTCGAACTCGCCCTGCCGAAAAACAGCCGCGTCACCAAGGGCCGCACCTTCGAGGCGCCCCCAAACGCAAAACACATAAGAAGCTTCAAGATCTATCGCTGGTCGCCCGACGATGGCGAAAATCCGCGCCTCGACACCTACAAGCTCGACCTCGACCGCGTCGGTCCCATGGTGCTGGACGCGCTCATCTACATCAAAAACGAAATCGACCCCACCCTCACCTTCCGCCGCTCCTGCCGCGAAGGCATCTGCGGCTCCTGCGCCATGAACATCGACGGCGGCAACACCCTCGCCTGCCTCAAACCCACCGCCGACATCAAAGGCCCGGTCGCCATCTATCCCCTGCCCCACATGCCGGTCATCAAGGACCTCGTCCCCGACCTCTCACTCGCCTACGCCCAACTGCAAAGTATCCAACCCTGGCTGCAAGCCGACAGCCCCCCGCCACCCGACGCCGAACGCCCGCAAAGCCCCGAGGAACGCGCAGCCCTCGACGGCATGTGGGAATGTATCCTGTGCTACTGCTGCACAACAAGCTGCCCGAGCTATTGGTGGAACGGCGACAAATATCTCGGTCCGGCAACATTATTGGCTGCCTACCGCTGGATCGCCGACAGCCGCGACGAAAACACCGGGGCGCGCCTCGATGCTTTGGAAGATCCGTTCAAACTCTACCGCTGCCATACGATCATGAATTGCACGCAAACCTGCCCTAAGGGGCTCAATCCGGCGCAGGCGATCGCGGCGATTAAACAGATGCTTGCCGAGCGGCGGTCGTAAGCAGAAGAAGGAAGCAGTTCTTTCTTAAAAAGAAGAACCAAAAAACTCTTGTTTTTTTTGTTCGTGTCACTGTTTCGTGACCGCGGCGATCGTTGACAGGTTCGCGTCCGCACTGTTAACGTAACAAAAAACGGCGCCTTTGCTCGGTCTCCCGGCAGCGCGGCGAAGCGGGGAACACAAAATGCGCATCCACCGGATCGACGGTCCCGTCTCTATCTCCGTCACGTTGGGCAGCGGCGGTTACGCCAACCGGCTGACCATAGCCAGCACCGGGTCTATTGATCCGGCCGCAAATGGCGCGACGGCCCTATACGCCCCGTCCGGCCTCGCCTCTGTCCGCGTAACAAACGACGGCTCGATCAGCGGCGGCGCGGGCGCATACGGCACGCAGGCGGGCGCGGGCGGCGTCGGCGTCGACTTCCTCGCCGCCGGCGCGTTTATGCTCAACGTCGGCGGCGTCGCCGGCGGCCTCGGCGGCACCTTGAATGCGGTTACCGGCGGCGACGGCGGCGACGGGGCCATTTTCGCGGCGGCTTGCGTGCTGCACAATAGCGGCTCGATCCTCGGCGGTGGCGGCGCGAGCGGGGTTGGCTTCGGTGGCGCGGGTGGCGACGGCGTAGATATCGGCGTCAGTGGAACCGTAACGAATATCGGTCAAATCGCCGGTGGAAACGGCGGCGCCGCGGGAGAGTACGATGGCGGATCCGGCGGCAAGGGTGCGGCATTCGGCGCGCGCAGCAACCTTGTCAATGCCGGAACAATTACCGGCGGGGCCGGGGCCGCGTGCGGTAGCGGGCCGCACAACGATAATGGATCAAACGGCGGCATTGGCGTCTATCTTGGCGCATACGGTGCGATCTCGAACCACGGCAAAATCATCGGAGGCGCCGGCGGCAATGGTTACGGCTTTGCCAGCGGCTGTGATGGCGGCATCGGCGTATCTCTGGCGCAGGGCGGCACACTGGCGAACAGCGGCATCATTGTCGGCGGCGCGGCTGGCGGGGTCGAGGGATCCCTCGGCGGGGGCGCCGCGGGCGATGGCGTGTTTGTCGCGCCATACGGCGATGTGGCAAACACAGGCACCATCACCGGCGGCGCCGGCGGCGCCGCGCTCCACTTTGGCGCCGGTCAACCAGGCGGCGTTGGCGTCTATCTCAACGGCGGCACGCTGACCAACCAGGGCACGATCAACGGTGGCGTCGGCGGCGTCGGATCGACCCGCTACCCGAGCGGCAATGGCGGCGCCGGCGTCTATCTCAATGGCGGCACGCTCATCACATCCGGGACGATTTCCGGCGGCGCCGGAGCGATCGGCGGCAGCGCCAATGGTCAACAGGGCGACGCCGTGCAATTCGCCCATGCCGCCGCACGCCTCGTGCTCGAGCCAGGCGCTGCCTTCGACGGCCTGGTTGCCGCCAGCCCGGGTGTAAGCGATACGCTCGAGCTCGCCGGCAGCAAGGCGGCGACACTGAGCGGCCTCGGCACCGAATACACCGGCTTTTCCACCGTCACCGAGGACGCGCACGCCGACTGGACACTTGCCGCCTCCAACACGCTCGGCAGCGCCACCAGCCTGCTGGACGCCGGCCTACTGAACGTGACCGGCACATTGAGCGACGCGGCAATCGCCACCATCGACGCGCACGGTGTCGTGCAAACCAGCGGCAGCGGCGCGCTGCTGCTCGGCGGCCTGACGCTCGCTGGCGGCACCCTGACCGGCACATCCACCGGCACGATCGCGATCGGCACAAGCCTGAACGGCGCGCAAACCGGTGCGATCACCGTGCAGAGCGGTGCCGCGGTAACCGGCTTCGGCGCACTCGGTGGCGTCGCCCTGATCGATGACGGCAACATCACCGCGCAGGGCGGCCGCCTCATCCTGCAGACCGCGGTATCCGGCAATGGCACCGCAACGATCGCCGCCGGCGCCACCTTGGAAGCAGCCGCCGGGTTGACTCCGTCTGTTATATTTGCCGCCGGAACGAGTGAGACATTGCAGTTGGACACGCCAACCGCGGTCACTGGCGTGCTGTCGGGCTTTGCCGCCGGGGATGTGATCGACCTTCGCACGATCCACGCAACAACAATGACATTCCTAGGCGGAACGCTGACACTTGAGGACGGAACGACGGCGGTGGACAGCTTGACCTTCGCAGGCGATTACACGCTGTCGGATTTCACCCTCGCAAAGGACGGCCACGGCGGCACCGATGTCGGCTTTTTATCCGGCGCGCCGCACATCGCCGGAGCAGCCTATCCCTGGCAAGCGGAAGCATTTCTCACCGAGCATCACGCCATGCCGATATTGTTCCTGGCGCACTTTCCAATTGCCAATCCGTAGCCGATGCAGCTCCAATCCGGAGGGTGGACGCAGTCCACCAAATGACGTGCCTTACCAGCGCACGATCGGTGGACTGCGTCCACCCTACAAAATACGGAACTGGGAAACCATTCTTTCTTCAAAAAGAACGACTTCCCTAAACCCGCATCGGCATCAGCACATAAAGCGCCGACCCATCCCCAGCATCCTGCACAATCGTCGGCGCCGAGCCGTCGGCAAACCGGAACTCCACCTGATCCGCGATCTGGTCGGTGATATCGTTCAAGTAACGCGCCTGAAACCCGATTTCCAACGGCCCCGACTCGTATTTCACCCGGTCGCCATCGAGTTCCTCGCTAGCCGTCCCCTGCTCGGCGCTCGCCGCCGACAAGGTCAGGACATCTCGCTGCAGCGCCAACTTGACCGGCCGCGACCGCTCGCTGCTGATCGCCGATACGCGCGCCACCGCATCGGCGAAATCCTTCTTGCCGACACGCAAAACCTTGTCGTTGTCCTTCGGAATGACGCGCTCATATTCCGGGAACGTCCCATCGATCAGCTTGCTGGTGAGCGTCACGGTGCCGAGCTTGAATTGAATGCGGGTGTCAGAAAGTCCCACCTCCACGCTGCCGCTTTCCTCCTCGAGTAATTTGCGCAGCTCATTCACCGTCTTGCGCGGAATAATCACGCCCGGAATGGTTTCCGCCCCCTCCGGCAACGGTTCCTCCACGCGGGCAAGCCGGTGCCCGTCGGTCGCCACGGCGCGCAAGGTGCGCGTGCCGTCAGCCACCCCGGCGTGCAGGTAGATGCCGTTCAGATAGTAACGGGTTTCCTCGGTGCTGATGGCGAAGCGCGTGCGATCAATCAGCCCCCGCAGAACCAGCGCCGGCAGCGCGAAATGATGCGGCAACTGCCCCGCCGTCATGCTGGGGAAATCCTCCACCGGCAGCACCACCAGGCTGGTGGCGAACCGGCCAGCGCGCAGCGCCAGTTGCGCGTCGCCGCCGGGGTGGTCCAGCTCAATTTCCGCGCTCTCCGGCAGCTTGCGCATGATTTCGTACAGCGTGGCGGCCGGCGCCGTGGTGGCCCCGTTCCGGCTCGAGCTGGCGGCCACCTCCTCGACAATGGCGATTTCCATGTCGGTCGCAGTGAAGGACAGGCGGCCGTCGCGCACCGCGATCAGCACGTTGGCCAGGATGGGGATGGTGTTGCGCTTTTCCGCGACGGACTGGATATGCGCCAACGCCTTGAGCAACGTGGCGCGATCGGCCTTGAGCTTCATCGGAAATCATCCCCGGGGAGGCCGGGCGACTCGCCCGCCTGTCGTGTGGCGTTGGACTCTAACAGGCAGGGGCGGTAGCGCAAACACGGGGAAGAAGAAGCAGTTCTTTTTTGAAAAAAAGAACCAAAAAACTTTTGTCATCGCTGTAGCGGCCCGCGAACCGCCATCGCAAAGCTTTTTGGTTCTTTTTTTCAAAAAAGAACTGCTTCCTTTTTGCCTTAATCTTCCTTGGCGCGATAAGCCTTATGGCAAGCCCCGCAGGCCTTCCCGGTCTGCTTGAAAGCCGCCGCGAACGCCTTCTTGTCATCGGCCTTGGCCGCGTCCTGCAGGGTTTTCGCCGCCGCCGCGTAGTTCTGGGCCGCCTTCAGAAAGCCCGGCATGTCGGTCCAGACCTTCGGCAGCGCCTTGGTATCGTGGCCCTTGTCGGTGCCCGCCGGAAACAGTGTTGGAATTATCCCGGCCCATTCCACAAGCGCGCCCGCATTATCCGCCTGCCCCTTCACGTCGGCGCCCGACGTCACCGTCGCCTTGATGGCGCCAAACACACTGCCGGAGAGCAGGAAGGCAGTCTGGCGGGCAGAGATAATAGTGTCAGACGGCACCGTAACCGGATCGGCGAAGGCCGCGGTAGCTGTGGCTGTGGCGACGAGCAGGGACAGGGCCGGCAGCGATCGTTTCATGTGGTTGTCTCCGTCGGTTGTTCGGAGGCCACATGGTTGCATCACCTTTGCCGGGACGCCAACCCTGTGCCGCCGCTTGGGCCGCCGCCTGGGCCGCCGCCTGCGCCGCCGCCTTGCACCGGCCGCCCGCCGCCGCTATACGCCCGCGCTCGGCCGGAGTGTAGCTCAGCCTGGTAGAGCACTGTGTTCGGGACGCAGGGGCCGGAGGTTCGAATCCTCTCACTCCGACCAGCCGATTTCCCCCACGCACGCACCGCTTACCAAACCGCGGGCAGCGATTTCACCCCGCGCAAGGTGACGGTCGGCTTCCAGTCCACATTCTCCGCATCGACCAGGCGCATGTCCGGCAGCCGTTCCAGCAATTTGCGAAATGCGATTTCGCCCTCGATGCGCGCAAGCTGGGCGCCAAGGCAAAAATGGATGCCGCCGCCGAAACTCAGCGCCCGCACGCCGGGGCGGCCTACATCCAGCACATCCGGATCGCCCTCGAAGGCCGCCGGGTCATGGTTCGCCGCGCCAAGCAGCGCGATCACCTCCTCGCCGGCCGCAACCCTCTCGCCGCGCAATTCCAGGTCTTCGTGCGCAACACGGCCGGTCAACTGCACCGGGCTGTCGTAGCGCAGCAATTCCTCCACCGCGTTCGGCAGCAACGATGGATCTGCCTTCAGGCGGTCGAGTTCCGCCGGATTGCGATGCAACGCCAGCACCCCGTTGCCGATCAGGTTGGTGGTCGTCTCGTGGCCCGCGCCGAACAGGAGGGAAATGTTCGCCAGCGCCTCCTCGTCGGTCAGCCGGTCGTCTTCCTCCCGCGCGGCGAGCAACGCCGACGTCAGATCATCGCCAGGATTTTCGCGCCGGTAAGCGAACAGCGTCGTGAAATAGGCGGCTGATTCGAGGCTGCCCGCATTGGCCGCGTCCATCTCCTCGCGGGTCAGCGCCACCGGATCGAGGATCCGGCCGCGCACCTTCGACTCCGCGAGAAATGGCCCGCGATCTTGCTCCGGTATGCCGAGCATGTCGCAAATCACCGTCACCGGCAGCTTGTGGGCAAAGTCGCGGATGACATCCATGCCGCCCTGGCCGATGACGGCGTCGATCAGGCCGTCCACGATTTCCTCGATGCGCGGTCGCAGTCCCTCCATCCGGCGCGCGGTGAAAGCCTTGCTGACGAGACCGCGCAAACGTGTGTGCGCCGGCGGGTCCACCAGCAGCATGGTTTTCCGGAGCTGGCTGACAATCGCCTCGTTCTTGAATTCTTCCGGCACCGACGCATCCGGATTGCCATGCCCCAGGCGGTTGTCCCGCAGAACCGCGACGCAGTCGGCGTGGGTGGTGAGCACCCAATGCCCGGTGGGCGCCCGCCACACCGGCGCGGCCTCGCGCAGAAAACGATAGGCGGGGTAGGGATTGGCCCGAAACACCGGGTTGTCGAAGTCGAAGCCGGAAATCGTGTCCATGGCAGCCGCCTTGTCCGTATCGCAGGAACATTTAAGTTAACAGCGTTCCGTCATCCGCCGCAATCGGGTTAGTTTGAGCGGCACTGGCCCTCACCCCCGCCCGGCCACCCAACGATAGTATACTTTCAGTGGGTGGCCGGCGGGGGTGAGGGCCGGTGCCGCTCAAACTGACCTACTGCAATCACCGCATGTGGGCGGCCCACAACATAAGCCAACGGATCGGGAACACCCAGACGAACCCCGCAATCGCGAAATAGACGAACTGCAAGGCTGGGTGCAGGTGATGCACCGCGTCCCCCAACACCATCGCCCCGGCGATCCAGCCAGCAAGAAATACCAGCCCGCCCACGGTGGCCACCGGCACCCGCCAGGTCATCCGCGCCTCCCGGACTGCGCGGCGGCCGCGGGAAGCGGTTCTATCTTGCGGTGCAACACGCAGCCTCTATAGACCGCCTTGGCCGGGCGGAGACGCACTATGAATCTGAAAGAGCACATTCGCGGCATACCGGATTTTCCGAAGCCCGGCATCCTGTTCTACGACATCTCCACCTTGCTGCGGCACCCCGCGGCGTGGCGGGCGGCGATGGACGGCATGACCAGCATGGTGCGCGGCTACCAGCCGGATTTGCTGGCGGGCGTCGAAAGCCGAGGCTTCCTGCTGGCGGCGCCCCTCGCCCTCTCGCTCGGCTGCGGTTTCGTCATGCTGCGCAAGATCGGCAAACTGCCTGGCCAAACGGTGGGCCTGAAATACGGCCTGGAATACGGCGCCGATCACATCGAAATTCAGGCCGATGCGGTCAACCCCGGACAGCGCGTGGTCATCGTCGATGACCTGCTGGCGACCGGCGGAACGCTTGCGGCCAGCATCACCTTGCTACGCCAGGTCGGCGCATATGTGCCGGCGGCCTGCACGCTCATTGAACTGGCGTTCCTAAACGGCCGCGCCGCGCTCGACGTACCGGTTGAGTCGCTGATCTCCTATGACGACTAGGAACAAGTAGTTCTTTTTTCAAAAAAGAACTCCTTTTTCTTAACCCTACCTTCTTAACCTTGGGCCACCGTCTGGCCTGGCGCTATTTCGCGACGCGCCGGGTCGCGGGTCAGCGCGTCGGTCATGATGTCGCGCGCCAGCGGGGCGGCGACGTCGGCGCCGGCGTTGCCATGCTCGATTACCACGGCGCAGGCGTAGCGCGGCGCGTCGTAAGGCGCGAAGCATACGAACAGCGCGTGCGGGCGGAATTCCCACGGCAGTTGCGCCGAGTTGAAGTGGCCGTGCTCGCGCGCCCAGCGCGACACGTGGCGCACCTGGCTAGACCCGGTTTTGCCGGCCAGTTGCACGCCCGGAATGTCCAACCGCGCGTGCCGGGCAGTTCCGCCGGCCTCGTTCACCACCGCGAACATCCCGGCCCGTGCCAGGGCCAGCGCTTCCTCCGGAATATCCAGCGCCGGGTATTCGGCCGCGGTGGCGCCCGGCTGCGCCTCGCCGCCGATGGTGCGCGTGACGTGCGGCACCACCGCCCGCCCGGTGGCGATGCGCGACACGTAGGTCGCAAGTTGCAGCGGCGTCGCCAGGATCACACCCTGTCCGATGCCGGAAATGATGGTGTCCGCCGGCCCCCAATGCCGGTGGTGCTTTTGCCGCCATTCGCGGGTCGGGATCAGCCCGGTGCGGCCGCCCGGCAGATCCACCGGCAGGTCGATGCCGAGGCCGAACTTGTTGGCGACGTTGGCCACCGCGTCGATCCCGGCCCGCCGCGCCGCGTCGTAGAAAAACACGTCGCACGAATTTTTCAGGCCGCCGCGCATGTCCAGCGCGCCGTGCCCGCCCTTCTTCCAGCAATGGAACCTTGTGTCGCCGAGGTCGATATAGCCCGGACATACGATCCGGTCCTCCGGCGTCATCGCCCCAGCCTGCAGCGCCGCCAGCCCCACCGCCATCTTGAAGGTTGACCCCGGCGGATACACGCCGGCCAGCGCCTTGTTGATCAGCGGCGTGCGCCGGTCGCTCGTCCAGGCCTCCCATTGCGACTGCGAAATCCCGGCGTCGAACAGCGACGGATCGAAGCTCGGGTTGGTCGCCATCGCCAGCACCTCGCCGTTGGTGCAGTCCATCACCACGGCGGACGCGCTCTGGTCGCCGAGATGCGCGAGGGTAGCCTGTTGCAGCGCCGCATCGATCGTCAGGCGCACCTCGTCGCCCGGCTGCCCCTCGGTGCGGTCCAGCTCGCGGATCACCCGGCCGACCGAATTGACCTCCATCTGCACCTGGCCGGCGACACCGCGCAGACCATCGTCGCGCGATTTCTCGACGCCGGCACGCCCCACCCGCATGCCCGGCAGCGCCAGCACCGGATCGTCGCCGGAATCATCCTCGCTCGGCGGCGCCACGTAACCGGCGACATGCGCCAGGCCGGGGCCGAACGGATAATGCCGCGTGGTGCCGACATCGACGATGACGCCGGGCAGATCGGGCACATTCACCTCGATCTTCGCCATGTCGTCCCACGAGAGGAAATCGCGCAGAAGCACCGGAATGAATTGCCGCGTGTGCTTCATGTCGCGCGCGATGCGGGCATGGTCGTGATCGGCCAGCGGCACGATTTCGTTGAATTTGGCCAACGTGGCGGCGACGTCGGTGGTTTCCTCCGCGAGCAGAAGCGCGCGCCAGTTGAGGTCGTTGCCGGCGACCACGGTGCCGAAGCGGTCCAGGATGCGGCCGCGCGTCGGCGCCACCAGGCGCGCGCTGATGCGGTTGCTTTCCGCCAGTGTGGCGTAGCGCGCGCCCTCCTCCACCTGCACCCGGTATAGCCGCACACCGAGCACACCCAGCGCCGCGACCTGGCCCGCCATCATCACCAGCGCCCGGCGGGTGAACAGCGTCGTGCGTTTGCCCTCTCGTTTCACGGGATCTAACGCCTGTCCGGAAAGTCGTGCTGGTGAATCAGGTGGCGTGGTTTTGCCGAGCACCGGAGCGGAAGGGCCGCTTGGCCATGAGCACCGGAGCGCAGGAAAACCGCGCCCGCGTGCGGAGCGCGTATTCGCGCGACTGGCCGCCAGCGCGGCTTTGCGGACAGGCGTTTCATGCGCGTTCCGGTGCCGCGAGGGTACGATGCGCGCGGATCAGCAGCACTGCCAGCAGCGGGTAGGCCCCGATTGACATGCCGCATTCGAACAGCGCCGGCGATAGCGGCAGCGCGCGCCACGTCATGGCCGACACCAGCACCCACTCAACGCCCGCCGCCACGGCCGCGAACGCCATGAAGACGAGCCACACCACGCCGAACCCCTGCCGCGTCAGGAAACGCCGGTAATGCAGCGCCATGCCGTGCGTCATCAGCAGAATCAATACGCCAATGCCGATTGGCCCCTGCGCCAGCAGGTCCAGCAGCAACCCGATCGCGAACACGCTCGCCGGCGGCAGCGATGCCGGCCGGTAGAGCGACCAGAAATACACCGACGCCAGTGCCCAGGCCGGCTGCATTTCCGCCTGTCCCGGCAATTCCAGCGGCATTGACAGCAGCAGCAGCACCAGCGTGGTCAGCGCCACGGGAAACGCATACCGCGCCGCCGTGTCCAGACGATGGCCAATCGTCAGGCGCGGCTGGATGCCCGGTTTTTTATCCATCGGTCGTCAGTCGCCGGTCGTAGGTCGTCGGATGTCCAGGGCGACGTAACCGGTCCGACGGCCGACAACCGACGCTCACCCTCTCGGCTCCGCCATCACCGTGCGTCCGGGCGCCTCGGGCGGTACAATCCCGCCGAGGCCGTAATCAAAAATCCGGACGATCTCGAGGCGGTCGAGATTTGCGGCCGGGTTCACCATCGGCTGCATGAAGCTGGCGTAATGCACCGTGCCCACCAGCAGTCCGGCCGGAAACGCGTTCGCCTCTGCGCTCGTCACCACCCGCTCGCCCTCGGCCGGATGCGCCCCATCGGGCAGGAACATCAGTCGCGGATACGGCGCATTGCCGCCCACCAGAATCGCCTTGGCCCGGCTCTGCTCCAGGGTCACCGGAATGCGGCTGTTGATGTCAGTGATCAGCAGCACCCGCGCGCTGCGCGACCCCACTTCGGTCACCCGCCCCACCAGCCCGTTGGCGTCAAGCGCAATCTGACCCTTCCGCACCGCGTGGTTCGGCCCCATCGACAGCAGCACCGACCGCGCATACACGCCCCCCGCATCCGCCACCACGCGCGCCGTCACGAAGCTCAGCGACGGGTCGGGGATCCAGTGCAGGTTGGCCTTCAGCGTGGCATTCTCGGCATCAAGCGCCATCGCCACATCGTACCAGCGCCGCAGCCGGTCGTTCTCGGCGCGCAACCGGACGTTCTCCGAACGCAGGCTGAAAACGTCGCCGAGATCCGCCGCCGCATCCCGCGCCGTGGAGAGTGGCACCGCCAGCACCGCGTAGATCGGCGCCAGTGCGTCCGACAGCGCCGTGCGCGCGCGCTCCGGCACGTAAGGCGCGGCCCGGCCCAGCAGCATGATGGCTAGCGACAGCACGATCAGCACGGGCAAGGTCAGCCGGGCGATCGCCTGACGGGCCTGGATGGATAGGCGGAGCACGGAGTGGCCTCAGAAAAACGCCCGACGATAGGATGGATCGCAGCGGGCGCATAGACGCAGTCTCACCTGCTAAGCACCAGAAAGATAAAGCGATGCAGCCAAAAAGCGTGCGCGGCATCACGACTCCGTGAGGGAGAAGGAAGTAGTTCTTTTTTGAAAGAAAGAACTGCTGCCTCCCTTGCTAATACATCGACGTCAAAACATTCCGCAAAGGCGTGTTCAGCCCCTCCAACGCGCGCCCGGTGCCCAGCACCACGCACGACAGCGCATCCTCCGCAATCACCACCGGCAGCCCGGTCGCCTCGCGCAGCACCTCATCGAGCCGGTTCAGCAAAGCCCCGCCGCCGGTCAGCACAATGCCCTTGTCCACGATGTCGGAGGCCAGCTCCGGCGGGGTGTTTTCCAGCGCCACCTTCACCGCCTCGGTAATCTGGAATACCGGCTCGGCCAGGCTTTCGGCGATGTGCGCCTGACTCACCACGATTTCGCGGGGCACGCCGTTAATCAGGTCGCGCCCCTTGACCTCCTTGCACGGTCCGTCAGCGCCATTGTCCGGCATCCGCGCGGCGCCGATTTCGAGCTTGATCCGCTCGGCCGACGACTCGCCGATCAGGAGATTGAAATTGCGCCGGATAAAACTGATGATCGCTTCGTCCATCTTGTCGCCGCCCACGCGCACCGACCGCGAATACACGATCCCGCCCAGCGAAATGACCGCCACCTCAGTGGTGCCGCCGCCGATATCGACGATCATCGACCCGCTCGGCTCAGTCACCGGCAGCCCAGCGCCGATCGCCGCCGCCATCGGCTCCTCGATCAGGAACACCCGCCGCGCCCCGGCCGATTCCGCGCTCTCCTGAATCGCCCGACGCTCCACCGCCGTGGAGCCGGACGGCACGCAGACCACGATGATCGGGCTCGCGAACCCGCGCCG
>Ga0116228_10001923_pt1 | contig 17631 bp, 13 predicted proteins | sample S1TSphfallax_2_FD_89694 | JGI IMG/M metagenome (GOLD analysis project Ga0116228, IMG submission 89694) | Host-associated microbial communities from peat moss isolated from Minnesota, USA - S1T2_Fc - Sphagnum fallax MG | ecosystem: Host-associated > Plants > Peat moss > Unclassified | place... | reverse complement strand
GGAAATTCGCGCAAGAAGTACGGGATGCCGCCGATATGATCTTCGTGGCCGTGTGTGACGAGCAGACCGTGCAACTTGTCGCGGCGATCGCGCAGGTAGCTGAAGTCGTTGATCACGATATCGACCCCGAACATCTCTTCGTCGGGGAACATCAGGCCGCAGTCGACCGCGATGATGTCGTCGCGCGTTTCGAGCAGCATCATGTTGCGGCCGATTTCGCCGCAGCCGCCGAGCGGAATGATCCGGAGGTAGGGTTCGTTCGGGGCCGGCGGGACGACCAGCGTATCGGCGTAGGGTTGACCGTTCACTCTTCGGGAGAATCCTTGCTAAACGGAGACGCGGCGTGATGGTCCAACGATGAACGGACTCCGTACGACCGCATTGGGAATCGGCCTTTTGACGCTCGGAGCGTCGGGAACGGCCATGGGGGCACCCTTCCCCCATGCGAACCCGTCCCGGGCCCCAATCGTTGCCCGGCCGCATCAGCCAGACGCTCGCTCGCTCTATTCGCGCCAAGCGCTGCGCGAGATGCGTGCCTATCTGCGCCTGCGGATGCTCGAGCTGCGTGAGGCCGACCTCGACCGGGTGCGCGCCGTGATCGAGCGGCGTCTGAGCGTCGACGACCTGCTCGAACCGGGCGAAACACCGACCGGTCCGTCGCGGTAGTTCCCGCCGAATCTTCCGCGAAAGGGCAGGGTGTGGACGCCGAACCAACCGCCGAACGCCGCCCCAACGGCCTTCAGACGACGATCGATATGCTCGTTGCCCCGCGTCAGGCGTGCGCGCATTTGCGCGAGACGCCGACCTGGGGCTGGGCCTTCCTGATCGCCGTCGTGTTCGGCATGCTGGCGAGCCTCGCGCTCGTGCCGGCGCTGCACCACGCGATCGAGGCGTCGCTGCCCGCCCAGATCGCGGCGACGCCCAGCATCGCGAAACTCCCGCCCGCCGAGCAGCAGAAGGCCGTCGCCCGGATCGTCGCGGTCCAGAGCATCGCGCTGAACGTCACCTGGCTCGCCTCGCTCGTCATCGTGCCGATCATCGCACTCGTCCAAACCCTGGTGATGCTCGTCGCGAGCCGGCTCGGCGGCGGCGACGGGACCTTTCGGCGGCTGTGGGCGCTGGCGCTCAACGTGCAGGTCGCGGGCTCGATCGGCGGTCTGATCCTGGCCGCGATCGTCCTGCTGCGCGGTCCGGCGAGCTTCACCGACCCGGCGCAGATTCAGGCGGTGCTACCGAACCTCGGCACCATCGTGCCGGGCGCACCGCGCGTGATCGGCGCGTTTCTCGGCGCGCTCAACGTCGCCGCGATCTGGCAGGCGGCGCTCTTGGGCACCGGGATGATCGTCACGGCGCGCGCCGCGCGGCCGGCGGCGTGGTCGGCCGCGGCCGTGATGCTCCTCTCGCTCGGCGTCTTCGCCGCGATCGGCGCGGCCGCGCGACCGCACGCGGGGTGACGCGCGCCCTGCGCCGGATCGGCGCCCTCGCCGTGCTGCTCGCACTCGCCCCGGCCGGCGCGCGGGCCGCCGCGGCGCCGGCGGCGCTCGACCTGCGCGCGAGCGTCGCCTACGCGCTCGCGCACAGCAGCGCGATCGCCCAGCGGCGTGCCACCGTCGCCCAAGACGACGCGACGTTCGTGCGCACGCGCGCCGCCGAGTTGCCCGCGATCACCGGCACGCTCCAGAATCAGCTGCAGCGCAGCCAGAACGCGAGCGGCGGCATCTACGCGCAGTTCGGTCTCTCGCCGGCCAACGAATTCTCGCAGAACATCGCGGAAATCTCATCGACCTGGAACATCTTCACCGGAACCTCGGCGCAGATCCAAACGCAGGAAGCGAAGCGCACGCTCGAGGGCGCGCAGCTCGATCTCGATCGCGCCGAGCAGCAGCTGGCCGCCGACGTCACCGCATCGTTCTACGGCCTCGCGGGTCAGCACGAAACGGTGCGGCTCGACGAAGCCGACCGCACGTATCAGGGCGAGTTGCTCAGCGCCGCGCAGGCGCAAGAGCGCGACGGGCGCATCGCGCAGGTCGACGTCCTGCGTGCACAGGTGAACACGCTGCGCAGCGACGTGACCCTCGCGACCGCGCGCAACACCGAGGCCGACGATCGCGAATCGCTCGCGCAGCAGATCGGCGCACCGCCCGACACGACGTTCGCGGTCGATGGGCCCATCCCCGAACCGCCGCTGCCGGCCGCCTCACTCGACGCGATGGTGACGATCGCGCGCAACCATCGCAGCGACGTGCTTTCCGCCCGCGCGGCGCTCGCATACGCCGAACTCACCAACGCCGGCATCGACACCGATCTCTTGCCGCAAGTCCAGCTCACCGGCTCGTTCGGCAACCAGTACTCGCCCACCACGGTCGCCTTCTCGCCGACCACCGGGCTGCCGACGGGCGTGCGCGGCTCGCCGGGCTTCTGGCAGATCGGTTCGACCGCCACGTTCAGCTTGCCGATCGTCGACTACGGCACGCGTGCCACCGCGCATCACGCCGCACGCGCGCTGATCGATGCGAACCTGCAAGCGCTCACCGTCGCGGAGAACGGCGTCGCGGTCGACGTGCGCGCGGCACTGCGCGGCGCGCAGACCGCCTACACCAACCTGCAGACCTCGAAGCAAGCTGCGGAACTGGGGATCGAGTCGGCGCGCATCGCGCAACTGCAGTACCGCAACGGGCTCATCTCGCTGACCGACGCGACGGCCTCGCAGCAGTCGGCGTTGCAAGCGGGCGTCGACCTGATCACGGCGCGCGCGAACTACGTGACGGCCGTCGTGCGACTGCGCGTGGCGATCGGTGCCGACGATCCGCTCACCGCCGTCGAATTCGGAGCATCGTGAACCGTCGCCGCAACGCCATCATCATCATCGCCGCGGCGATCGCCGTCGTCCTGATCGGCGCGTTCGTCGCGCGCCCGCACGATGCGGCGATCCAAGCGCGACTGCAGACCGTCCGTCTCACCACGTTCGAGACGCGGCTGCCCGAATCGGGCACGCTGCAGCGGCCGCAGACGCGGACGCTGAGCGCGCTCGTCGGCGGCAACCTCGAACGCTTCACCGTTACGCCGGGCCAGCACGTCGAGGCGGGCGAGGTCGTCGCGATCGTCGCGAACCCGCAGGTGGTGAACGCCGCCGACACCGCGCACGCGACCTACCTCGCCGCCGCCGCGCGCAGCGAGACCGCAATCGAGACCAACGCCGTGCTGCCGCTGCAGAACCGCTCGAACGTCGTGCAGGCGCAGGCAGCGCTCGAACAGGCGCGCTTCAACCTCAATCAGGCGCGCCAAGACGTGCGCGCGGGGTCCGAATCGGGCCTCGGGTACGGTGGAACCTCCGCCGACGAGCAGCGCGCCGTCGCCGACGCAGCGGTCGCGAACGCGGCCACGCAAGCGCGCGAATCGCAGCGGATCTTCACCGCCAACCAGGATCTCTTTGCGAACAAGGCCATCTCGCGCGACGCGCTCGAGCAGTCGCGCGCACGCTACGAACAAGATCAGGTGAACCTCAAGCAGGCCACGAGCCAGCGCGACGCCACCTACGCATCGCTCGCGCGCCAAGCGCCGGTGCTGGTCGACCGCGTGCAAGCCGCCGAAGATGCGTTGAAACAAGCGCAGGCCGCGCTCGCGTCGGCGCGCGCCAACGCCGCCGAGCCGAAGACCGCCGACGTCGCCGCCGCCCGGGCCGACGCGGCCGCCCGCGAGAGCGACTGGCAGTACGCGGCGGCGCAGGTGGAGCGGCTCACGCTGCGCGCGCCGGTCGCCGGCGTGGTCGAGACGCTCGCGAGCGAGTCGGGCGACAGCACGCGCGTGCTGCAGCCGGGCGACGCGGTCACCGCCGGTCAGGCGCTGGTCACGATCGCCGCCGACCGCGGCTACATCGTGCGCGCCAAGGTCGACGAACAAGACATCGCGTCGGTCGCCGTCGGGCAGCGCGCCGTGATCGGCGGCGAGGATCTGGCCGGCACCACGCTGCCCGGCCACGTCGTCGAGATCGACGCGGTCGCGCTCAAGAGCGACGATCCCTCGAACACCTCGCGTCAGGTGATCACCACCGTGCGGCTCGATCGCACGCTGCCCTTCCTGCGCGACGGCATGACGGTCGACGTCGACATCATCACGCACGAGGCGGCGCACACGCTCGTGGTCGGCAACGACGCGATCCGTCACGATGCGAACACCCAGCCCTACGTGTTCGTCGTGCGCAACGGACGCACGGTCAAAACGCCGGTCACGCTCGGCGCGAGCAACGAATCGCAGACCGTCGTGACGCGCGGGCTCGCGCCGGGCGACGTGGTGGTGAACGATCGCAACGTCGGCATCGGCGACGGCGTCGCCGTGACGTCGTGATCCGCCTCATCGCCTACGTCGCCGAGGCGTTCGAGGCGATCTGGCGCCATCGCACGCGCTCGCTCTTGACGATGCTCGGCATGATCATCGGAACGTCGTCGATCATCGCGGTGCTCGGGCTCAGCCGTGCGGCGTCGGGCGGCATCAAGAGCACGATCGACTCATTCGGCTCGGCCGGCGTGGTGATCTCGGTCGACAACAACCAAGACGACGTGCGCGGGGCGTCGATGGAATTTCGCGATCTTCCGCGCATCGCCGCGGCGACCGCGAACACGGTCGCCTATCTCGTGCCCAACCTCAACGCCACCTACGAGCTACGTGCGAACGGCATCTCGTACGAGACGAGCGTGACCTCGCAGACCGATCGGACCAGCGACTCGCTCACGCTGCACGAGGGCCGGCGCATCGATCGCGACGACGTAGCCGGCGCCGCGCACGTCGCGTTGCTCTCGCACCCGCTCGCGCAGCGCTTCTTCGGCGACGCGCCCGCGAGCGGGCAACGGATCCGCATCGGCGGCTCGCGCTTCACCATCATCGGCGTGTACGACGATTTCAAATCGGGCTTGTTGACGAGCCTCACCGGCACCGACTACATCGAGATTCCCTACAGCACGTTTCACCAGATCAAGACGGGTGCGATGGACTTTCTCCAGGCGTATCCGCTGCCGGGCGTCTCGAACACCGCGGCCGGCAACGACGTGGTCGCCGCGTTGCAACACATCCACGGCGCGCGCGCGAAGTACCTCGTGCAAGACGCCGACGCGCAGCTCACCGCGTTCAACAACGTGCTCGCGCTGCTCGGCACGAGCCTCACGGCGATCGGCTCGGTCGCGCTCGTGGTCGCCGGCATCGGCATCATGAACATCATGCTGGTCTCGGTCGTCGAGCGCACGCGCGAGATCGGACTGCGCAAGTCGATCGGCGCGACGCGCGCCGACATCCTCACGCAGTTTCTTTTCGAGGCGATCTTGCTCTCGCTGATCGGCGGCGGCATCGGCATGCTGCTCGGCCTGGGCGTGGTGCTGCTGGCGTACGTGCCGCTCGCCGCGTACGTGGGCCCGGCGCCGATTCCGTACCTGCTAATCGTATCGGTGGCGGTCGGCTTCTCGACGCTCGTCGGTACCGTGTTCGGCACCTATCCGGCCGTGCGCGCGAGCCGCCTCGATCCGATCGTCGCGCTCCGCTCGTGATCGCGCTCTTCATCGAAGCGTTCGGCGTGCTCAACGCCAACCGCACGCGCACCGCGCTCACGATGCTCGGCCTCGTGATCGGCGTGATGGCGGTGATCGCGATCCAGGTCGCCGGCGCCGGCCTCGAGGGCGCGATCGACGGCACCCTCGGCGCGTTCAACGACCGGTCGTTCACGCTGATCCCGAACACGCGGCAAGGCGACTTCACGCGCGCGCGCATCAAATACGAGGACGTGCTGGCGGCGAAACACGCCGTGCCCACCATCGCCGAGGGCATTCCGTTCGGCGCGAACGCACGCGTGGTGCACGTCGGCCACCATCGGGCGCGGCTGCAGATCGGCGGCGAATCCGACGCGCGCTACACTGCGACGCCGCTGCGCTACGGGCGCGCCTTCGACATCGACGAGATCGCCGATGCCGCGCACGTGTGCCTGCTCAGCGACAAGGCGTACACCGCGCTCTTTCCCGACGGCGGCGACCCGACCGGCACGAGCCTGCAACTCGGCGATCACCGCTTCGTGATCGTCGGCGTGCTCGCCAAACCGAACGGCGTGCAGATCGACCTCGCACGCCAAGACATCTCGGTGCCCTACACCACGTTCGGCAGCGACTTCGCGCGCGGCGCGTTCCTCTTCGGCGCGCGCTTCATCGTGAGCGACACGGGCAGCCTCGCCGCGACCGAGTCGGCGACCACCGCCTTCTTCAGCAATCTCAAGGGCGGCCACGTCGAGTACCAGACGATCGACAAGCGCACGATCTCGCAGGGCATCGGCGGCATCATCGGTGCGGTGACGTTCCTCGTTGCGGTGATCGGCGCAATCTCGCTCGTGGTCGCCGGGATCGGCATCCTCAACATCATGCTCGTCTCGGTCGCCGAGCGCACGCGCGAGATCGGGATCCGCAAGGCGATCGGCGCGACGCGCCAACAGGTGCTGCTGCAGTTCTTCATCGAGGCGCTCGTGCTCTCGGCGATCGGGTGCGCGATCGGTCTCGTGCTCGGCGTCGCGATCGGCGCCGCGGTCAACGCCTTTGCGCTGGTGAAGATCTCGGGCGTGGTGCCGGCGATCCCGTGGCTGCGCTCGATCGCGATCGCGGTCGGCTTCGCAACGCTCGTGACGCTCGCGTTCGGCACGTATCCCGCCTGGCGCGCCGCGCGTCTCGACCCGATCGAGGCGCTGCGCTATGAGTGAGCCGCGCGTCGCGATCGACGTGCGCGACGTGGTGAAGACCTACGCGCTCGGCGACGTGGAAGTGCGCGCGCTGCGCGGCGTTTCGTTCACCATCGCTGCGGGCGAGTACGTTGCGATCATGGGCCCCTCGGGCTCGGGCAAGTCGACCCTGATGAATCTGTTGGGCTGTCTCGACCGCCCGACGTCGGGCCGCTACGTGCTCGACGGCACCGACGTCTCGACGCTCGACGACAACGCGCTCGCGGCGATCCGGCTGAAGAAACTCGGCTTCATCTTCCAGGGCTTCAACCTGCTGCCGCGCACGAGCGCGGTGAAGAACGTCGCGCTCCCGCTCTTCTACGCCGGCACCGCAACGCGCGAACGCAACGCGGCGGCGCTGGAACGGCTGCGCGAGGTGGGTCTCGCCGACCGCAGCGATCACAAGCCGAACGAGCTTTCCGGCGGTCAGCAGCAGCGGGTGGCGATCGCGCGCGCCCTGGTCAACGATCCGGCGGTGCTGCTGGCCGACGAGCCGACGGGAAATCTCGATTCCGAAACCAGCGAGGACATCATGCGGGTCTTCAGTGACTTGCACCGCGCCGGACGGACGATCATCATGGTGACCCACGACGAAGATGTCGCCCGGCATGCCAAGCGCGTGATCCGGGTGCGCGACGGGCTGATCGTCGCCGACGAACCGCCCGGCCGCCTCTCGCGCGAGGCAGGGAACGCAACAAGTCTATGATTTCGTTGCTACAACGGACGTAGCACCCCAACCACGAGTAGGAGACCTGGACACATGAAGACCCGTTTCTTCGGAACGGCGGTCGTCGGCCTCATCGGAGCGATCCTCGGAAGTTTTTCGATGATGCTCTTCGCAAGCAGCCATTTCGCCAACCTCGCCGGCCCCGGCAATACGCCGCCGGTCGTGAGCGCCGCGCCGCTCCCGGTATCGGGCGAATCCGATCAGGCGCGCATCGTCAACGCCGTGAAGCGCGTCGAGCCGTCCGTCGTCTCGCTGCTCGTCACCGTGAACGGCACGCGCCTCGTGCCGGCCGATCCGTTCTCGCAGTTCTTTGGCGGCGGTCAAGGGCCGGTCACGCGTCAGCGCTATTCCGAGAGCGCCTCGGGCTCGGGCTTCGTGTACCGCGCCGACGGGTTGATCCTCACCAACGCGCACGTCGTGCCGCCGGGCACCTCGAAGGTCACGGTCGTGTTTGCGAACGGCGACCACATCCCCGGTCACCTCTACTCGTCGAACCCGGGCGCCGATCTCGCGCTCGTGAAGGTCGACGGCTACGCCAAGTTGCCGCCGCCGGTCGAGTTCGGCGATAGCTCGAAACTCAACGCCGGGCAGTGGGCAATCGCCGTCGGCGAGCCGTTCGAACTCAAGCAGTCGGTGTCGGTCGGCGTCGTCTCGGGCTTCAACCGCGACGAACCGATCCAGGACGACAGCGGCAACATGCGCCTCTTCCGCGGCATGCTCCAGACCTCGGCGCCGATCAACCCGGGCAACTCGGGCGGCCCGCTGGTCGACGATCAGGGCCGGCTCATCGGCGTGAACCAGTCGACCGCCTCGACCCAGGCCGGCGCGCAGGGCATCGGCTTCGCGATCCCGGCCAACACGGTTCGGGAGACCGCCCTCGTCCTCGCGCAGAGCCAGGGCAAGACGATCAACGCGACCAGCACCGGAACGGGCGTCGGCTACCTCGGCGTCGGCCTCGGCGCGCTCGACAACAATGTCCGCGCGCAGATCAACTACCCGAGCTCGGCCGGCAACGGCGCGGTGGTCGTGCAGATTCCGCCGAATGGTCCGGCCGCCAAGGCCGACCTCTCGCCGGGCGATGTGATCCAGAAGATCAACGACAAGGACGTGAGCTCACCCGACGACGTGATCAACGTGGTCAAAGCGCTCAAGCCGGGCGCCTCGGTCCGCCTCCAAGTCTGGAGCGCAGGAACCAAGAAGCTCGTCGTCATCACGCTCGGAGAACAGCCCGCCGACGTCTACCTGCAACAGCAGCAGCAATAGACCGGATCCCGATGGGGCGCGCTCGCGCCCTGTTAGGGAAGAAGGAGAGGCGCAGCGCTATCGCTGCGCCTTTTTGTTTACCTCTATCGAGAGCAGCGTCGCCCTCACAGCGACCGCAGCTCCCCCCACCCCCACCCTAACGTGTCATCCCGAGCAGGTTCGCGGAGCGAACCGTCGTCGAGGGACAGCGACCAGCACGCCAAATCCGCGAAGGGCACGCCAACAGCTGTCCCTCGACCGCGGCGACTACGCGCCGCCGCTCGGGATGACAAAAAGCTCCCCGTCCCCAAAAAAAGCTCCTGCCCGCCAAAAATTCGCCTTTCGTGACGGACGGGGTGCAACTTCTGTGCCACAAAATCTGTCACAGTGGGTGGAACAAACCGTCCCGTTCGGCGTATGATAGACGACACGCCGCGACGGAGTCGCAGCGTTACCAAACCTCCTTGAGCCACGGTAAGCGGCAAGGCCCGAATGGGTACATCACCCTGACGGCTGGTCCACGCAGCTCGGAAAGCAGAGACATTATGGCAAAAGTGGTCGGGATCGACCTCGGCACGACGAACTCCGTCGTCGCCGTCATGGAGGGGCAGAGCCCTTCCGTCATCGCCAACGCCGAGGGTAACCGCACGACCCCGTCGGTCGTGGCCTTCACGAAGACGGGCGAACGGCTCGTCGGGCAATTGGCGAAGCGCCAAGCCGTGACCAACGCGGACCGCACGATCGCATCGATCAAGCGGCACATGGGCACGGACTACACCGTCAAGATCGACGGCAAGGATTACACCCCGCAAGAGATCAGCGCGATGGTGCTCCAGAAGCTGGTCAACGACGCGTCGGCGTACCTCGGCGAACGCGTGACCAAAGCGGTCATCACGGTTCCCGCGTATTTCAACGATGCCCAGCGTCAAGCGACGAAGGACGCCGGCAAGATCGCCGGCCTCGACGTGCTGCGCATCATCAACGAGCCGACGGCGGCGGCGCTCGCGTACGGCCTCGACAAGAAGGGCAACGAGACGATCCTCGTGTTCGACCTCGGCGGCGGCACGTTCGACGTGTCGGTGCTCGAAGTCGGCGACGGCGTCTTCGAAGTGAAGTCGACCAACGGCGATACGCACCTCGGCGGCGACGACTACGATCAGCGCATCGTCGACTTCTTGGTCGGCGAATTCCGCAAGGAACAGGGCATCGACCTCAGCGGCGATCGCCAGGCGATGCAGCGGCTCACGGAAGCCGCGGAAAAAGCGAAGATCGAGCTCTCGGGCACGGTCCAGACGAACATCAACCTGCCGTTCATCACGGCGGATCAGAACGGTCCGAAGCACCTCGACGTCACGTTCACGCGCGCCAAGTTCGAGGAGATCACCGCCGATCTGACCGAGCGCTGCGTGGCGCCGGTGAAGAACGCGCTGGCCGATGCCAAGATCGACCTCTCGCAGATCGACGAAGTGATCATGGTCGGCGGTTCGACCCGCATGCCCGTGATCCAGGAACTCGTCAAGAAGCTGACGGGCAAAGAACTCAACCAGTCGGTGAACCCCGACGAAGTCGTCGCCATCGGTGCCGCGATTCAGGCCGGCGTGCTCGCCGGTGAAGTGCGCGACGTCGTGCTGCTCGACGTGACCCCGCTTTCGCTCGGTCTCGAAACGCTCGGCGGCGTCTCGACGAAGCTGATCGAACGCAACACCACGATCCCGACGCGCAAGACGCAGGTCTTCACGACGGCCGAGGACGGTCAGACGTCGGTCGACATCAACATCCTCCAGGGCGAACGCGAGATGGCGGCCGACAACAAGTCGCTCGGGCGCTTCCGTCTCGAAGGCATCCCGGCCGCACCGCGCGGGATTCCGCAGGTCGAGGTCACGTTCAACATCGATGCCAACGGCATCGTGAACGTGTCGGCCAAGGACCTCGGCACGGGCAAGGAACAGACGATCACGATCACCGCATCGACCAATCTCTCCAAAGAGGAAGTCGATCGCATGGTGCGCGACGCCGAGGCGATGGCCGCGGCGGACAAGGCCAAAAAAGAAGAGGCCGAAATCCGCAACAACGCAACCTCGCTGATCTACTCGACCGAGAAATCGCTCAAGGAAGTCGGCGACAAAGCGGACGCGACGATCAAGTCCGAAGTCGAGGCCGCGCTCACCGCGCTCAAGTCGAAGAACGACAACGGCACGTCGGCCGAGATCAAGGCCGCGACCGAGACGCTACAAGCCGCGTCGTACAAGTTGGCGGAAGCCCTCTACAAGACGACCGGTGCATCGGCGGACGGTGCCGCTTCCGCCAACGGCAACGGCGCGAGCAACGGCGTGCACGACGAAGCCGCGCACGCGGAGCCCAGCGAAGACGTCATCGACGCTGAGTTCAAAGAAGCCAAGTGAACGACGACGCGTTCAGCGCGTCGTTCGTTGACGAGCCGCTCGCTAGCGCGAGCGAGCCGTCGGCGAACGGCGCGTCGGCCGATGAATTGGCCGCTGCCAAAGCCAAAGCCGATGAGAACTACAACAAGTTTCTCTACGCGATGGCCGATTTCGAAAACTACAAGAAGCGCGTTGAGCGCCAACTCGCGGAGATCTCCCTCGCCGGCAAAAAGTCGGTGCTCAAGAAGATCTTGCCGGTGCTCGACAACCTCGAGCGCGCGTTGACCTACGACCCCGGCAGCGAAGGCTTGCGCGGCGGCCTGCAGGCGACGCTCCGTGGCTTCGAGTCGGTGCTCGAGAGCGAGGGTGTCAAGGGCGTCTCGCTCAAGGGCGCGCCGTTCGATCCAAAACTCGCGGAAGCGATCGGGACGCAACCGCCGCCGGCCGGCGTGGCCGACGATATCGTCCTCGAAGAAGCCGCGCGTGCCTACGTGATGGGCGACGACGTGCTCCGCGCCGGTCAGGTCATCGTCGCCAAATCGGTGCCAGGATGAAGAGCGCGCCGGGCTCAGCGCTCCGCTGTAAACCGTGAACTACAAGGACTACTACGAGATTCTCGGCGTGCCCAAAACGGCCGCCGAGAAAGACATCAAGTCGGCATATCGCAAGCTCGCGCGCAAGTGGCATCCCGACGCGAATCCCGACAATCAGAAGGCCGCCGAGGAAAAGTTCAAAGATATCCAAGAGGCCTACGAAGTTCTGAGCGATCCGGAGAAGCGTCAGAAGTACAACGTGCTCGGGAGCGATTGGCAACGTGCGGCGAGCGATGCGGCGCAGCAGCGCTCGCGCCAATCCGCGAACGCCGGTCCGAACATGAGCGGCTTCAACGCCAACTTCGGCAACGGCAGCGGCTTCTCGGATTTCTTCGACATGTTCTTCTCCGGCATGCAGCAGCCGGGCCGACCGGGTCAGCGCGGCGCGACCAACGCCAGCGCCGGCGCCGCGCCGCAACGCGGCGAGGATCTGGAGACGACGCTCGATCTCACCCTCGCCGAATCGTATGCCGGCGGCACGAAGAACGTCGCGCTGCAGGTCGACGATCTGTGCGGACAGTGCGGCGGCGCCGGAACCGAGCGCAGCCGCGTGTGCCGCAATTGCGGCGGCGTCGGTCGCGTGATGGAGACGAAGCGCTTCGACGTGACGATTCCCAAGGGCGTGCGCGAAGGCCAACGCATTCGGTTGGCCGGACAGGGCGCCGCCGGTCCGCGGGGCGGCCCGCGCGGCGACCTCTATCTCATCGCGCACTTTCCCGAGGACGGCACGTGGGAGCGCAAGGGCGACGATCTCTACATCGATCTGCCGGTGAGCATGTACGAGCTCGTGCTCGGCGGCGACGTGCGCGTGCCAACGATGAACGGCGACGTCACCATGACCGTGCCGGCCGGCACGCAGAGCAACAAGCTGCTGCGGCTCTCGGGCAAAGGCATGCCGAAACTCAAAGCGGGCGGCTTCGGCGATGAGTACGTGCGGCTCATCGGCCAACTGCCGACGAACCTCAGCGAGAAAGAGACGAAGCTCTTCCGTGAACTCGCGAGTTTGCGGAACGGCAAGAAATAACCAACAGCGCGAGGATCACGCCGGCGGCCAGGAGCGACACGCCACCGCCGAGCGCGAGAATCCACGGCCGGTAGGTGAACGCGACCTCGTGCGTTCCGGCCGGCACCGCGACGCCGCGTAACGTATAATCGGTCAGGCGGAGCGGTACGCGCACACCGTCGACCGCCGCGTGCCACATGCCGCTGTAGGTGTCGCTCGTGACGAGGAAACACGCCGTGCGACACGTCACGCGAACGCGCATGTCGTCGGCATCGAGCGCGACGATCGTCGCGCCATCCGAAGGATCGTCGGGCGTGTCGAGCGGATCGCCGCTTTGCGCGAGCGCGATCGCGTGCGTGTCGAGCGCGCCGCTGCGAATCGCCTGCAGCGCGGCGTCGGGCGGCATCACGACGACGCGATGCACGATCCGCGCCCGCGCCTCGGCGCGCGTGTTCTCGATGATCGGCCCGAGCGCTCCGTCGGCCAGGAGCCGCCACCCCGGGTGTGCCGCGAGCAATGGTGCGACCTGCGCGCGCGAGACGAGCACCACGTAGCGAATCGCGGCGAGATCCAGACTGCGATCGGTGCCATCGGCAAGCAGCGACGGTGCCATCGTTCCCTGCGGAAGCAGTTGCAAGAAGATGCCCGGTGCGGTGAGCAGCAGCGACACCGCCCCGCCGGCCGACGGCACGCCCCACACGAGCGAGAGATTGGGCGGGATGCCGACGCCGAGCGTCTCCGAGCCGGCGACCGAAAAGACGCGCTGATGCGATGCGTCGAGCACCGTGCGCAGTGCTTCCACGCCCGCCGGCGGCCGCAGCTGCTCCGGCGTCACCGGCGTGCGCCAGTACTGAAACCACGCGAAGCTCGCCAGGTCGAGCACGGTAGCGGTCACGACGGCGGCCGCCGCGAGCCGCGACGACGGCTGAACGCGCATCGCGACGAGCACCACGACGCCGAGGGCAAACACCACGATGGGGACGAACAGCGCCGCGTTGCGCACGACGTCGTTCGCCGCGCCGCTTCGCGCGCCGCAGCACAGCGCTTCGGCCAACGTCGCCGCAAAGGCCAGCGCGGAAAGCGCGAGCGCAGCGCCGAGCGCGCGCCACGACACCGCGCCGCGGGCGAGTTCGGCGGCGCCGATGCCGCCGAGCACCGCCGTGAGCAGGGTGAACTCGAGCATGTTTCGGCCCTGCGCGCGGAAGAGGTCGAACAACGGCAGACGAAACGTGATCGCATCGACGTGCAAACCGTCGCCCGTGCTCAACAACAGCGCGATCGCTGCGGCGATCGCCAAGAACCACACCGTGCGATCGCGACGGCGAACGATCAGCGCGACGAGCGCGAGCATCAGCGTAATGACGCCCACGTATCCGGAGAACTCGGCGTCGGACCCGAGCGGCGTCGCGCTGAACGCATACGGTGCTTGGTGCGACTCGCCCGGAACGTACGGAAAGAACAGGCGCAGCGGCAACTGCCACGGCGGAATCGAGAAGCCGAGAAAATAGTCGAGCGACGCCTGCGCGCGGAAACTCGAGAGCGTGAGCAACGCGCCGGGCGCGAGCGCGACGCCGGCGAGCGCGATGCCCAGGCACAGCGTTGCGAGGGCGCGCATCAGAGAGCGCATGCCGCCGCTCGTGCCGATTCCGGCGGTGAGCGCATACGCCGCGGTCAACAGCAGCGTGTACGCGAGCACTTGCGGCTGACCGGCAAGCGCGCACAATCCGATCGCGAGCGCGCCGAGCGCGACCGGTGCCGGGCCGCCGTCGCGCCGCAACACCACGAACGCCCAGAGCACCCACGGCGTCCACGCCGCGGGGTGCACGATGTCGTAATGCCCGAGGTGGCCGATCATGAAGCCGCCGAGACCGTAGGCCAATCCCGCGACGATGCCGCCGATCGCCGAATCGGCGAGCACGTCGGCAAGCGCGAACGCACCGGTCGCGCCGATGGCGTACGCGGCGATCATATACACGTTGAACGAGTGCGGCAGAAACCGCAGCGCCGCCACCGGATCCCAATATCCGTTGAAGTTCGAACTCCACGGATAGCCCAGCATGATGCCGGGTTCCCACCAGCCGTGCGGGGTGAGGTAGAACGGAAGCGCGATGGCTGACCCGTCACCCGCGACGGTGAGGTACGCTCCACCGGCAAGCACCGGCGCGAAGAAGACGGCGAAGAACGCCGCGAACGCCAGCGCCACCCGCCCATAGCGTACGGCCATGCGGCCGCATACCGGCGGGTGCGCGTTCTTCCCTGCGGTCGGGCTGGGGATGCTGCGAGGAACCGAGAACGGTCGATTCGATGGGTTGGAGAACGCAATGCTAGGTGGCGGTCCGTCGCACATGATGTGGTCGTCGATGTACAACTCCGAGAAGCCGAAGATCAAGCGGAAGGCGGAATGGGGTCGCGTCGGCGCGTTCTTCCGGCCGTATTGGAAACAGGTGAGCTTGGTGCTCGCTTGCATCCTCGTGGGCTCGCTGCTCGGACTGCTGCCGCCGCTCTTCACCAAGTGGATCATCGACGACGCGATCCCGCAGCACTCCGAGCGCGGCATGGTGCTCAACGTGGTCGGCATGGTGCTCTCCGCGCTCGGCGCGGGCTTGTTCAGCGTCTACCAGGGGTACTACAACTCGATCGTCGGCGAAGGCATCATGCGCGACATCCGCACGCGCTTGGTGAGCCATCTTCACGCGATGCCGCTTTCGTTCTTCAGCAGCACGAAAACGGGCGAGATCATGAACCGCGTCTCCTCCGACGTCGACAACATCGACAACGTCGTGACGGGCACGCTCGCCTCGATCGTGACCAACATCGCGACGATGGTCACTACCGTCATCACGATCTTCGTGCTCGACTGGCGCCTCGCGCTCGTGTCGCTCGCGGTGATCCCGCTCATGATTCTGCCGCTCAACCCGGTCGGGAAGCGGATGTACGACATCCGCAAGCAGACCCGCGTGCGGCGCGACGAGATCGAATCGATCACGCAGGAGACGCTCTCGATCTCCGGGATCACGCTCATCAAATCGTTCGTGCGCGAATCGTTCGAACGCAACCGCTTCCTGCGCGTCGCCAACGAACTGATGAAACTCGAAGTGCGGCTCGCCATGGTCGGCCGCTGGTTCATGGCCGCGGTCTCCGCGATGGTCATCATCGGTCCGGCGCTCGTGTGGCTCGCCGGCGGCTGGCTCGCCATCAAAGGCGGCCTCACGATCGGCACGATCGTCGCGTTCGTCGGCTACCTCGGCCGGCTCTACACGCCCGCCTCGAATCTCGCCGGCGTGCAAGTGCAGGTCGTCTCCGCGCTCGCGGTCTTCGAGCGCATCTTCGACTACCTCGACATGAAGCCCGAGGGCGACGAAAAGCCCGACGCCGTCGTGCTCTCGTCGGTGCGCGGCGAGGTCGCCTTCGACGACGTCCACTTCGACTACACCGCCGATCGCACCGCGCTCGACGGCGTGAGCTTCCACATCGAACCCGGACAGATGGCCGCGTTCGTCGGCCCCTCCGGAGCGGGCAAGACGACGATCACGCAGCTGGTACCGCGCTTCTACGATCCGCAGAGCGGCAGCGTGCGCATCGACGGTATCGACGTGCGCGACGTGACGCTCGCGTCGCTGCGCGAGAACATCGGCATCGTCACGCAAGAGACGTACCTCTTCCACGACACGATCGCCGCCAACATGCGCTATGCGCGCAGCGACGCGAGCGACGAGCAGATGATCGCGGCCGCGAAGGCAGCCAATATCCACGATTTCATCGCGAGCTTGCCGCAGGGCTACGACACGGTCGTCGGCGAGCGCGGCCACAAACTCTCGGGCGGCGAGCGTCAGCGGCTCGCGATCGCTCGCGTGTTGCTCAAGAATCCGTGCATTTTGATTCTCGATGAGGCGACAAGCGCGCTCGACTCCAACAACGAGGCGCTCATCCAAGCAGCGCTCGTGCCGTTGATGACCGGGCGCACCAGCCTCGTCATCGCACACCGTCTCTCGACGATCCTCAATGCCGACGTGATTTTCGTGGTGGAGCACGGGAAAATCGTCGAGTCGGGCACGCACGCGCAGTTGCTCGCGCGCGATGGCGCCTATGCGCAACTCTACTGGAAGCAATTCCGCGATCGGGCCGGTGAAACGGCGATCGCGTGAGCGCTATCACGCTGCCCGTTCCCTAAGGGTACCTAGGAGGACAAGCTAAGCTTCCTGGCACTCTTAGTCGAAGAGTGACATAGGGGTGCGGACAGTAGTGCGCGGTTTCGTACGCGACATGCATGTCCAGGGGGGCGCATGCAACGATCCGACGGCGGACTGAAGCGCGAATTTTTCTGGACCGCGATCGGCATCGCTTCGTTCGGCGCGCTCTGCACGTTCTTCCGTCTCGTCCCGTTGCCGAACGCCTATCTCTTCATCCCGGCGATGATGCTCGCGACGACGCTCTGCGAGGTCGCGATCGGCATCCTTGCGACCGTCCTGCTCGACCGGACGCGGTCGCGCGCGTATTTCCCCCTCGCCGTTACGGCGTTCGGTTGCGCCCTGATCAATCTCGCGACGTTCATCGCGGTGCCGCTGCCGGGCGCCGGTGCACCGCTCATCGCCGTCTACGAGCACGCCGCGCCGTGGCTGCACTCGCTCTTTTGCGTCGCGTTCGCAAGCGGATCCGTGTGGTACGCGGTCGATCGCGCCCGGCGCGTTTCGCTCACGGCGGCGACGACGCGCCGGCTGCTGCTGGTCGGGCTTCCGGCTGCGGTCGTCCTCGTGCTCCTCGCCACCCTCGCACTCGTTCGCGCGGTGCCCCGCCTGCCGGCGCTCTTCCACATCGAAGACGTCAGCTCGTATCGCATTACCGACGTGGGCTATTCGGATCTGCTCTTCCTCACCGTGGCTTTGATCGTCCTCGCCACGCTGCTGCGGACGAACCTCGAGCGGGTCGATTCCGCGATGATCCTG
>Ga0116228_10001922_pt1 | contig 17634 bp, 16 predicted proteins | sample S1TSphfallax_2_FD_89694 | JGI IMG/M metagenome (GOLD analysis project Ga0116228, IMG submission 89694) | Host-associated microbial communities from peat moss isolated from Minnesota, USA - S1T2_Fc - Sphagnum fallax MG | ecosystem: Host-associated > Plants > Peat moss > Unclassified | place... | reverse complement strand
CAGGTGCACGGACCATCCCACCCATGGTTGTGGTTGGTCATCAGGTGCACGGACCATCCCATCCCACCCATTGTTGTGGTTGGTCATCGGTACGTACCCTCCCTTATTTGTATAGGGGAGGAGAGACTATGGACCCATTGTGGTTTTCATTTGGTCCCACATTTTGGAGGAAAGTTCACTAGGTGTTTAGTGTTTACCTACTCTAAACTGAACTGTAGGAGTTCATTTTTTTGGGGGAACTTCTTCATGGAACAAATTTCCTATTAAGTATTATCATACAAATAATTCATTTTCCAAACCCATTGTAGCTTGAGCCACTTGGTTGTTTTTCACCTTCGGTTGTGTATCCCTTGTGAGATTTGTCTTACTTGCTTTAGACATTTTGACATGTTTTCCAATTGAGGTCCCAGCATTGATCCTGAATGTGTTGATTGGCATCAATTTTTAAAACCCTAGTTTATTTTATTCTATATAAATTATCTGCAATCCATTTCATCCTTTGTATACAGCTCAAACTTTCAAATGAGTAAGGGAATTTATTTTAAAAGATTTAAAAATCCTAATTTTTCAGATTTTACTTATACAAATGGATGTGGGTTTTGTGTTGTTGCTACAGGACATGGAACTGCGGTATCGTTTCATTTACAATGCATTTCCATCACTGACCGAGGAGGTATGCCACTGGCCCACAAGTCAGTCTACCGCAAAGAATTAGCCTATAACAACGAATTAGGGGATTTTTAAAAAATTTATAAACTTGGATGGTTTGGTCGGGTTGAGATTTTTCATATAAGTTGCGCTGGCTAAATCACCATTACATAAGTTTGTTGGGCTTTGAAAGATTGTCTTGCGATTTTGTGTGGCTAGTTCTTCCCAACTTGTTTTTGGAGGACAGATGAGAAAATTTGTGTGTAAAATTGGGATAGTTGAACGGTTGCAGGAAATTATTGGGAAGACAGATATGGAGATCTACAAAGGGAAAGGAGTTTCTGAGTTAACAGAATTCAAATACGAGGTATTGCGCAAAGGGTGCCCAGAGAAACGTGAAATCGAATTTGATACCGATCTTTTTGGCACCAGGACTTTCTTAATTGCTGTGGAGCCGGTGTGTAACCTGTCGGGAGATGCCATTGGCATCAATTTCTGGGCGATGGATGTTACTGAACAGGTTCTCATTTTGAACTCATGATCATCCAATGCTGAGGCCTAGAGGTTTTCAGTTTTCATTCTCTTGCGGTGAAATTTGAAGTGTAGGGTAACACCCCAGAGTGCGGGTGATGGCATTAGGACTGACTGACTAGGCAGTAGCTGAGTCCAACCCTGAATTCAGTCGCCCACCAATGGGTTTTAGCATTCATAAGAAGCGCATGGGGAGTGTTATCATGGACCTCAACATACATAAATCATAAGGTGTAGGAGGAGAGAGAGAGAGAGAGAGAGAGAGAGAGTCCTTACAGCTACTCTTCAAGAGAGGAAGGGACCTTGTGCCTAGAAGTAGGTGTAAGATCCCTCCTCTTCTCTACCGAGGATATTATATTCACGGATATAAGGTGCTCTTCAAAGATGCTAAGAAATTTTGCCCCAATGCTTTCTTTTACTTGTGTCAGGGAACAGGCCTTGGACTTTGGAAACAATAATAAGAAGAGTTCAAATTTTGTTCTTATTAATAGAGTTATCCATAAAGTCAGGCAATTAGGCAGCGAGAATGGCCAGTTTCAGGGGATAGGGGGTGAAACAGAGGGTGAGTTTCTGAATAACTTTATTGTTTCAACACACTTTGCTTGCAGGCAGAGAAGAGGGACAGGATGGCAAGTTTGAGAGAGCAAGTGGCAGTGCAGAAAGCAATGGAAACCGAACTCAATAAGACCATCCACATTACAGGCACACACAACAAAACCTTATTCTTATTCTTGTTGAGATTATATTCCTCTTATTAAGTCCTAACTTTTAAAAAATCCAAAAGTTCAACTGACACTACAGTTGTTACCTTGAAAGTGTTATAATTGGGATTTTTTTAATTTTTTTTCAAGATTTGTTTTTGGCTGAGAAGATTTTATTTTATTTTTTGTTAATATGAAATTTGCTAGCTTCTAAATTGCAGAGGAGACAATGCAAGCAAAGGAAATGTTGGTGACGATGTCGCATGAGATTCGATCACCTCTCTCAGGGGTAGTCAGCATGGCAGAAGTTCTGGCTACCACGGATCTTGATACCGAGCAAAGGCAGCTAGTGGATGTGATGGTATCATCAGGTGACTTAGTCTTGCAGCTTATCAACAACATTCTTGACCTCTCGAAAGTCCAATCAGGTGAATATTATATATCTCCTTCTTCCTCTTCAACCCTCTATCCAATCTCTGAGAATTTGTGTTGTCTATGGTTTTTGGATATCAATTGATGGGTGTGGTGGTGCTGGTGGTCACTGCCATTACTCGATGAGCTCACTTTGTTCTTGTACTGATGTTAGTTTCAATAGGTCAACAACAATGGGTCTTTCTTTCTTTGATCCTGCTGTGTTTTGAAGACTCAGGGATGATGATGATGATGATGATGATTGATGATCCTGCTGCTGCAGGAGCCATGAAGTTTGAGGCCAAGAAGTTCCAGCTAAGGGAGGTGGTGAAGCATGTGCTTCAAATGGCACATGCATCAATTAAAAACAAAAGCCTTGTGCTTGAAGCTGACATTCATCCCAATGTGCCCCTTGAGGTGTGACTCTCTTCATGTTAGTATACTTGACATGAATCCAGAAGAAAACCCTTGAACTATGTTTGAGTTCGGTATTTGCAATCAGATCTCTAGTACCTTCGATTTTATCTTATTGGTCCTAGTCCACTCTCCTAAAGATTACCATTTGGATGTTTTGGCAGTTGATTGGAGATGTGCTGCGGATCCACCAAGTGTTCATCAATTTAGTCAGGTACACACAAACTTTGTCCTATGTCACTTGATGTGTTTTTTGTTCACAATTGTTTGTTTCTCTTCTTCTTCTTTGCTTTGTGAAACTTGAAGTTCATGCAGCTCTGTGTTATGTTGCCAAGCACAAAGTGAGCTCCTAATGAGTACTCAATAGTGGGCATGTAGGGTTTAGGGTAATAACCCTAAACCCATTATTCCCAAAACCCATGTGTGTTGAGAGAGAAACACACCGGTAGTCAAAAAAAGTTTGTCATTGTAATAGTTGCAAAATTGTAAGTAGAGTGGAAAAAGATAAGTGTATAACTGTCAGGCTCAAGCTTTGAATTTCCTTTGGGGTTTGGATTCAACAGTAATGCCATCAAATTCACTCACAATGGTGGAGTGACAATAGCAATTCAAGTGGTGTCTCCTGATCCTCCTGATTTGGCCATGGAAAAGTCAGAAGAGGAGAAGCTGCCATCCCTTCTTCCTTGGTCAGGAAGCTTAACATTGGATGCCGGTTCACACAAGACACAGATTCCAGTCCAACCAAATCTGCTATCTGGGCAGAAGTCCCCGAATGAGTTATCAAATCCCACTACCACTGCTGAGGAGGTAGAAACCATTTGGCTCCAATGTGATATACATGATACTGGTATTGGTATCCCAGGTGTGTATTCTTGTCTAATGTGTTTCAATTGGGAAGAATGACACCTCTCAGAATGTAACTAGAATCAGGTTTGTGGACTGATTGAATTTGGCTTAATTCTTGCTGAGAGCAAAGAAAGTAATTGGATCATATCTTGTTGAAAATGTGCACACAGATGAGGCACTTCCAACTTTGTTTGACAAATATACACAATTTAATGCACACCAGAATTATGGTGGCACTGGCCTGGGCCTAGCTATTTGCAAAAATCTGGTAAGTTCTACAATATACTCATTCTTCTGTTATTCATGTCTAAAACTGTGGAGAATTCAGTTTTGTGAGCACAGAGATTGTGAACCAATTTCTGACGCCAAGATTTGGATTACCCATTGTAGGTTGAGTTGATGGGTGGAGCTTTGAATGTCACAAGCAAAGAGAATGTGGGCTCAACATTCTCCTTCAAACTACCTCTGCAAGTCACTAAAGAGAAGGTTAGTGACATTAAGAACAGGGCCTATGAACGTCTCATATCTTCAAAGCAAATTGGGTACTTGCAAGTCTTGTCAAAAACAGGTCACAGAGATAATGTGTCTGAAACAAATGCTTTAGCACAAGTTATGGATTTCAGTAGTGCCACCAGTTTACATGAACCCAATTTTTCCATGCCTAGAATTCAGACTCTGAGACCACTTCATCCATTGTATCTGTCAAAGGACTTGGCAAGACAGCAGGCTTCTAAAAATGGAGTCTCAGTGCCAGTGGGAGAGACAAGGGCAAAAATTTCAACAGACAGCAGCAGTGCTGCCCCACAAAGTTCAGGACCCCACAGAGCTTTAAGAGTTTTGCTTGCAGAAGACAATAAGGTGAACATCATGGTGGCACAGTCAATGCTGAAACGGTTAGGCCATACTCTTGAAGCTGTTGGAAATGGGGCAGACGTAATTCAAGCACTTCAACGGAGCTCATATGATCTTATACTCATGGTCAGATTGGTTCATTGGTGCTCTTCTTCTTAATTCTTAGAGGATATGATGTTTAGTGCCAAATGCAATTGGTTGATTATCTTGCATTCATGTTCAGAAATTCCTCAAAACTGATGGTTGTACAATTCTGATGTGCTGTGCAGGATATACATATGCCAATTATGAATGGACTTGAGGCTACCAAAAGGATACGACAATTTGAAAAAACGGGTTCATGGACTTCCCCTGACTCCCTTGAACTTTCGCCAGAGTTCTGTATCTCAGATGCACTGCCAGCTAGAATCCCCATTATTGCAGTAAGTCCTTCCTTCTCCCTGGAAACCCATTTTTAAAACCTGCCTATTTTTAGTAGCAGAATGTCCACAGCATCAGATATCACATTTATGAGCTGAGATGCTGTTGTAGGATTTAGAGCTTAGGGCTTAGGGTTTAGGGTTTCCAATCCAAACAAGCTCTAAATTGGGAAAGGTTTTGACTTTCCCTATACTGTTGATGGAAACAGATGACAGCCAATGCCCTTCACTACAATGTGGAGGAGTGCTTTCGACATGGAATGGACTCTTTCATTGCAAAGCCTGTGACATTTACAAAACTGGAACAAGTGCTGAAGCAGTTGTTTCCATAGTGGAAAATCAGTTCCTTGCAGCCAAGTGTGCAGCCAAGTAAGGACACTCACTCAATGTACCTAATGCCTGGCTGTGGATTTGGAGTATCACCAACATCATGGGAGTACACTGACATATGGAGCAAATGCAGGAAAAGATATAAATTAATCTCTGCTTCCCTTCCTCTTCACAAAACCCAAAACACCTGTTTGCTCACAAATCAGAAGTGAGAAGTGAGCCAGCTTCTTTCTATGGTTTGTCCCCAAGGATTCTCACTATAGATCTGCTGGATGTATTCCAAGTCTATTGAATTGGGCTCATGCAGGAAACAACCCCTTTGTAATTTCGTTCTGAAACTGACCATTTTTCTATCCCTGGTGGAGATGTTGGTGGTGACTAGGCTCTCTCACCTCTTATTCTGAGAGCAAGTCGCAAAGGACTTAGTCTAACAATTATTGGTGCCCATTACTACATCACAAGATTAAATGAGGGAACCGACAACAGTGACCATAATCTGTTGGGTTGCCATTTCAAGTGGTGTTTTTTCCAAGAGAGCGACTTGACCCACCTACCAAGTAAGGGTGGCTGAAGTGTCTCTTCTCTAATAGGACCATACCCTTCCTCTTTCTGAGCTCTACTTTGTCTCTTTTTCAAAGAGAAAGGAGGATGCTATCTGACTGCACCCCTTAGAACCATTTTGCCTAATTTTTGTGGCATACTGTCTCTTTGTTAATCTGAAGGGTCCCACTTGCTAACAGCACTAACAAAGGACCTGCTCTTCTTCTAGGACACTATTGAAGACTGCTAAAACCCTAAACCCAAAAACCCAAAAACCATAGAATTTTAACCCTAAAACCTAAATCATAGGGCTTTAAAAGCCCTTTCAACTCTAGGACTCTTTTAAGTGCTGCTCTCTTTTTTCTGAAGGAGTCTTATTTTTTATATATAGAAAGGAGGACACTTAGTGACAAGGGCATGGTTGCTTGTTGTTTTCCTTGGGACCTGAAACCCCACAGCAGATCCCACAGGTTCTAACAACTCATTTTACCTGCTGGCTGGCCATTGTGTGATCCTTTTACCATTTGTTTGGATTTTGTGAAGCAGCACCGTTTCTGTGAGGAAATCGAATGTGGACATGGATAGGAAATTCCTGCCACTCATGTACACTATGTATTGGATTATATAAAGTGGATTTTGAACATCGATGCCCTTCATGGGACTTTGGTACTACTTGTGCACTGAATCGGCACCAACCTTTTGAATATTGACACCCTTATTATCAGGCAATGCAATTGAATTACTGCACACGATATCAATGTCATTGCTTATCTATTGACATGACTTTTGGTGCCTCAATTCATTGTTCTTATCTCTAAATGTTATTGTTGGCATATTTTGGATATTTTCCATTTTGTAGAAAGCATCCTCTTGTTTAATTTCATGTCTTAATAATATCTTTGCAATTTACAAATTTGACAAACCCACTTGATTTGCCCTCACTTTACTGTTTCATTTGTATACAAATGTTTGATAGTAGGTAGATATTAGTACACACCTAAATGATTATATCTTATATATGAATTCAAATTAAAATTTTCTCTCCAAATTTTTTTCCCTTTCAACTTTGTGCCTCTTTTTTATTACACCTTCATAACTTGGGTTTCAATGTTTCAATTGATTTTATTTTTATTTTTTTCTCATTCTTGTTAGTGTCTTCTTGAAGCTTTTTTATTTGTTTTTCTTTAAGCTTTTGTTATTTCATATTGTACCTTTTCAATGTTGGAGTTTTTCTTGTGTTGTTAAAGTCTGCTCTTTTAAGCTCTTATATAATTTTTTAGCTTTGATTTTTCAACTCATGTTGGAGTTTTTTCTAAGTTCAAATGATAAATAATGTTGTTGCCCCTCATTTTTTGAAGTGACAAATTTTGCTTTTTGAGTTCTGATGTAACTTTTAAAATTTGATTTTTCACCATTTACAATATGAAATCCAACATTATTGTCAAGCCCCACATTTTTTAGGGGAATTTTTTTTCTTTCTTGAGTTCTAATGTAATTTTTAGGTCTGGATTTTCACCACATACAAAAATAGGTAGCTAATTGTTATTTCACATTTTTTGAAATGACAAGTTTTGCTCCTTTGAGTTTTAATGTAACTTTTGAGTCTTATTTTTCATCATGTACAAAGGTATGCAACCCAACATTACTATTGTCCTACATTTTATAAGATGACAAGTTTTGCTCCCTTGAGTTTTGATGTAATTTTTAGGTCTAATTTTTCACCATGCACAAATGTCTATAACCTAACATTGTTGATATTATCAATATGGGTGTTGAATGCATGTGTTGACATTAGGAAATAGTTGAAGCCATGTATGCTTGTGAATAAAACATTGACAATAGATAGGATTCATATGTTTTTATTGGAAATAGTTTGGTTGACATGTATGCAAAATGTGGCAACTAAAAAATGTGATAGAGTGATTACCCATTATTTTTAGTTCAACAAATTCTTACAAAATAAACAAGTATAATGTAATGACCATTGTTGAACATATTCCATTGGTCCCTAGGTGGAGACCATTTTAAACCACACAAAATCCAATAAATTGGCACCTAGAACTCACCCATAACACCACCATCTTGAACAACACAACATGGAAAATTTTCATTTGAAACCCACACAAAGTGAAAAATCATCACAAAAAACCCACTAATAAAACCACTCATGAAATGATCTAAACCCCACTCATAACCCCACCAATAAACCATTGAAACTCATCCATAACACCACTAAAAAAACCACCAAGGAAACCACCTAAACCCCACCCATAACACCACCAATAAATCAACTAACGAAACCCCTAGAACCCACCCATAGCCCACCCACAAAACCACTTGTAACCCCACTCATATTGCACCCATAACATCACCCTTTAAACCACTAAATAAACAACCAAGAACATCACTAGTAACTAATTACAATTTACCCACACATGAATCACTAATAATTGACCCACAAAACACTCTCACCAACTCATTAAAAAACCATTAAGATTTATCTTCCCCACCCCTCGATTGCCCTTTGCAAAAGAAAAAATCAATCCACTTGTTAAACTATTAAGTGACCACCAAAACCATCATGAGTGGAACATGAGTGGTTTCCTTTGCTATGCAAGATCAACCACCAAATGAAACCTCCAAGGAGACCAAAAACACACTATGGTGGTTTTGTTGCACAACATACACACATCACCCGTCACAACATTACATATGAACAATCAAACACAAAAATGCAACCAAAATAATGATAAAAAGTTGAATATTCTTACATTGTATAGGTAATCCATCATGGGTTTTCTTGTTAATGAATACCATGCATCCCTCTTCATTATCAAAGCCTTCTTCTATTAAATATCATGAATGATGTCCTTAAATTGTTCTAAGGGGGTTGTCCAAACAATTTGTATACAATATAACATATGAACATCATTCCCTTTCATATGGTCATATTCATAGACTTGAGACACCAATTGAATGCATCAATCACCCAAATAAAAGCAAACATCTATGATGAAAAATTTACAAACTTGACATATTTTAGTTTGTTGTGGCAATAAGGAGTTGCATAACATTGCAATCTAACATGATGTGCAATTGCATATCCTCACAATGCACTTTCTCAATGAATGGGTACAAGGCTTTGAATTTGTAATTACCACCCCAAACAAAAGATATTTTGTTTGAAAATCTCTTCAAGTTTGGGTTTGCATCCAAGGAGCCCCCAAACTTTTGATTCTTAGCTTTATAATCTTCATCCTAGCCTTGCACAATCTTCAAGGTGACATACATTTCCTCCCTAAAATTGTTTGTTCAGGAAATGTAAAAAATACTTTACCACCCTTCTTATAACCACACTAACAACTTGTTTCCATTTTCCAAATGTCAACTAAATAATGCAAGTCACACAATTGGCAGGAACATCAAATATATCATAGAAAGGAATACAAAACCTAGCCTTGTTTGGAGGTTTGACTTTTAACATCTATATTTATGACATGTTTGTCACTTTGTGCTTAGTTTACAACAACATAATCCTCCTATCAAAAGGCAATTGATCATTAGATCTTCAAATAACATTGTTGAAGTTGCAATATCATGATGTGACGTTTGTACATAATTCAAGACACATAAAGTTGTTATTTGAAACAAGAACAAAATATAGATGAATGCTTCATGCAAAGGAGTGCATGCACAAATAGGTGGACAAACTTGGGTGTCACGGAAGCCAATTTTGCCTTGTGGTTACCATTGCAATGTCCATGTTACTTTATAGATCTTGAAATTTATTAAAATGGATTTGGTTAAAAGATTTTAACTTGAATATCTACATGATGCACAAAATCATTTTACAATTTTTTTTAAATTATAAAAGCCATAGACTTTTGAACTCAAAATTCATGGATTGTACCTTTGACTACCATTTCTTTATGGATTATGGTACAGTCCATTGATTGATGGGATGTGTGTTAGGGACTTTAAATTAATAAGATATCATAATAAGGAAGCTAAGGGTCCAATAAAATAATTAATTGAAATCTAGGATTATACTATGGACTTTTGAATGGGCTAATTAGAAACATTTTTTAATAAATCCATATCATATTGGAGGAAAAGTTCTTTTATGATTTTTGGCCTACATGTTTATAAAAAAAAAACTTTAGATGAAACATTAATGACATGGAAAAAATAAGGAAGAAATCAATGTAAACTAATTATGATTTCCAAATTTTTGAGTAAATAGGGACTTTGGATCTATGCCAAATTGGTCCACCCATTTATGCACCTACCCAAAGATAATCAAACCTTAAACCTAATGGGAGTTTTCAAACCTTTTAAAACCAGCATAATTGGTGGCATTTTGTTTGTACATTGTTCAATTTTTTAATTCATATACCTAGAACCATATCTAGCATTGATGAGTTTGTCTTTAAACATGTAATCATTCTTTTTCCCATGTATTTACAAGAATTATGTGAAAGCAAAACTTATCTTCACAATTAATGAATAGTTGTGATAACATAAGTCTAAAGAGTTTCCTTGCATTATATTTACATTGAAAAAATCTACTTGAATAGTCTTCAATATAAGAGAGATATTTAATCTCATTTACAACAATCTCTATGTCAATATTTATGCATTGTTGAGGGTCTTGTGTTTCAAAATTTATTTGTTATCAATTTGGTCTCACATAACACATGAAAAGACTATCATCAACAACAATATCCTCAAAATATGGCTCATGGGGAGGGGATGGAATATAATATGAAGTAATGTTGTCAATGGTCTTGGAAAGCACATGAAAAGACTATCATTGACAAAAATTTCTTCAAAAAGATTCTATTGGGGTTCAAAAGATGTTTTTTTTAAACTCCATTTTTAGAAAGTACATGAAGATATTCTTGTCAATGATAATTTTTTCAAAAAGGTTCTACTCATGTTCAAAAGGATTTAAAAAAAATTACCATCGTCAATGGCCATGAAAACCATTGTTGAAACAAGAAGAAAGAAAAAATATACATATAATAATGATAATAAAATGTAATCATTAGGCATAGGAAGAAATCTTGTTATTTTCCACCCCCACACATTGTGATTATTGTTCAATTATATAACATTTCAACCACATTTGGCCATTTAAGTTTGCAAGTGGCTTGTTGCATTAGTTGATGGTCAATATTGTTCATAGTTGTAATATTCATTACGTTATTCATTTGTGAATATAATTTGAATTCTGTTTATTTTTTAGTAATTTCAAATGATTAATGTGGAAACTGAGATAAGCTTTAACTTTATTTACATAATGCATTATAATGGGTTAATGATTTTTTTGGCATTTTTTCAATTGTCAATTTGGTACATGAGTTGAATCATTCATTTTTAACATGTTGAACCATTTTTCATGGGTTGCGTTTTTCACTTACCATAATTTATTAAAACACATGCAACAACTTAAAACCTCACATTTATGTTATAATGAATTAATGATTTTTTTCACATCTTTTCAATTTTCAACATATGTATATGAATTGAACCATTAACTTTTAATATTTTAAAATTATTATTCATAGGTTGCATCTTACATTTATTAAAATATATTGAAACACATGCAACATATTGTTTTGTAATTATACTTGAATGATTTAATGAGTTTTTTCATGTCTCTTGAACTATTAACATCTATACATGAGTTGAATCATACACTTTGAACCTATTGAACCTATTATTCAAATGTTGCATATTGCACTTATCAATATATATTGAAACACATACAACAATTTAATGCTTCACATTTATATTTGAATAAGCTAATGAATGTTTTTCACATATTTTGAACTATCAACATTTGCACATGAATTGAATCATTCATTTTGTATGTGTTAAATCTAAAATTCATGAATTGAATTTTGCATTCATCACAATGTTTTTGAAATGAGTGTCTTAAAGCTTGATAAGTTTCACATTTCTATTTGAATAGGTTAGTGATTAGGTCAAAATATTCATGCATGCAAAGTCTAAATTGCATATAGATCTCTAAATTATAATTTTATTATTATTATTATTATATATATATATATATATTTTATTATTTTTTTGGTATGTTTTAATTATCAAGATTTTTCTTGTTATTATTATTTTGTTTAGGGTAATTTATTGTTTCAATGCCATGGTAGTTTAGGGAGTTTTTGGCCTAATTCAAGCCTTGGCTTCGGTTTTGAAAACAATTGCAATCATTTTAATGTGTTTCAAGTATGTGAGTCTTATAGTCTGTATGAACTAAACATATGGCTCACATATAGAACTAATTTTTTTAAGGAAGTTGGGGTGCATTTTTTATATTTGTGAAAAGCCCTAAACAAGTGAGATTTTATAAAGGCAAGTTTCTAAAATTTGGACCTAAGGTGCAAGAGATATTGAATTTTGAATCATTTTTGTCATTGGAAATTTAATAAAATTTCAAAAAATAATTAGTTAGCAAGTTCACATTTGGGCCAATGGCACAAGCCACATTGGTGAAAATGAAGGTGAAGATAGTTCTAGTGACAATATTGGAACTAATTTAGATGAAACATGCATAAAGTCCAATAATATGGTCATCAACTTGCCAATTATATGTAGTTGTTAATTTAATAATTATAAAAAAATAAAAATGGAATTCTTGTAAGAATATTTTTTAACTAGCCAGTTCTTGGATCAAGAAACTTGGCATCTCACATGGAATTTTCATAACCCAAGGGGTAAGGTCTTGTTGAGTTTTATCTTGTTTTGCACCACAAAAGGTATCAATATCAAGATGTTCAAAAACATTTAGACCCGCTTGCTATCAATTTCTCTGTCAAAGTGATGCCCACCTTACCAATTTACTTGGTTACTTGTTTTTTTGTAATATCCACTTGTGATGTATAACGGCCAGTTTTCAAAAACTCGCCTTGAGAGCCACCTTGTATATACAACCCATGTAAGTTTTAGGGTTTGGGGTTTTCTTTTTTGGGGTGGCCATCTTTCTTCTTTAGATTCTTCAAGTTTTGATCCTACAACTTTGTTTGAAATAATGTTTAAACAAAGCACATAAAGATTATTTGTTTTTGGGAATTAAAACTCAAACCAGTAAGGAAATTGACAACAAGTGCATTTGAACAGAACGTAATGGACAATCCAACAACAAAAAAATGGCAACATCTCTGACAAAAAGATATATTACCAGAATGTACTCATCTATCTATCTGTAGACGATGTTCAACAATCGGGTGTGAAACAAGATGCAACACACATCCTACAAGAATGTCCTTGTCAATTCAGCAAATCTACACTTCAGTATGTTGTGTGCATTTCAATCCACATGAGCCCTGGCAAAGATTCATGAAGCTCTGGAAAACAACACATGCTTTTGTGTAAGTGGGTATAAAATGCCCCAAAGGGAGGCTAGTAATCCTTTTTTACAAAACTGAAGATTTAACATGTGTACAGATATATGATTTTACTCATGGCAATTGCATGAATGACTTCTGAAGACTGAGTTCTGAATTCATCTGTGGTAGAGAAGTTTTGCAAACTCAAACATGCATGGTTGGTTAACTTACAGGCTAGGGTAAATATATGAATTGTGAGAGAAGATCGTCACTCTCAAACCAATTACTAAAAGAGCTTTGGAACTCAGAAATCAAATCATGGTAATTACATACAGAATTTTCACCCTGAGCAAGAGTATGGTGTGTAACAGTTTTTGAGCTCTTCCAAAATTTCTTGAGAGGTGGTGGTGGCAGCTATGAAGAGTCATTTGCAATGGCCATCTGTTTTTTTCTCGATTGCAATTTAGGACTGATTGTTTGAATTTCATTGCAGCTACCAGCGTACCCCAAGTCTGACAACATCTCCTAAAAGTCCTTCATTTATGGGAGATTGATCTCTGAAACATTCATCATCAGTCCCAGCTAGTACCATCCCTCTTGTTGTTGTTATTGTTGTTGATAAAGGTTCACTGTTGTTAATGGAGGAAGTCTGGGTCCAAAATGGAATTTGCAAAGCTCTGAGAATATTATCATCATCATCTTCACCTTGAATGCAATGAGCTCCAAAATTCTCATCTCTTAAATTCTCCGCTCTAATGAGCGTTTGGCAGTCACTGGATTGAGCTCCCAGTAGTAGTTGCTGGGCTCGAAGAAAGCTGAGATCTTGGATACAAGGAGTAAATAAATCTTGCAAGCTTCCATGGCCTCCTCTTGGCAAACTAGCAGGTTCTTGAAGAACATTGTTTAAGGTTTGAAGAACACCATTGCAACCACTGCCACCACCACCACCACCACCACCATGCATCTGAATATCTTGAGCTAATTGAGAGCCCAAACTTGATGTGGCGTGACCTGCTGATGATGCATGTAACTGATCCCTCTGAGCTCCCAATTGAATTTGCACAGTCAAGTCATAGTTGCTGTGGGATGTAGGAGGAGGAGCAGAGTTTGCAGATGTGAATGGGCCAAAGCTTGAAGTTGGAGGTTGGTAAGCTGCACCACCGGGTCTATGTTCTCCTGAAGCAGGCAGGGAAGGTGCATCAGACGTGGAAGTTCTCGAGTTTGTTGCAGGGCTTACATGAGTATGAGTACCCTCGTATGTTGTAATAACAAGCCCTGTGTCCTCAGCTGACCTCTCCACCCTTTTCCTCACTGGACATTTTGGGATTGTGCATCTGTAGTAGCTCCTGGACCGACAGAAAACCCAACAAAAAAACAGGCAAACCACCAATCTGAACCTCATGAGTTTCCAGAGATGAAGGTTTTGCCTGAAGCTTCAAGAGCTCCAAGCACCTCCTTGAACAGAAGTCAAAAAGGTCACAATTTCCAAAATAAGCTAATATGTGAATGAAGCTCCAGATCATCCTAGGAGCTTGAGTCTCTCATGAGTTCTGCTGCCTAGTTCTCATGAAGATTATCATCTTAAAAGGCTTGAGTCTCATCATGAGCTCTGCTGCTTGTTGCTCTAGTGTACACCAGAGACCCAGGCACCTTAAAACTAAAAAATCTTATTCATTGAATCTGCTTGTTGTGAAAACATGCAGAAATAGTTTTCAAGACTTTTTCCTTGGGCTTGAAAACAGTCTCAATTCTAGGAATTTTAAAAAAAAAACCCCCCGCCCAGATGCAAACAAGATGGAAAAACAGGTGCAAAAAGTTCAGATGATGCTGACCGAGGGTGAGGACTATTCTTCACAGCTTTCTGTCCATATTTTCTCCACTTGTACCCATCTTCCATGATCTCGACATCACTGCGTGTTTGGATTGCATAACGTGGCTCACGAACTCTTTTGGGTCCTTTCTTGCGAGGCTTGTTTGATCTGCAAAAGTGACATCAAAGCAGAGCTCTAAGGGGTATGATTGATTGATATGTATTGTGTAAGAGGATCCATCAAATCAACCCAAAAAACTATCAATCCAGAATTAGGAGGTGCCCAAGCTCCTCAGAATGCAAGACACAAAAGAGTTGAGGAACTTGTCTTGGGCAACCAGTACAGAAAACAAAATTGAACTTTTCTAAGCTGACTGAAAGTCCACAGTGCTGAAGATGGTGAAGAAGGCTAAAAGGATGGATCTCAAGTGCAAGGAGAAAGAATGGGTGCTTATGGTCTTAAAGCTTCTGCTTCTTCTTCTTCAAGATTCTTCTACTGCACCATGTCGGTGTCTTTCAAAACCAGAATGCTACAAGAAAGTCTTAGACTAGTGCGGTGTTTTTTTTCCTTGTGAGCTCGCACACTTACTGTGGTCTTTTGAGCTCAGGCGATTGAATGTCTTCATTCTCATTCATAGCTCGGTCGGGCGTCTTTCTCTTGCTGCTGCTGCTGCTGGCAGCCGGGCCAACAAGAAGGCCAGCTGGAATCTGTTTTGACGCATCGTCCTCAGGTCCATCACTAAAGGAGCCGGAAGAAATGGAAGAATTGGGTGTACTGGGACGGGTGGAAGCTCCTCCTGCTCCTGAGGGAGCTGGAAGAGGAGCTGAAGGAGATGGAGAAGAAGAAGAGGAAGGAAACTGCGAGATCTGCGAGATCAGCTGTGAAAAAGAGCAAGCCCGCCGCTTGCAGAAATCGTGATCGTCAGCGAGCTGCTGCTTATCACCACCTAAAGCTTGATGATGCCCCGGAAGCTGATGATTTCTTCTTGCGCTGCTGGCGACGACGCTGGAGGAGATCATCTTGGGTGTAGTAGTATTGAGAAGCTGCTCGTGGATTGGAGCGGCGGCGTCAAAGTTACCAATTTTGGGTATGCTGTTGTGATTCTCCCCAGCTTGAAATCCTCCCCACACACAGGAGGAGGAGGTTTGGAAGTCGGCAATGGGGTGGTCGGAGTATAACAAGTCTTTTGGCAGCTGCTGCAAGAAGAGACTTCCATTGGAAGAAGTTGCAAAAGGCGCGGATCCAGAGAATGGATCATTGTTCATTGAGATGAGGAGGTTGTGCCATGGAGTCGTGGTGGGAGAACTAGGCACCGCTAGCAGCGGATTAAGAAGAAACTCGTCTGTAAAGCTCGCAAGTCCCTGCTGCTGCTGCTGCTGCTGCTGTAGCATCATGAAGCTGGCGGCGCCAACATCCTCACAGGCCGAGAGTTGAGCTACTTGGTGGTGATGCTGCGAAACTCCTGGCACATGATCCTTCCCACCTGCTGATGATCTTATCAACCTGTCGAGGTCGTTCTCAAGGCCCCCCATCATAACCCCCGTGAGCGGAAGTCCTTCGAGAAGCTCCAGAGTTGCAAATTGCTGAAGTCCTTGAACTTACAGGACCTCCGGAAACACAAAGAAGCCGGCACGTCCACTGATAATATTTGTCGTTCCGCAGGTTACTGCTGCAACAATGCTGGTGCATTTACGAAGTCCCAGTTCACCATCAAGCAGCTCCCAGCCCGAGCTCTCTTTCTCTCTGTCTCGCTCCACCGAAACAAAAACCGCAAAACACGTTTTTCCTTCTTCCCACCTCAACAAAAGTCAGAATCCCTTCGACCTCAACAACACCACAAGCAAGCAGCTTGCGAAAAACTTCCCAATTCTCTATTCCCTCCCAATTACATGAGAATGCAAGACATACCCGGGTAAAAAAGCAGCAGAAAAACAAAGACCCAACAACCCAAAGCGCGCGCGGACGCACACACACACGTACCCCTAAAACAAAACAAAAAATTATTCAACTGAGTGAATATAATCCACAACCTCCACATTCTTTTGTGTAAAGCAAAGCAAAGCAAAGCAAAGCAAAAAAGAAGAAAGAAAAAAGCATGCCCCTAAAACACTAAAGCCACATCAAGTAACAACAGTAAAAAAACACAAGAACAGCACACAAAGTTATGGGAAAGCTCAGCAGAGTCCAAAAAAAAAGGCTAGACTTGAGCTCTCTAAAGAAAGAAAAGCACCTAAATTATTTTCCTTTTAAGAAAAACCAAAAAAATCCACAATACCAATAACAACAAACAAACACAATGGGATGCAGTGTAGCTGCTGCTGCTGCTGCTGCAAGATGATGATGATGATGGTGGTGGAAGAAATCCTGAGCTCCAAAACTGCATTCGGCGGCAGATCCTTTAAGAACCAAACCGCCAGCCAAAAACTCTTTCTCTCTCTCTCTCTCTCTCTCTCTCACAGCGTTTTGTTTGTCTCTCTGACTGGGAGCTGACTTTTGGAGATGGCAGCAAAGGCAGGTCTTGAACCACGTCTTGAATCACGTCTTGCTTGAATCAGGTCTTGAATTAGATCTTCTTGATATACGGTACAATTCCACTTGTCAAACTTATAGGTCAGCTATCTACCTACCTTCCTTTATCTGCCCTATAGATAGGTAGGCATGTATGTGCCTACTACCTATCTTGCAAATGAGGTAGGCTTAGGCTGTCTTGGGTCCTAGTAAAGGGCAAAAAGTGTTGGGTCTTTTAAAGTGAAAAAGAAAAGGTGAGAAAAACGATTTTTTT